>JACDJB010001548.1_pt1 | contig 18393 bp, 18 predicted proteins | sample 7454121 | NCBI WGS metagenome assembly JACDJB01 (sample SAMN14253290, study PRJNA609438) | sludge metagenome | isolation source: sludge after 25d culture with pyrite | collected 2018-12-20 | reverse complement strand
CAAAACCCCGCGACACCACTTTCCGTGTGTTTCCGTGGCTAAAACAGCTTTGTCTCGCCGGACATCCCTCCGGACACCCCGGCTGCCGGGCCGGGCGCCACTCAGCTTACGGTGTCGGCGGCACGGATGCGGTCCACGAGGCGGTCACGCAACTGATTGAGCTGGCCGTGGAAGAAATGCCCGATACCCGGCATGCGGATGATGTCGGGCGCGGCGTCCTGGCCTGCCAGCCACTCGAATACGGCCTCGGCCGGCACGATTTCGTCGGCCTCGCCCTGTACCACGATCCAGGGGCAGTCGGGCGGCGTCAGGGTGGAAAAATCGAAGAAGTTCACCGGTGGCGCCACCGTGATCAGCCGCACCAGGGGGAACTCGCGCGCGACCTTCAGGGCCACATAGGCACCGAAAGAGAAGCCGGCCAGCCACAGCGGCTGGCCCGGTCGCAGCCGCTGTGTCCAGGTCAGGACCGCGCGCAGGTCGTCGGCCTCGCCGTCGCCGTTGGCGTAGGCGCCGGCGCTGCCCTCCACACCGCGGAAATTGAAGCGCACCGTCGCGACGCCCAGGGTGTTGAGGGTGCGGGACAGATAATCCACCACCTTGTTGTTCAACGTCCCACCGTAGAGCGGGTGCGGGTGACAGACCACCCCGACACCGTGTATGGGCACGCCCTCGGCGGGACAGGCGGTCACACCTTCCAGGGCACCCGCCGGACCGGGAATCCACACAGATTCACCGACGCAGCTGGTGACGCTCTCGTCCCCGTCGTACCAATGATGACCCGGCTCGACTGCACGCATGATTGGGTTACTCGGCTACGGCAAAGGGCTATAGTCTACCAAACTCGCCGCGCAGGACCCCGTATGCCACGTCCGTCCCCAGTCACAGCCCCGTTCATCGCCGCACTCTGTGGAGCCGCGTGGCTGTTGGCCGGTGGTCTGGGGGCGGCGGAATCCGCCGGTGGCGCGGACCGGGATCGGGAGGCGCGCCTCGCCGCGGAGATCGAAGATGCCATCCTGGAGGGTGAGCCGATCTATCTCGAGGCCGATGGACAGCGCTTCCTTGGCATCCATACCGTCAGCGAGACGGCTGAGCCACACCAGGCCGTGCTGATTCTGCACGGGCGCGGGCTGCACCCGGACTGGCCGAACATCGTGCATCCGCTGCGCACCGCGCTGCCCGCTGACGGCTGGGCCAGCCTCGCCATCCAGCTGCCGGTCCTCGGCAAAGACGCCAAGTACTACGATTATGTCGAGATCTTCCCCGAGGCCCTGCCGCGCATCGACGCCGCACTGCAGTATCTGCATGCGCAGGGCGCCACGCGCGTCGTCATCATCGCCCACAGTTGCGGTGCACACATGGCCATGCGCTGGATTGCCGAACGCGGCGATGCCGCAATCGACGGCTTCATCGGTATCGGTCTGGGCGCCACCGACTACCGCCAACCCATGCGCCAGCCCTTTCCCCTGGAAGGCATGCGCGTACCGGTGCTGGACATCTATGGCAGCGAAGATCATGCGGGGGTACAGCGCATGGCCCCCCAACGTCTCGCTGCACTGCGGTCGGCGGGCAATGTCCACTCGGACCAGCGGCGGGTAGCCGGCGCGGACCATGACTTCCAGGGTGCCGGAGAGCTCCTGCTCACTGAGATTCGGGCCTGGTTGGCGGCCCTGCCGCGCTGACGGCAGCCGTATACCGGGGTGGTCGACCCGCGCGCCCTACAGGTCGCGTGCGTGCCCCTGGCGTTGCAACCGTGGCGAATGCAGGGCCAGGTCGAGGTAATACCAGCCGCGCATATCGACGAACTCGCGCTTGCCGTTGGCGTACTCCAGGACCACGCAGGACACGCGCCTGCCGTTGTACATCAACGCGCGGACCTGGATGAGCTGCCCGACGATATTCGTGTACCAGTAACCGGGTAACGGTGTTTGTTGTAATAGCATCGTATTACCGTCCCAAACAATGGCTTGTGTGATTCTTCGCACGCCGCCGGCACTGCAACGCTCCCCCGCCGCCGGGCCCTGACCCACAATCGTGTCCGAACACCACCCCGCTACGGGCCTAACCGCACTTCGAATCGCCGCAGTTCAGGCAGGTCAGGCAGCCGTCCATCTGGATGGCGGCCTTAGTATTGCACTTGATGCACAGCTGCGCACCTTCCGGAAAGTCGTCCGGGTCCTGGGTCGCCGCGGTCTTGACGGTCGCCTCGTACTGGGCGCGCTTTTCGGCCATGAGCTTCTTCTGGTGCTCGTCCAGACCATCGTCCTTGAGCAGGCCGATCAAACGCAAGTGACACTCGATGGCGTCACCGATCTCCGCGACCAGTGAGGGCATGTACTTGCCGCCGCGCTTGAAATAGCCGCCGCGCGGGTCGAACACCGAGTGCAGCTCCTCCACCAGGAAGGTCACGTCGCCACCCTTGCGGAAGACCGCCGAGATGATCCGCGTCAGCGCCACGATCCATTGAAAGTGGTCCATGTTCTTCGAGTTGATGAAGATCTCGAACGGGCGGCGCAGCTCATGCTCGGTGCCGGCGTTGAGAATGACGTCATTGATGGTCACGTACAGTGCATGCTCGGACAGTGGCGTCTTGACCTTGTAGGTCGAGCCCAGCAGCATCTCCGGACGCTCGAGCTGCTCAGTCAGATGCACTACGTTGTCTGTGGTGGTGCCCGGCTGCTCCACGCTCGCCGGCTTGGGCACCTCTGTCTTGTCTTCCTTGACGACACTGCAGCCGACGATCTTTTTGTCGATCCTGATGGACATTCAATACACCTCTGGTGAGTTACGAGATACAAGTGTCAAGAGACAAGTATGAAAGATAACTACCCCTGCGTGCCGTGCCACAGTCTCGGCTATCCCAAAGGTTTTCTACTTGCAACTTGTATCTTGCACCTTGCATCTGTTCGTCAGAACTTACCGTAATACCCTTCCTTCAGGGCATCGTAGAGATTGGCGGCGGTATGCATCTCGCCGTCGTATTCGATCTCCTGGTTACCCTTGACCTCCAGCGTGCTGCCGTCGTCGAGGGTGAACACGTAGGTGGTGTTCTCCAGGTCCTTTTCCTTGACCAGCACGCCCTGGAAGGCCTCGGGATTGAAACGGAAGGTGGTACAACCCTTCAGGCCCTGCTCGTAGGCGTAGAGATAGATATCCTTGAACTGCTCGTAGGGATAATCGGTCGGCACGTTCGCCGTCTTGGAGATGCTGGAGTCCACCCACTTCTGCGCCGCCGCCTGGATGTCGACGTGCTGCTCGGGGCTGACGTCCTCGGCCGTGATGAAATAGTCCGGCAGCCGGGTATCGTCCTCTTCGCCGTGCGGCATGGCCTTGGCGTTGATGAGTTCGCGATAGGCCAGCAGCTCGTAGGAATAGACCGGCACCTTCTCCTTGCTCTTGCGACCCTCGCGGATCACATTGCGGAAATAGTGGTGCGCGAACGAGGGCTCGATACCGTTGCTGGCGTTGTTGGCCAGTGACAGTGAAATCGTGCCGGTCGGCGCGATGGAGCTGTGATGGGTGAAGCGCGCCCCCACCAGCGCCAGCTCCTCGACCAGGTCGGGCGCGACCTCGGCGACGCGCTGCATGTAGCGACTGTACTTGGCATGCAGCAGCCGGCCCGGGACGCGATCGCCGACCACCCAACCATCGACCGTCATGTCCGGACGCCGCCGCAGCAGCTCCTCGGTCAGCGTGAACTCCTCTTCCATGATCGGTGCCGCACCCTTTTCCTTGGCCAGGTCCAGCGCGGCGCGCCAGCCTTCGATCGCCATCTCGCGCGCGACGCGCTCGGTGAACTCCAGGGATTCCGGCGCGCCGTACTTCATGCGCAGCATGGTCAGCGTCGAGCCCAGACCCAGGAAGCCCATGCCGTGGCGGCGCTTGCGCAGGATCTCGTCGCGCTGGCCTTCCAGCGGCAGGCCGTTGATCTCGACCACGTTGTCGAGCATGCGCGTGAACACCGCGACCACCTTGCGGTATTCCTCCCAGTCGAAGCGCGCCCGCTCGGTGAAGGGCTCGAGCACGAACTTGGTCAGGTTCACCGAACCCAGCAGGCAGGAGCCGTAGGGCGGCAACGGCTGTTCACCACACGGATTGGTTGCGCGGATGTTCTCGCAGAACCAGTTGTTGTTCATCTCGTTGACCTTGTCGATCAGGATGAAACCTGGTTCGGCAAAATCGTAGGTCGAGGCCATGATCACGTCCCACAGGCGCCGCGCGCGGATGCTGCGGTAGACCTTGCAGGCGGTCTGCCCGACGGCATTGGTCACGTAGCCGTCCGTGACCGGCCAGTCGCGCCAGAGCACCTGTTCGGGGTCGTCGAGGTCCAGCGGCTCGGCCTCCAGTTCAGCCGGCTTCAACGGAAAGGCGAGCTTCCACTGCGCATCGGCCTTGACCGCCTCCATGAACTCCCGCGAGATCAGCAGACTCAGATTGAACTGGCGCAGGCGGCCGTCCTCGCGCTTGGCGCGGATGAAATCCATGACGTCCGGGTGGCCGATGTCGAAGGTCGCCATCTGCGCGCCGCGGCGGCCGCCGGCGGACGAGACGGTGAAGCACATCTTGTCGTAGATATCCATGAACGACAGCGGACCCGAGGTATAGGCCCCGGCGCCGGCGACGTAGGCACCGCGCGGTCGCAGCGTGGAAAACTCGTAGCCGATGCCGCAGCCCGCCTTGAGGGTCAGGCCGGCCTCGTGCACCTTCTCCAGGATGTCGTCCATGGAGTCGCGGATGCTGCCGGACACCGTGCAGTTGATGGTCGAGGTCGCCGGCTTGTGTTCCCAGGCACCGGCGTTGGAGATGATGCGGCCGGCCGGGATGGCACCGCGACGCAATGCCCAGACGAACTGCTCGTACCAGGTCTCGCGCAGCTCGGGGGTGACCTCGACCTCCGCCAGGGCGCGCGCGACGCGCTTGTAGGTGTCATCGATCACATGGTCGACCGCCTGGCCGGTCTTGGTCGTCAGGCGGTATTTCTTGTCCCAGATGTCCTGCGACGCGGGCTGCAGAGGAATTTCTCTGGCCGTGGTGGCGACGGCCTTGAGGTGTGCGGGCTTCATCGAACCTCCTGGTTCCCTTTTGTTTTCGTTTCGCCCGGGGCGTGCGGCTGAAACGGGAGTCGGGTCGGCACCAACATCTCGATCGGGGGTGCCGGGAGACCCAACCGACACACAACATATTGTGTCGTGCCGGTGTAGATTAGGTGGCCGTGAGAGGGCTGTCAATAGGCCAAGCCTGTATTTATTATATATATAATTCAGTCAGTTACTATTGCAATCACCGCTCTATACCAGTTTGTGGAGACCCTGCCAAGCCCTTCACCGTACAGAAGCGAACCACTATATATTGTGGTTCTAATATACCCGCCAACGACCTGCGTAACGCCTTGAAATCTGCCATTCCCGCGGATACCAAAACCTGGATGGTGCTTACTGAAGCCACCCTGGCCACGGAAGCACGCGGCAAAAACTCATTGATAAAGCCCAAAAACAACACCGTGTGGCAGCACCGGGTTTGGTCAGGTCTCGTCGGGGTTCAGTCGACCTGTGGCGAGCACGGATGGCCCTGGATGAAGCGTAGTCCCCTCCAGCCGCCGCCTCAACCCCGCCCCTTGATGTTCGCCCGCGCCGCTCCCATATGACTTGCAGACCGCGCTTTCAGTGAAGCGCCAATCCAACCGAGGACAACGACTATGAGCATGGTCCGTTATGAACCCTGGGGGCTGCTCAATCAGCTCCACAGCGAAATCGATCAGATGTTTTCACCGCAACACCGCCGGGCGGGCGCGGAGGACGGCAGCGTCGCGGCCAGCGACTGGGCACCGGCCGTCGATATCAAGGAAGAGCCCGAGCGCTTCGTCATCCACGCGGACATCCCCGGCGTCGATCCCAAGGACATCGAGGTACGGATGGAGAACGGTATCCTCACCATCCAGGGCGAACGCCTGTCCGAACAAAAGGAAGAGCGCGAAGGCTACAAGCGCATCGAGCGTGTGCGCGGCAGTTTCTTCCGCCGCTTCAGCCTGCCGGACAGCGCCAACGCCGAGGCGATCAGCGCCAAGTGCCAGCAGGGTGTGCTGGAGGTGGTGATCCCGAAACAGGAGAAGGTGCAGCCGCGCCGTATCCAGGTCGAGGTCTGAGGGAACCGGACCCCGCGCCGGGCAGCCCGGCGCGGGTGTACCCGTCTGAACGGCAGATGATCGGACTATGGAATTCAAGGACTATTACGCAAGCCTCGGCGTCGCCAAAGACGCGACGGCGGACGAGATCAAACGCGCCTATCGCAAGCTGGCGCGCAAGTATCATCCGGACGTCAGCAAGGAACCGGATGCGGAGGCCCGCTTCAAGGAGATCAACGAGGCCAACGAGGTCCTGAAGGATCCCGAGAAACGTGCGGCCTACGATCAGCTCGGCAGCCAGTGGCGCAGCGGCCAGGAGTTCCGGCCACCGCCGGACTGGGACGCCGGCTTCGAATTCAGGGGTGGCGGCCCCACCGGTGCCGACGCCCACCAGTTCAGCGACTTCTTCGAGACGTTGTTCGGCATGGGCTCGCCGTTCACCGGCCATGGCGCGCATCCAGGCCGCCATGGCCGCCATGCCCTGCGCGGCGAAGATCATCATGCGAAGATCCTCATCTCACTGGAGGACAGCTTCAGCGGCGCGCAGCGCAGCATCCAGCTGCAGGCGCCCGCAGTCGATGCGCACGGGCGGGTGAGCCTGCGCCCGCGCACGCTGAATCTGCGCATCCCCAAGGGTATCGGTGCCGGCCAGAAGATCCGCCTGGCCGGCCAGGGCGGGCCCGGCGGCAGCGGCGCAACCGCCGGCGATCTCTATCTCGAAATCGAATTTGAACCTCACCGGCTGTTCCAGGTCGAAGGACGCGACTTGTATCTGAGCTTGCCGCTGGCACCCTGGGAGGCGGCGCTCGGTGCACGCGTCCAGGTCCCGACGCCAGCCGGGCGCGTCGAGGTCAAGGTGCCGGCCGATGCCCAATCGGGCCAGAAGCTGCGCCTCAAGGGCCGTGGCCTGCCGGCGCAACAGCCGGGCGATCTGTTCATCATCCTGAAGCTCGTCAATCCGCCGGCGAGCGACGCCCGCGCACGCGAGCTCTACCAGCGTATGGCGGACGAAGTACGCTTCGATCCGCGCAGCGCCTGGGAGTCGACCGATGCCAAGAACTGATCTGCCGGACATGCTGTTACTGGACCAGCGCCTGGAATTGACGCTGCTCGATCTGAGCGAGGCCTGCGGCCTGCACGCCGAGCGCCTCATCGAGATGGTCGAGGCGGGCGTGCTCGAAGCGCATGGTGCCGCACCCGCTGCCTGGCGCTTCGACGCCATCGCGCTGGAACGCATACGCATCACCCAGCACCTGCAGCGCGATCTCGGCATCGACTTCGCCGGCGCGGCGCTGGCGCTGGATCTGCTCGAGGAGGTACGCACGCTGCGACGTCGCGTGCAGCTGCTGGAACAGTTGTTCGATCCGCTTTGACGCCCCGGGGGCAACCGCCACAGCCGCCCCCTGCGGGCAAACGCTTCACCGCCAGGAGGACTGTCATCATGAGCACCTTTGATACGGTTACGGAGAATCTCGGCCGCGCCTGGGACAACCTTGCCGAGGGTTGGCGTGAGCTGCGCACACGCGCCGGCTCGGCCATCACGCGCTTCAATCCACTCGCCCGGCGCGGCACGCTCGAGACCGCCGAGGAGCAGATCATGCAGCGTGCCCCACGCTGGGGATTCATGGCCGCGGATGTGCGTGAGACGGCGACCGAGGTGCACGTGCGCATCGAGGCGCCAGGCATGGAGGCCGATCAATTCGACCTCAGCGTGGACCACGGTGTGCTGCGGGTACGCGGTGAAAAGCATGTACAGCGCGAATCCCAGGAAGGGCGCTTCCGCGTCCTGGAATGCGCCTACGGCAGCTTCGAACGCACCATCGCCCTGCCTGCCGAGGTCGACGACAGCCGCGCGAAGGCCCGTTACCGGCGTGGTGTGCTGGAGGTGACGCTGCCGCGGACGCGGGCGGCGGGTCGCAACCGCATCGACGTGCAGGGATGAGGGCTGCGTCTGTCAGGCCGCAGCGGAGGCGCCGCGCCCGCCGGCTGTTTCTGAGCGTGGCGCTGGCGTTGGTTGCGGGCCTCTCCCTGCCGCTGGGCGCCACCGCTGCGCTGCCCATGGCCGTGGACGGCCAGCCGCTGCCGACGCTCGCCCCCATGCTGCAGCAGGTCACGCCCGCGGTGGTCAACATCGCCACCGTCGGCCGCGTGCGTATCCAGCAGAATCCGCTGTTGAACGACCCCTTCTTCCGGCGCTTCTTCGATATCCCCGACCAGCCGCGCGAACGCCAGACCCAGAGTCTCGGTTCGGGCGTGGTGGTCGATGCCGAGCAGGGCTATGTGCTCACCAACCATCACGTCATCGACAAGGCCGAGCAGATCCGCGTCATGCTGAGCGACGGCCGCAGCTTTGAGGCCGAACTGATCGGCACCGATCCGGAGTCCGATGTCGCCGTCATCCACATCCCTCCGGAGCACCTCACCGCCCTGCCGCTGGCGGATTCCGACGCACTGCGGGTGGGCGATTTCGTGGTCGCCATCGGCAATCCCTTCGGCCTCGGCCAGACGGTGACCTCCGGCATCGTCAGCGCCCTGGGCCGCAGTGGCCTCGGTATCGAGGGCTACGAAGACTTCATCCAGACGGACGCCTCCATCAATCCGGGCAACTCCGGCGGTGCACTGGTGAATCTGCGCGGCGAACTGGTCGGGCTGAACACGGCTATCATCGCGCCGGGCGGCGGCAACGTCGGTATCGGCTTCGCCATCCCCGTCAACATGGCGCACGAGATCATGACCCAGCTCATCACCCACGGCGAGGTCAGCCGCGGCCAGCTGGGCATCACCGCCCAGGACCTCACCCCCGAGCTGGCCCAGGCCTTCGGCCTGCAGCCACAGCGCGGGACGGTCGTCGCCGCCGTCACCAAGGACTCGCCGGCCGCGCAGGCCGGCGTCCGTGTCGGCGACGTCATCGTCAGCGTCAACGGCCGCGGCGTGGAATCCGCCGCCGATGTGCGCAACCGCATCGGCCTGTTGCGGGTCGGCGAACGGGTCACGCTCGAGGTCCTGCGTGACGGCACCCGGAAGCGGATCGAGGCCGTCATCAAGGCGCCCGACCTGACCCGGCTGGACGGCAAGACCCTGCACCCGCGCCTGGCCGGCGCGCAGTTTTCTAATATTGAGGAAGGCATGCCGCAGTACGGCCGCGTGCAGGGGGTGTTGCTGGCCGAACTCGATCCCCGCGGGCCGGCGGCCCACACCGGTCTGCAACCGGGTGACGTGGTCGTGTCGATCAACCGCATACCTCTAAGCAATATCAACGAGATGGAAGAAGCCGCCCGGCGCAGCAGGGGCTCCGGTCTGCTGCTCAACGTGCAGCGTGGTGGGGCCGCGATGTTCCTGCTGATCCGCTGAGCAACGGCCCGGGCCGCTGACCCCGGTACCCGCGCAGGTCATTAGTTTATTTTATGGGGTCGCTAAAGGTTGACTAAATTGGTCAGATAATCTATATTAGCAACCACTAAACAACCCAACCAGCGACCATAGGAGGCACCATCATGGCTCAACTGATTCCTGGCTTCCCCGGCGACGGCATCGTGACCGTCAACCGTGTCATCCTGAAGGAAGGCTATACCCTCGACGAGCTGCAGGAGCGCGTTGCGGTGCTGTGCGAAAACGTCAAGACCTACCACTCAGAGACCGGCTTCATCGGCGGCTTCGTCTGTCTGAACAGTGGCACCATCTCCAACGAGGGTTCCACGATCGGTCAGGCCGTTGCCAATCCCCTGAAGGACAAGGAGGCACTGATCATCACCTTCTGGGATACCTTCGAGAACCACGAGAATTCGCACAAGAGCGAGACCTTCCAGCCGCTCTTCAAGCAGGTGCTGGAACTGTGCGAGAACGGCAACGAAGAGACCGTCTACACGATGATGTGGTCGGGTAAGGCTTATGATGCCGCGACCGCGAAGGCCGCGCAGGAAGCGAAGCTGAAGTACGCCTGACCTGCTGCACCCCGGGCCAGGGCCCGGAGTGGCAATGACGAGGGGGACAGATTTTCCGATCTGTCCCCCTGTTTGTTTGCGCACCGGGCTGCGGCGTTGCGCAACCACCCTGGAGCGTTCGTTTCAGCTACGCAATCCACGCAGGATTCTTTGTCCTGAAAACCCAGTGGCCACGGAAGCACCTTTATCCTGAAAATTCATTCGCCACGGAAACACACGGAAGTACACGGAATGTAAAACCTGCTCCAGCCCCGCCTTCCGTGTTTTTCCGTGTGTTTCCGTGGCAATGAAGTTCTTTATCCTGAAAATCCATTTGCCACGGAAACACACGGAAGTACACGGAATATAAAACCCGCCCCATCCCCGCCTTCCGTGTTTTTCCGTGTGCTTCCGTGGCGATGAAATCTTTCATCCTGAAAAGCCATTTCAGTCGCGGCGGTCGTGGTGCGTCAGGCTGCGCCTCGACGCACCCTGCGGGGTGTCGCCTGTGTGAGCGATACGCCGTAGCTACTCGGCGATGCGCAGATCACGCAACGGTCGTGGCGCCGCGTCGCCCGGTCCCTTGACCGCCACCAACAGCCGGCTGTCCGTGGGGCTCGGACCGAAGCCGTCGGAGGACACGACTGTCCACAGGCGCACGCGATGCAGGCCGGGACTCAGGCGCATCTGGCCGCGCTGGGCCCGCCAGCTCGACTGGTCGCGGAACTCGAGTACCGGCTGATCGTCGACCTGCAGCCAGGCGCTCATGCGCGTGGCTACGTTGAGGCCGCCCTCGCGGGCCGGCTTCGGATGCAGGACGAACTCGTACTCGCCCGCAGCCCGCACCGGCAGTTCCCCCTCCAACAGCAGGCCGACATAGCGATAGCTCGCCGGATCGCGATAATTCGAGAACAGGCCGGCGTCCGGCACGTCGTAGGCAGATGGATCGAAGGACAGTTCTTCCGTATCCGAGATCCGCCCCTCCACTGTCGCCGCAGCGGCCGGCGGGCGCTCACCCAGGGGTTCGTTGCGGATGTAGTAGCGGACGTGGGCGCCGTTCTGCACGGGCGCGGCCTCGACATAGGGGACGGCTGCCACGGCGGGCGCAGGCGCGGCGGCAGGTGCTGGTGCCGGTGCTGGCGGCGCGGCCGTCTGCTGCTCGCGCAGCAGTTGCCGCAGCTCCTGGATCTCATTCTCCAGGCGCTGCAGCCGCTCATCGGCAGTCTCCGCCATCACGGCCGGCAGCTGCAGACCCACCAGCAACGCGACCGCCCAGCCCATCCCACGCACCCGGTCCATGCCCATCGTCACTCCTCGTCGGTTGTCATTCGTCCAGCTGGTAGCGTTTGATCTTGCGCCACAGTGTCGACTTGTCGATCCCCAGGATCTCCGCACTCAGCGCCCGGTCACCATCGGTCTCGCGCAGCGTCTTCTTGATGAAGTACGCCTCGATCTCGTCGAGGCTCTGCGGCGCAATGTAGTCCAGTGCCTTGCCGATCGGCTCACCGCTGTTGGCGATCTCGGGCGGTAGCAGGTCGACATCGATCATGTCGCCCTCGGAGAGGATGATCATACGCTCCAGCGTGTTTTCGAGTTCGCGCACGTTGCCCGGCCACTCATAGCGCATCAGCGCCCCCAGCACGCGCGTGGTCACGCCACGTACCTGCTTGCCCAGGCGGGCCGAGATGCGCGCGGTCAGATGATTCACCAGCAGCGGGATGTCGTCGCGCCGTTCGTGTAACGGCGGGATATGGATCTCGATGACCTTGAGGCGGTAATACAGGTCCTCGCGGAACTCACCGGCGGCGATCAGGTCCTGGATGATGCGGTTACTGGCGGCCAGCACGCGTACATCGACGCTGCGCGGCGTAGTGTCGCCCATGCGGTAGAAGGCCCCGTCCTGCAGCACCCGCAGCAGCTTGGCCTGCAGCGACAGCGAGGCATTGTTGACCTCGTCGAGAAGCAGCGTACCGCCGTCGGCGGCCTCGAACAGGCCGGGCTTGTTGCGGTCGGCGCCGGTGAACGCCCCCTTCACATAACCGAACAACTCGCTCTCGATGATATTCTCGGGGATGGCGGCGCAGTTGATGGCGACGAAGCGCTTGTCGCTGCGCTTGCTCTGGGCGTGGATCTGCTGCGCGACCAGCTCCTTGCCACAGCCGCTCTCGCCGGTGATCAGCACGGTGCAGTCGTACGCCGCCGCGGCATCGATCAGCCGGCGCATGTGTACCACCGCCTGCGAGCGCCCGATGAAGCCCTCGCTCTCGCGGATCAGCCGGTTCTGTTCACGCAACTCGCGATTCTCGCGGCGCAGCTGATAATGCTCCAGGGCACGTTCGGCGACGCAGCGCAGCTCCTCGTTGTCGAACGGCTTGCGGATATAGTCGAAGGCACCGGCCTTGAGCGCCTCCACCGCCGACTCGACGGTGGCGTAGCCGGTGATCATGGCCACCTGGGTAAGGGGGGAGTGCGCCCGGGCGAAGCGCAGCAGCTCCAGGCCATCGATGCGCGGCATGCGCAGATCGGTGACCAGCAGCGCGACATCATGGTTCTCCAGATAGTCGAGCGCATGCTGCGAACTGTCCGCCTGCACCACCTCGACATCGAGTTTCGCGATGACGCTCGCCACCAGTTCGCGCATGGCCGCGTCGTCCTCACAGACCAGCACCAGCGGGCGTGTGCCGCCTGCCACCTTCACCTTCTCGACGGGTGCCGCGCTCATTGCAGTGCCGCCTCCGCCCGCACATGGGGCAGCTCGACGACGAAACGCGCGCCGCCCTCGAAATCGCCGTCATAACGGATGGAGGCACCGCGCCGGATCAGCATGGCATGACAGATCGCCAGCCCCAGGCCGGTGCCACTGCCCACGTCCTTGGTGGTGAAGAAGGGATCGAAAATGCGACCGCGGAGGTCGCGGGGAATACCGGGACCATTGTCCTCGACCGTGATGGCCACCCGCCCCTGCTCACCCAGATACGTGCGCACGGCGATGACGGCATCGGCCCGGTCCGTGAGCGCCTGGATGGAATTCGACAGCAGATTCACCAGCACGATCTCCAGCTGGCCGCAGCCTCCCTCGACGAGCAGTTCGCCCGGCGGCAGATCCAGTTCGATATCGATGTTGTAGCGCTTCATCCGACAGCTGATGAAGGTCTCGATGACGCTGCGGACCGTGCCGTTGACCTCGCAGACCTCCTTGGTGCACTTGTCGCGGCTGCGCGCGTAGTGCAGAAGATCGTCGATGATACGCGAGCAGCGGCGCGCCTCGTCGCTGATCACGCGGGTCCATTCGTGCAGCTTATGGTCGTCACCGACAGCGTCGCGCAGCAGCTGGGTGTAGCCGAGGATGCTGCCCAGCGGCGTGTTCAGCTCGTGCGCCACGCCCGCGGCCAGCTCGCCCATGGCGACCAGCTTCTCCTGGTTGTAGACGTTCTCCTGCAGGCGCTTGTACTCGCTGATGTCCTGCAGGGTGATGACCGCGCCCATGTCGGCGCCGGTCTGAGTGACGAACGACAGGTTGAGCGACAGATTCCGCAGCGCACCGCCGACCCGGGTCTCGATCTCCTGGTTGGCAATGCGGCGCTTGTACAGGAAGGCGTCACGCAGGATATCGCGATCGGTCTCGGACAGTGTCAGCAGGTCGAACAGGCTGCGACCGACCAGCTCGTCCTCGCTCAACCCAAACAAGGCCTCGGCCAGTGCGTTGACGGCGTTGACGCTCAGGTCGTCGTCGACGCTCAACAGCGTCCCCGGCAGGCTCTGCAGGATCGCGTTGATGCGGTTGCGTTCGGTCAGCACACGGTTCTGGCATTCCTCGACCGTGGAGAATACCCGTCGCAGCGCCGACATCATCAGGTTGTAGTCGCCGACGAACTGGCGCAGATAGGGGTCGCGCAATTCGCCGAGATCGACGGTCTGCAGCATGCCCTCCTGCGCGTCCAGCATGTTGCCGTGCATGGCCGTCAGCACCTGACGGTAGCGGATCATGCGGTAGGTGAGGAACAGCAGGCCGAACAGCAGCAGTGCGACCGGCCCGATCACCACCATCAGCGGGACGTGCGCTGCCCCACCCGAATGGAACAGCAGCAGCGTCGCGACCACCAGGCCGGCCGCGCCCACCAGCCAGCCCAGCGCGCAATCGATGCGTGCCCGCCGCTCGCCGGGGGCGTTGCCGTTATGAATGACTGTGGAAATGACGCACCTCCGTATACGACGAGGCAGCCGGTCACCCATACGGGGTAGCCGGCTGCCCGCTCGTGCATGCCGCTCCTGGAGGTGGGCGCGCCGTCAGAAGATCAACTGCAACCCCAGGGTGGCCTGATCGTAGTCGCGCAGCGACTGGATGGTCGGATGCTGGCGGTCGAAATCCACCTTCGCATACTCGAACGACACCTTCAACTGCTGACCGTTGATGTAGTAATTGGCGCCGACGCTCTTCCACTTGTTGTCGTAGAAGCCGGTGTCGTTGTTGTAGTCCAGGTCCTCGTAGCGGGCGAAGAACTGCAACCGGCCGATGCCCACCTGATTGGGGAGCAGATAGCCGAGCTTCGCGTAATAGCCGTCGAGTTCGGTGGTCACCGGCAGCAACGGGTCGGGATCCGCATTGATGGCATTGCCGGTATCGTAGTCGATCTTCGCCGCCGAGGCCGTGAACGTGCCCGCCGTCGTAGGATACTCGAAGAACGCATCCACGGTCCACGCCTTGTAATCCTTAGCATCCCGCCGGTTGGTGAAATCCGCATAGGCGACGTCGGCCTGATAATCATAGGCCGCACCGACGGTAAAGACCTTGCGAGTGCCCAGGTAGGTGCCGCGGTAGCCGTAATCATATTCCGGCTCCAGCAGCGACACATGCGCGCGCGCGGTCAGGCGCGGCGAGTCCTTCACGACGTCGTCACCCTCGCGGCCGTCGGAGACCATCAGGCGATACTGGACCTTGGCATCGGCCAGGTTGCCCCACATGGCGACGCCGGTGTCGCGGGTGCCACCGAAGGGGGTATAGGAGAGGGTCTCGGCACGGTCCAGGGTCAACGGCTCCAGACAGGCCTCGAGGTTCTCACGGGTGAAGGTGTTCTTGAAGCGGCCAGCGATGAAACGCAGGCTGTCGGTCCAGTCGAAGGTCACGTAGGCGTCACGGTAATAGACGCTGCGCTCGTCCTGGCCCGCACGGCTGTCGCTGGCTGCCTCGAGCTGGGCGTAGAAACCGACATAGTCGTTGTACTGACCGGCGAGCGTGATGCGGTTGCGGCGCAGGAAGAAGTCCGTGGTCCGGCCGGAATCGTTCGGTGAGGTGTAGTCACGACCCTGTGCCCAGATCTGCACGGCATAGTTCAGCGTCACGAAGCCCTCGTCGCCATAGGTGATGGTCGGGCCGGCGTGCGCGCCGCCGGCGGCGACGGCCGCCGCGATGGCCAGCGGCAGGATACCGCGATGGGTGCGGCGCTCGGATGTTGTGCTTGTCATGTGTTCACTCCCCCGTGGTGTTCGACAACAGCTTCTGATAGGTATTGAGCTTGCCCTGGGCATCGCCCCCCTCATGGCAGACGAAGCAGCTCGTCTCCGGCTTGGAGATCGGGTTGGCCACCATCCCCGAATGGGCGATGTCCTGTTTCATCAGGCGCGGATTCCCCTGGTGGCAGCCGACGCAGGAACCGTTGACGCGCTGGTGCTGGTCGTGCCAGGGGTTCTTCACGGCGTCCATGGCCGGCGCCGCGGCACGCTTGCCGTTGTGGCACTTGAAGCAGGAGGAGGCGCCGAGGCCGCAGGCGTTGGCGATGCGGATGGGCAGGCCATTGATCACGTGTTCATGGATGTCCGCCAGCATCTCGTCGCCCCAGGCGTAGGTCGCGTCCCCGGAGACCCGATCACCCGCCCGATCACCCCCCGGGCCACTCATGGCCACGGCCGGATCGGCCGTGTCGTAACCGGCATTGGTCAGGTAGGACCACGCGGTACCGCCCAGCACCGTGACGGTCGCCAGGACCGCCAACAGACGCAACTGCCGGATGATGCCGGTCCACATTGTTTTCAACATAACGTTCTCCTCCTGCTTGAAAGACTCACTGATCCTGGATGATGGTCCGCAGCCCGGCCGTGGGATCCTTGCGCTGCTGCTCCCCGGCCTGGATGTCCGCCTCGCTCAAGCCCCCGGCGCACATGCAGATGGGGCCGCCCGAGCGGAACTTCAGACGTGAGGAGCGCGGTGGCTGTGCCGATGTCTGCGACGCCGCCGGCGACGGCTCGGCCCCCGCGGCCGGCGCGGCGCGGGATTCGGCCACCATGGCGGACAAACCCGCCAGCAGCACTGCCGCCATCATCACCTTCGCCGTTGCACCGCTGATTCGCACGATCCAACCCTCCCTCTCACGCAGGGTATCATGCAGGTTGCGCGCCATCCATGTTAACGTATTGTATATAAACATTTTTATATTGCTTTGGGGGGGCGCCACAGATTGCATATCAGGGAACGGTGCGCCGCACGTCTCAATTTGCAATCGCCGTCAGTGGCAGCCGCTCGCTCAACGCCGTATAGCGTGTGGCACGCGCCTCGACCAGCGCCGTCTCCAGCACCCCGCGGGTCAGGGCATCGAGGCGCGCGCCACTGTCACGCAACACACTGGCGAACACGCGCTCGTAATGCTCGCGCGGCGCGACATCGATGCGCAGTTCGATCTGCCAGCCGTCTTCCGACGGCGTCGCCAGTTCCGCCTCGAGCACCCGCTCGGCATCGGGTGCCAGCCGCGTGTCGCTACGCTCCTCGGTGAGCCAGACATCGGCCTCGCGCCCGATCACGGCCTCGGCCAGCCGGGCCTGTTCCTTGCCGGCAGCGTCGACCACAACCAGCCGCAGCCAGACACGGGGCACGAGGTAGGTCGGGAAATAGTGACCGGCACCGCTGTTGCGCACCACGGCACGCGCCCGCAGCCGGCCCGCGGCGGCGGGCTCCACCGACAGCTCGGTGGTCAGCGCCTGGCGCACCATATCGGCATCGTGGATACCGCGCCACAGATGCCGCCGGTCCGGCATGTGGCAGGATTGGCAGGCGCGACCCTCGGCGGCGTGGCGTGAGGCCTGCCATTCGTTCAGGGTGTTCTCCAGCAGTTTGCCGTTGAGCGCCGGGCCGCCCTCGGGGAACTGATGGCAGGTGGCGCAGAAGCGACTGTCGGTGAAGGCGGTCGCCGCGTGATAGCCATTGTGTGGCAGCCCCGGTGTATCGCCGGTCGGCTTGCCCGGCCCGGGTGGCGGGCCGTAACGCTCGTGCGCCCGCACATGGCAGGCGGCGCATACCAGACCCTGGCGGTGCAGATCCGGCGGCACGTAGGCGGGCGGCGGGGCGGGCGGCGCACCCGCCCAGTTCAATTCCTGCGCCAGCAGGGCCCGCTGCTCGGCGAGCGGTGCATGACAATCGAGGCAGCGGGCCATCTCGGCCGCCGACTGTACGCGGGCCTGCCAGAGGATGCCGGCACCCATGGTCTGGTGGTGCAGGCTGGTGCTCCAGTCGCGGTACTGATCGGCATGGCATTCGGCACAGGCCTGCGGCGCCAGCGAGGCCTCCAGAGTCGTGAAGTGTGCGGGCGGCGTGCCTTGGGCGGCGATCGGCATGGCCCAGTGGCGCGCCAGGAAGGCCGCCACCGGATCCTCCGGTACCGGCGCCACCGCACGCCACAACCACCAGCCTGCCCCGGCCAGCAGGGCGCACAGCAGCAGCAGGATGATCCGGCGGGTCGTGGCAGTGGTCATGGCAGGTGGTTCCAAGCGCGCCGCCTACCCGGCACGCGTGCAAGGTGCAGGCCGCGACAAACCCATGGTGCTACGGAAGACACGCACTGAAATGCCCCTGAAAAAACCATTTTGACCACGGAAGCACACAGCAGGCGAGACTGCGGCGGGGTTTGCATTCTGTGTGCTTCCATGTGTTTCCGTGGCCGATTGCTGGTTTCATGGGCTCCGTGACCATGCTCACGAGCGTGTCCGACCACCGGGCCGGACCCGATCGATCCGCCGCAAGGTTACCGGACCGCAAGGTAGATCGCCACGGAAGCACACGGACCTCCAAGCCCCGCACGTCACCACCTTCTGTGTTCTTCCGTGTGTTTCCGTGGCCAATGAATCAGCGACGTAGGGTGCGTCGAGGCGCAGCCTACACGCCCCCCTGACAAAAAAAACCCGGCCGTGGGAGCGGCCGGGGACGTATGGATCACGACGTCAAAGGTTGCCCGGAAAGGGGCCGGGCAAGGAGGAGTCAACCACCGCAGGGGCTGGGGGGCAGGACAGCGCCGCCGATGTCGTCGCCGCCACCACCGCGCTTGTAGTTCTTGTCGGCAAGGATGATGGCATCGGCACGGGGGCGCGCCT
>JACDJB010001542.1_pt1 | contig 18418 bp, 14 predicted proteins | sample 7454121 | NCBI WGS metagenome assembly JACDJB01 (sample SAMN14253290, study PRJNA609438) | sludge metagenome | isolation source: sludge after 25d culture with pyrite | collected 2018-12-20 | reverse complement strand
GGAGGCAAAATTAACCAGGCTTCAACGAGATATATCTTTTCCATGAAATCTTCCAGAACCTTACACCCCTGCTCAGTGCTGAAATCGGGATAAAAAAGCTGGATTGTTGAGTGCGAAGATTCAACCTTCAATTCAGGGCCTGTACGCAATTCAATTTTATAGAATTTGGTTTCTATCACATCTCCTGCCTTGTAACTTTGTCTTATCAAGGATATTGCAGACTGCCGTTCTTTTATCCATGCCTCATTTTCAGCTAAATAGCCCGCGACTTCCTTTTCTGAAATAAAAAAAGGATAAGAAATCAGCACCGAATTGTCGGGTTTAATAGTAATTTTTATACTTTTAGAACGCCTGTTGCGAAAAAAAGTTACTTCACCGATACTTTTAAAATAAACTACTTTGCTTGCCATGCGTTTAATAATTAGACCAAAGATACCACATTATGGAACAGAACAAAAAATTTGAAGTTTTCACCAATTTGTCGAAACTTGTCACCATTATTCCGGTGGAAGAAAAAGTGCTGGAAAACAGTCTGGTTTTTGAAGCGCTGAACCAGTTTCCGGGCTACTACCACGAAGCGCCCACCAAGCCGCATCCGATCTATCTCTATCTGGTGCTCGACAAACAATACCCATTGGAAGAAATTTTGCGCGCTACCCAGAACATTGAAAAGGAGTATAACTGGAATTTTGACGGCGGAAAGGGATACATCAATCTGGGCTCGCAACTTCTTAACGTTATCCGATTGCGGCATCTTTCTGAAATTGACATGGTTGTGAAAATTCAGGAAGCCTATATTAAGCAGAATGTCGGTTTTTTGATGAATAAGAAAATCAGGGGAAAGTTAGAGGCTGAAGTGAAAATTGTGAAATTCATGGAGCTTGAAAAACTGGCAGAAGGAATTTATGTGGAGGAAAAAGATGAATGTTTCGGCTATATCGAAATCCCCAACTATCTAAGACCTTCCGTGTTTGTGAAGGTGACGATGGATGTGAGATACAACTGGGAAGGTCACGAATTTGACGCCGCTTCCGGTTCATTTTTCAAAGACGGCAAACTCACCGAATTTGTGCGTATCCACTCCAACAGAACCGATGCTGAATATCTGGGCAAAATCAGAAAACTCTATCTGGAAAAAATCAGATAGGCGCTGTGAATTTTATGTGGAGTCAGTCTTTCTGGTGTATTTTATGAACTGCTCATATCATATTTTAAGATGTTCAGTTCACAAATATCTAAAATGAATGGTTACACCAATCATGCTTGCAGAAAAGAAGTTCCGGGTTCCAAGTTCCGGGTTCCGAGTTCCAAGTTCCGGGTTCCGGGTTTCAACAAAAATGGAACACTGATGACACGGATGAGCAAGCTCAACGCGGATATTTACGGATTATGAATCAGCGAAAATCAGCGAAATCAGCGGGAGGCAAATTACACAAGAAATGTCCCGCAGTGCAAAATCCCCATTCTACTCCCTTCCTACTCAAACCGCAGTGGCTGCGGTGGCGTAGGCTCAAAGCTGTAGAACTTTTTCTTCAGCTGTTCTTCCAAAATAGCTCTTGTGAATCTCATGTCTGAAGGGGAAAAGGGATAGAATGCCAGCCGGAAATGAAATGTTTTAAAAACCAGGTTTTCGTTGTGCACCCTCAAACCAAAGCCCAATCCGGTGTAGTAATTTTCAGTGAAAATCAGCTGCTTGTTTGAGCCGATGATGCCTACATCGCCAAAGCCGTAAATTGCGACATTAAATTTATACAGCTCCTGTCGCAGGAACAGCACGTATTCCACATCAAGACTGAGCCGCTGTTTTCCTGTCGCTTCCTTGCTGGAAAATCCGCGAATATGATCATTTCGCGAGAGAGTCAGGTTTTCGATTTCAAAACGCCGGATGCCAAGCGTATAATTTCCTCTGACAAACAGTCTGAATCTTTTCCTGCCGGCATTAACCTGTCTTGAAATATAATTCATGCTCCCCTGGATCTGCCCCTGTTCATAGTCATTATTTTTGAAATAGCCTCCTATTCCTGCAGCAAGATAGAGATAGCCCGGCCTTCTCACCAACAGGTTGCCGTTCGACAGGTAGAGATGTGCATAGTGCCTGTTGCCAAACTCATTGGCATCAAAACCATAAACAATTTCATTTTTGAAACCTTCGGGAATATCCTCAGTTATGCCATAACTATAAATCAGCTGGTCCTGCATAAACCTTCGCTGTGTAAATGTTATTCCCAAGAGATAAAATGTACTGTTTGAAAAATATTGTCCTTCCTCCATTGAAAAATCGGGACGTTGAAAATAGGATCGACTGTATATGCCGGTACTTAGTACCATCTGCGAGTTGTTGTAATGGTCGGGTTTTATCTGAAAACTTCTGCCGCCCCAGAGATTAAAAAAAGACAAATCCAGAGGAATGATATCTTTCGACAGCGGTTCGTTGTCAAAAATTCTGTCTGTCCGGTAGAACCGTTGTGCCAGTCCGCCGTAGCCCCATTTTATGGATGGTGTAACGAATGGTTTATCCAAAATGAAGCTCATGCCTTCCCGTCTGAAAGTGTTCATGTAGCCGGCAGATATGTCGATAAACTTTCCGCGGAGATTGTTTATTTTATAAAACGTCTCCACCCCGGCGTAGGGCTGCCGGTTCAGATGCCCCACAAAACGAAAGGAAATTTCGTGGCCCACGCCAAAAATATTCTGATTATACATTTCGAGAGCGGCTGAATTTTCAGCCTCCACGCCGCCCGTAACCCCAAATGAAAAACGATCCTTGGTCAAAACATGCACTCTGACTAAATTTTCGTTAATCGTATCATTTTCAATCACAAACCGGACATCCTTAATGTAAGGCAGCGCACGGATGATGCGTTCGTTTTCATACATCAGCTCGGCATCGACCGGACTGCCGGTTTTAAACATGAGCATTCTTCTGATGGTATTCAAATTGGATCTGGAGTGGAGGGCATTCGCTGTTTTTTCAATAATAGATGACGCTTTTCGGGTAGTATCGTCAAACGTGGGACCGAAAACTTCCAGCGGCTGAATAGAGATTTCAGAAATTATTTTGTCTTCAAACTCACTGTAATACTCTTTGGAAAGCGCTTCCCTGTCCACAAACGGACGGGGGGGCGAAACCAAAAAATCGTAAAGAATGCGCGTCAACGCCTTCTCCTTTGCCCTGTGTTCGAGACTATCATAAAACTGCTCGCTTTTGCTGGGATATTTTCTCATCAGATGCAGCGTATCCTGCCGGTCTGACTGTGCTCCGGAGTCAAGAGAAATGAGGAGCAGCATCAAAACCAACAGAATCTGCAAACTGACTGTCAAATGCAATTTATAGAGCATAAACCGATTTTGCTATACTTTTTAAAAGGTAAAAATAGAATTTGTTCAGGAAAATAGAAACTATTAAAAATTTCCATTGAAATAACCCGTGTTAATTTTCGTTAAACTTCAAAATTGGGGAATTACCGGTTGTTCACTTCTTTTGCAATTCAGCCGTCTGCAAAGCGTTAAATTTATATTTTTGTGTTGTGAGCAAAATTTACAAAATATATAAGCGACATATTTACGGGGTGATGGGAACCCTGGTTTTTCATATTTTGCTGTTCTCCTTTTTTCTTCTGGCTGATGTGGATATGAAGGGGAAGGCAAGAGAAGATGAACTGCTCATCGAGTTCCCCGACATTCTTACTGAAATTGAAGAAGAAATTCCCGAACAGCAGGAAGACGATCAGCCGCCAATGCCCAATGAAGCGTCGGCGCAGCTTTCACAGACGCAAAGCAGCAGAACAAATATTGCATCAAACCGACTGGCGCAGGGGAAAGAGTTTTTTGATGAGGATTAAATGAGCGAAGTGGAAGCTGCAAGGCAGCTTGTGGCTAATGTAAACAACCAGCTTTCCAAAGAAACCGTAAATCTTGAAGATATTAAAATGCCCGAGAAAACTACCGAGGGGATGACCCGTGAGGAGATTGAAAATGAACTCTATTCCGGTGAAAGCAACATTGTTTATTATCTTGAAAACCGTTACCATCTGAGATTACCCATTCCTGTTTATCTTGCACAGAGCGGCGGTCTGGTTGTTGTTGACATCAGCGTTGACAGAAACGGGCGGGTGACTCAGGCAACTCCGCGTTCAAATCCTTCTATCCGGGATGAGCAGATTTACATCTACGCAAAAGCTGCCGCTTCGCGAACTGTTTTTAATGCCGACCCAAATGCTCCAAATCCACAAAAAGGAACCATTCACTACACTTTCATTGCACAATAAAGTAAACAAACACAATCATTTAACATGATTTAACAGTTTAGGGGTTGAATTCGAATTTTTCTGTCCTTATATTTGCCATACGTTTATTTTCATAAGTTTAGGTTTAGTTAGGTTAGTTAGTTTAATGAGAAAAGGATGGGTTGTTGAACCCATCCTTGCTTTTTATAGATACGTTCCTTTTTCCAACCTTTTGTTCCCAAAAAATCATTTCCGGAAATCCTTCCCAAATTGTCTTTCAACAGGTTTACAACATAAAAACACTCCTGCTCTTCTTCCGGGTTTTATTTGACAAATTTTATTACTTTTGAAATCAAAAAACATGGTTTTCAGACAAAAATCTTTGAACCGAGACGCGGAGTATCGCTGTTTTTTCGAATAACCAAAGCATTTCGGACTAAATAGCTGAAATTCACATTTAAAGTAAAATTTTGTTAAACAAAGGCATGATAAATAGTGTTACATTTCCAGCGGTGAGCACAAAAAAAATCATTAATTATTTTAACACTTAAAGAACATTTTAATGGATAGCAAACAATTAATCAAAGTGTTATCGGATTCCATTTCGATGACCAGCAATATTGACAAAGAACTTTTCCCCCAGATGGGAGTGAAGCGCGGACTTCGGAATGAAGATCATTCCGGTGTGCTTGCCGGGCTTACCCGCGTGGGTGATGTGGTTGGCTACGAGCGACAGACAGACGGAACACTGAAGCCGATTCCGGGGAAGCTATACTATCGCGGCATTGATGTGGAGGAGCTGGTGCACGGCATTCAGTCAGAAGACCGGTTAGGATTTGAGGAGACAGCATATCTGCTTCTTTCCGGCAGGCTGCCCGACAAAGAAGAGCTTGATGCCTATATTAGCCTGATTTCCCGCACTACTCCGCTAAACCACACGGCTACTATGAGTATTTTGTCACTAAAAGGCAAAAACATTATGAATATTCTGGCGCGAAGCGTTCTGGAACTATACACCTTTGATGAAGACCCCGATAATATTTCGCCTGATAATCTTATCAAACAATCCATTAACCTGATTGCCAAGTTCCCTTCAATCATTGCCCTCGCCTATCAGGTTCTCCGCCACAACCAGATGGGGCGCTCGCTGCATATCCGTCATCCGCATGAGGACTGGTCTGTAGCAGAGAACTTTCTGTTTATGATGAAAGGCTACAACAGCTATACGGAGCTTGACGTGAAAATTCTCGATCTGGCGCTCATTCTTCATGCCGAACATGGCGGAGGAAACAACTCCACCTTTTCCGTGAGGGTGACCAGCTCAACCGAAACCGACACCTACTCGGCAATTGCCGCAGGTATCGGCTCGCTGAAGGGACCGCTTCACGGGGGCGCAAACATGAAGGTGAAGGGAATGCTGGAGGATATGAAAAAGAACATTAAAAACTGGAAAGATGCCGGCGAAGTGGATGATTATCTGCTGAAAATTCTGAAAAAAAAGGCTTACGACAAAACCGGACTGATTTATGGAATCGGACATGCAGTTTATACGGTCAGCGACCCGCGTGCAGGTCTGCTCAAAGATATGGCGCGCGAATTAGCAAAAGAGAAAGGGCGCGAGGATGAGTTTAATTTCATGGAACTTGTTGAAGAACGTGCAGTAGAGGTATTCTTGGACTTCAAAAAACAGGGAGCCAAAAAACGAACCTGCATCAATGTGGATTACTATTCCGGCTTTGTTTATGATGCCATCGGTCTTCCCGAAGAGGTTTTCACCCCGCTGTTTGCCATGGCACGTATTGTGGGCTGGACAGCCCACCGCATTGAAGAACTGAACTTCACCAGCAAGCGGATTATCCGTCCCGCATACAAAAATGTCCGTGAGTTGCAACCCTTTATACCAATGATAGAAAGATAAATAAAATGGCTGAAAAAATTAAAGTACAAAACCCTGTGGTTGAGCTTGACGGCGATGAAATGACACGGGTCATCTGGGGATTTATTAAAGAAAAACTGATTTTGCCCCATTTGGACATAGAGTTGAAATATTTTGATTTAGGCATCGAAAACCGGGATGCTACCAACGATCAGGTTACCGTTGACGCTGCAAATGCCATAAAAAAATATGGCGTTGGCGTAAAGTGTGCAACCATTACCCCCGATGAAGCGCGGGTTGAGGAGTTTGGTTTGAAACAGATGTGGAAATCGCCAAATGGAACCATCCGCAACATTTTGGGAGGTACCGTTTTCCGGGAACCGATTTTAATCAGGAATGTCCCGCGGTTAGTGCCCGGCTGGCAAAAGCCCATCTGTATCGGGCGTCATGCTTTTGGCGACCAGTACAAAGCAACCGACTTTGTTACTAAAGGGAGTGGTAAACTCACCATTACATTCACCCCGGATGACGGCAGTGAGCCGGTTTCACACGAAGTGTATCATTTCAACGGAGACGGCGTGGCAATGGCAATGTATAATATTGACGAATCCATCTATGGATTTGCCCGCTCCTGCATGAATCAGGCAGTGATGAAAAAATGGCCCCTTTATATGTCCACAAAAAACACAATTCTGAAAAAATATGACGGTCGTTTCAAAGATATTTTTCAGGAAGTATATGAAAACGAATACAGGGAGAAATTTGAAGAGCTTGGTATAACCTACGAGCACCGGCTGATTGACGACATGGTTGCAGCAGCTCTGAAATGGGATGGCGGCTTTGTGTGGGCATGTAAAAACTACGATGGCGATGTACAGAGCGACACTGTGGCTCAGGGATTTGGCTCTTTGGGGCTGATGACTTCAACTCTGGTTACGCCAGACGGAAAAACCATGGAAGCCGAAGCGGCACACGGAACCGTTACCCGCCACTACAGGCAGCACCAGCAGGGAAATCCCACTTCAACCAATCCTATCGCTTCTATTTTTGCATGGACACGCGGACTGGAATTCCGCGGAAAATTAGACGGAAACCGGGAACTGATGGATTTTGCCAACGCACTTGAGCAGGTTTGCATCGAAACCGTGGAATCGGGAAAAATGACCAAAGACCTGGCGCTTATCATTCATGGAAAAGCGCTGAAAGAAGATCACTATCTGACAACAGAAGAATTTCTGGAAACAATAGATGAAAATTTACAAAATAAACTGAATGCCTGAAGCACAAAAAATCAGAATTGAAAATAACGAACTGAAAGTACCCGATTTTCCGGTAATTCCCTTCATTGAGGGTGACGGAATCGGCAGGGACATTACCGCACCCTCACAAAAAGTTATAGACGCCGCCGTGGCTTATGCCTACGGCGATAATCGGAAAATATTCTGGAAAGAGGTTCCGGCAGGCGAAAAATCGTTTCGTAAAACAGGAAATCATCTGCCGGAAGAAACCATTGAAGCATTTAAGGAGTATCTAATTGGAATTAAGGGACCGCTGCAAACTCCGGTGGCAGAAGGTTTTCGTTCACTAAACGTGGCGTTGCGCCAGGCGCTCGACCTGTTTGTGTGCCTGCGTCCGGTGCGCTGGTTTAAAGGCGTTCCGTCACCCATCCGCTATCCCACCTTGGTTGATATGCACATTTTCAGGGAGAATACCGAAGATATTTACGCTGGAATTGAATATATGACCGGCGAAGCAGATGCCGAAAAATTACGCGACTTTTTAATCAATGAGCTGGGGGTGAAGACTATTCGCTTCCCTGAAAGTTCATCATTCGGCATCAAGCCGGTTTCTAAGGAAGGCTCCGAGCGGCTGATCCGGGCGGCAATCCGGTACGCCATTCAGCGTGAACTTCCTTCGGTTACGCTTGTGCACAAGGGAAATATTATGAAATTTACCGAAGGTGCCTTCAAAACATGGGGATATGATCTGGCAGAAAAGGAGTTTCCGAATGATACATTCACCTGGCGCCAATTTGAAAATATAAAAACAGAAAAGGGGCAGCTTGATGCCGAACATGCCCTCGATGAAGCGAAAAAATCGGGGAAAGTCATTGTGAAGGATGTGATAACAGACGCTTTCCTTCAGGAATCGCTTCTCAAACCATACAACCATTCGGTGATTGCAACCATGAACCTGAACGGCGATTATATCTCCGACCAGCTTGCGGCAATGGTTGGCGGAATAGGAATTTCGCCCGGCGCAAACATCAACTACCTGAGTGGATATGCCATTTTTGAAGCTACCCACGGAACCGCTCCCGATATTGCCGGTTCAGGAAAAGCCAATCCCAGTTCGCTGATTCTTTCCGGGGTGATGATGCTGGAATACATGGGCTGGTATGAAGCTGCCGAGCATGTTTATGATGCTATGGAGCATGTTTTTGCTAAAAGAAGGGTTACTTCCGACCTTTTTGCGCAGATGGAGGGAGCCACTTTGCTGACAACATCAGGTTTTGCCGAAGAAATTATACGAAATATGCACTAACAGATATAAAAATTACAATTATGGAATACATTAAATATCGTTTTTTTCAGAAAGCAAGCAAATGTTCAAAGGAGTTTCAGCGCATTAAAGAGCAGTTTGGCGACAAGGTTATCGCTCAAATCACTCTGGAACAGGTTCTTTCCGGAATGAAGGGAATCCCTTTATTAGTTACCGACACGTCAAAACTGGACCCCAATGAGGGAATCCGTTTTAAAGGTTACACCATTGACGAACTTCGTGAAAAACTGCCTAAAATTTCATCAACCGGCGAGCCTTTGCCCGAAGGGCTGTTCTATCTGATGCTCATTGGTGAAATACCATCTCAGGAAGATGTACTCAATCTCTCGAAGGATTTTGCCACACGTGCCCATGTTCCGCAGCATGTATTTAATGTGATTGATGCACTGCCCAAAAATTCGAGACCGATGACTCAGTTCAGCGCTGCAATCATGGCTATGGCAACCGAGTCAATTTTTCAGAAGGCTTACCGTGCGGGCGTCAGCAAAAAGTTTTATTGGGATTCAACCTATGAGGATGTTATGAATCTCATAGCCAGGCTGCCACACGTTGCTGCCTACATTTATCGCCGAAATTTCTACAATGATGACCATATTGAACCAAATCCGCGTCTGGATTGGGCTGCCAATCTTGCACACATGATGGGGCACGGCTCCGAAGAAGTGCGCCGGCTGTTCCGGCTCTATATGGTTATCCATGCCGACCATGAAGGGGGCAACGTTTCGGCACATACTGCGCATCTTGTCGGGTCGGCGCTCAGCAATCCCTACTATGCTTATGCAGCAGCAATGACGGGGCTTGCAGGGCCGCTGCACGGTTTTGCAAATCAGGATGTGATCCACTGGATTTTTCAAATGATTGATGACTTGGACACGGAAACGCCCACCGACGAACAGATGGCAGGTTATATTCAGAAAACATTGGAAGAAGGGCGTGTGATTCCCGGTTACGGACATGCTGTTCTGCGTAAAACTGACCCGCGGTTTACCGCACAACAGGAATTTGCCGAAAAGTATGTAAAAAACAGTCCGGTAATTGATCTGGTAAACCAGTTGTATCGTGTGGTTCCGCCTATTCTTTCCAACATCGGAAAAATTAAGAATCCATGGCCCAACGTGGACGCATTCAGCGGTTCGCTGCTCTATCACTACGGTATTAAGGAATACACCTTCTACACAGTTTTATTTGGTGTTTCAAGAGCGCTCGGTGTACTGGCTTCACTGATAAATGACCGTGTTTACGGACTGCCCATTGAGCGTCCCACTTCCTATCCGCTGCACTGGTTTCGCGATCAGGTGGACGATTCCGGTGATAATAAACAAAACTGCTGATAGTTAGTATTTTACCGGAGTGATCAGTCTTTCATCCGGGTTCGTTTTATCTGCTTGTTCACACTGTATGCAAAACCGACTGTGATATACTCCTGAAGTTGTAGTTTAGCCTTATCGCCGGTTTTTACGCCATTGGCGTCAAGAACCGGAAATTTCACTTTTTCATCATACACAAAGTGCAAAAGCATCCGCATATTGATGTGCTCGGTCAGCTTTATCACGAAAAGATTTTCCCAGCTGAGGTCCAGATTTCCTTTCGGCTTCATGTAGTTGACAAACATCTTGTACTTGGTCTCATAGGTAAAATCCGTAGTTATCGCTTTTCTGAAAAACACGTCTGTGTTGAAACCCGGCTCCCAAAAGCTGCGTTTTCCCGTTTCAATACCAAAAGCAGTCTGTCTGATTTTCAGCGTGTCACGCACAAAAACATTTTTTGCGGTAACAGGTGAAACAAAAAGTGAAAAATTAGGATTTGGTTTATAGTCCATCCCAACTTTAAAAAACGTCCGTATAGGCGCCATAAATGCAGAAATGGGGTCGGGATTGGTTGCAGTGGGATATTTGTATCCGTTGAACAGCTGGGTCTGCGTGTTAAACTCGGCACTGTAAAACCATTTTTTCACGGCGCTGATACCGACTCTTGACGTAATTTCAAACTTGTCAGCATTTTTCTGAGTTTCTGCTTCAGCTCCTCCGGGTCTTACCCAGCCGTTGCGGATTTCACCGGAATTGTCCCATTTCACCTTGCCGTCATGGCGGCTGTAATTTGCTGATCCGGTAAGTATAATTTGCAAAGAAAGGGCATTCTGTCCGCCGGTTTTCCAGTTTTCGAAATAGGTTTGCGTAAATCCCACACTACCATTACCGGTTAATCTCCAGGGAGTTAATAGCTGATATTTCTGCTTGACACCAGTAAGCCCCGAAACGCCCCTGTTGAGGGAGCTGAAATCAAATTCCTTGGTCTGGCGCGGGCGAAAGCGACTGAATGTAACGCCATCGTCAATCAGCAACTGCATTGAATTTTTATCAACGCTCTTGATCATCAGCCGGAGCGAATCGTTCTGTTCATTTTTCAACCAGAATCGGGTGAAATAGGGATTGTTATTTTGTAATACAATGGATGATTTCTCACCCAGCATATTGGTCATTGCTACCTGTGTAGTATCAATGAAATCTGCATATTCCGTCAGATTGCCAATGATGTTGGCAATGGTTTGGTTCACTTCAAGGACTATGGAATCGTTATAATGTTTCAGAATCCGGTAGTTGTTATGCTTCACGGAATCTCTTAAATGCCTGCCGGCAAAATCATACTCTTTCTGAAACTGCTCCTGTCGGTACTCCTCAATAAGCCGGTCGCGATAAGCATTTACCACCGAATCGTTATAGGCTCTCCGCTTTTCTTCAATATAATTTACCCGGATGCTGTCAAGTTTCAGAAATCTTCTGAAATCCCCGGGCGACTGCATAAGCGAATCGGGAATGACTTCGGGAAGTATCAGACTATCGGGCAGCTGATAAATTCCATCTTCGTCAAACAGGCGAAAACCTTCTCCCTGCGGAATGGCGCCCGCTCTCTCTTCAAGATTGGAAATCAGGCTGACAGGCACTGCCAGCTCCTCTTCAAAGTACTTTTTTCTGAACTTCCGGTAAATCTTCTCCAGATCACCAGTCAAAAGCTCGGAACGGTAGAACCCGGGAACTTCGAGACTGTCCGGCACATTTTCGTGATAGCGATAGACAAATCGGTAGGAATCATCTTTTAATGTTCTGTTTAAAGAATTAACTAAAGTGTCAACAGGCTGTTTTTCAATAAAATGAATCAATCCTAACACTGTTTTGCCGGTTTCGGGATTAACCACATGCCAGAGCGGGTCTTTTTCAAAATATTGCTGTAAATATTCAATTCCCACTTCGAGGGACTGCTGCCCTTCCTCCTCAGCTGCCTCCTGGGCATTTGCAAAATTTGAAATACAAAGGGCAAAAAGGAGTATGATTATTAGTTTATTTATCTCTGATAACATTGTAATTTTTTGTTTTTAGCTTTTCTTCTAAACGCAAAAATAGTGTTTATGTTATATTCAGCGAATTATTACAGGCTAAAAGGGCTAAACAATTCAGAAACCATTAACCGTGCATCGTAAATTCCCGATTTTCAGATAAATTAGGTCAGATTCAGAAAAAAAAACTATTATATTTAACCCGTTAAAAATACCGTTATGAGAAAATATATTGACAGTGATGGCTATGAGTATGAAAGTTATGAAGCTTACTGTAACTCTCCTGACCTCGATAATGACATTATTGGAGTTCTTTTAGCAACAGGCAGACGCAAACCGCAGAATGATTATGAACGCAGGTTGTTGGCTGAAATAAAAGAACTGAAAAAGAAAAATATTCCGATAGGTTTTGATTTTAATTAATGAAGTCTCTGAATAGGGATGAATCAGACACCCACGGGATAATCATTGTTTGAATTTTGGTGAAAATTTTGTACCCCAGAAAGAAAATGCCCGATTATTCTTGTTGATAATCAGGAAATTGGAGAGATGTAGCGTAGTCCCACCGGGAATCGAACCCAGATCTACAGTTTAGGAAACTGCTATTCTATCCGTTGAACTATGGGACCTTTGGATTTTGGTGCGCAAAAATAGCTAAAAACCGATTTACAGACAAATCAAACTGGGAATTTCATCCATAATCATCCTTTTATCGGGATGTAAATCAATTTTTGAAAAAATATATGTAGTTTTACCAATCAAATTTTTGAAAAATGTATAAGTCACCACAATACCCAAAAGAGTGGAACTGGCGCAACGTAAAAATGGAAGCCATAGATTTCAACTTTTTCTGAGGATATCGGAAGGGATTTGTTGTGGTGCAGCAAATCCCTTTTTTATTGTATAAATTGAAACTTTAATAAATAATTGAGTTATGACAAGACAAAAAAAGATTTTTCTTGAAGAATCGGAACTGCCAAAGCAGTGGTATAATCTCGCCCCGGACCTTCCCAGTCCGTTGAATCCGCCTTTGGGACCTGACGGGAATCCCGTTACACCGGAGATGTTGGCTCCGGTTTTTCCCATGAATCTCATCGAACAGGAAGTGAGTCAGGAGCGCTGGATTGACATTCCTGAAGGAATCCGTGAAATTTTGGTGCAGTGGAGACCCAGTCCGCTGATTCGTGCTTATGAACTGGAAGAAGCATTGGGAACTCCGGCAAAAATTTACTACAAAAACGAGAGCGTTTCCCCTGCCGGAAGCCACAAGCCCAATACTGCCGTGGCTCAGGTGTGGTACAATAAACAATTTGGAATTAAGAAGCTGACCACCGAAACCGGCGCCGGACAGTGGGGCAGCGCGCTTGCATACGCCTGTGCACAATTGGGCGGAATAGAGTGTAAAGTGTATATGGTTCGCGTAAGCTTCGACCAGAAACCTTTCCGCAAAATGCTGATGAACACTTACGGAGCCAACTGCGTTGCCAGTCCGAGCACGGAAACTCAGGCAGGAAGAAATATCCTGGAACACTATCCCGACACGCCGGGAAGTTTGGGAATCGCAATTTCGGAAGCAATTGAAGAAGCGGTAACCGACCCTAAGGGAGAAACACGTTATTCATTAGGATCGGTGCTCAACCATGTGATGCTCCACCAGACAGTTATCGGTTTGGAAGCTAAAAAACAGCTGGCTAAGGTTGGAATCAAAAAGCCGGATGTTGTAATCGGATGTTGCGGCGGCGGAAGCAACTTTGCAGGTCTCTCCTTTCCGTTTATGTATGACAAAATCCATGGAGATGAAATTCAAATTATTGGAGCCGAACCATTTAGTTGCCCCACATTAACAAAAGCGCCATTCATTTACGATCATGGCGATGTGGCAAAAATGACACCGTTGCTGCCGATGTACAGCCTTGGGCACTCATTTATTCCGGCGCCCATTCATGCCGGCGGACTGCGTTATCACGGCATGGCTCCGCTTGTGAGCGCTGCGCTGAAAGACGGATTGATGGAAGCTTATGCAATTCACCAAAGCGAGTGTTTTGAAGCCGGGCTGCTTTTTGCCAAAACAGAAGGAATTATTCCCGCACCAGAAACAACACACGCTATTGCAGCAGCAATCCGTGAAGCCAAAAAGGCAAAAGAAGAAGGCAAGGAGAAGGTTATTCTGTTTAATTTCAGCGGACACGGTCTGATGGACCTCGTGGGTTACGAGAAATATTTAGACGGCGTACTGACCGATTACGAATATCCAGAATCGGAAATTGCCAAAAATCTGAAGGAGTTAGAAGGCTATCCGCTCCCGAAATAATTTTTAAATTACAGGGACATAGAGCAAATTTACTTTGTGTCCCTGTTTCTTTTCAAAAAAAGGCATAAGCCAGTTCATCCGGCGCATTGGGGAAAACTTCCCGAATTGCATTTCCGATTTCATCCCACGAATGTCTTTTCCCTGAAAGCAGTCCGGCGAAATCCTTCTTCCGGCTTTCCGAAAGAAAATCTCCCGAAAAATCTGCATTTTTGATTACTCCTTTTTCAACGTTCAGCTCAATTCTCAATACTTTTCCTTCTGAAAAATATTTATTCCGGAATGTATATTTTGGAGAGTAACCGTAATTCCACTCCCACGCACAGAATTTATTCTGAACCAGTTCATGGATTTTTTGATTATCCTCGGCAGTAAATTTATAGATTGTGCTATCAGGATTTTTCAATTGGTCATTCAGCAGAAATGTGTTAAAATCTGCAATGCTCCAGTTGTTTCCCAGAAGTGGCAGAATGTTGGTTACAACACTTCTCACCGATTGCACCGCTTTCCCGTGATATTTGCCGGGTGCAGTCCTGAGTGAGCTTCCTAAGGTTTCAAGATTTGAATCGAAAAGTAGTGTTCCATGATGTAAAACCCGGTTTTTGAAAACATGCTGAGCATTCCCGGAAATTTTTTTGCCATCTACTATTAAATCACTTCTCCCTGACAAAGAGGCAGTTATTCCAAGTTTAGCCAGTGCTTTCACAACCGGAAGCGTGAAACGTTTGAAGCTGATTTCAGCTGTGCTGTTTACATTGGTTATAAAAGCAAAATTCACATTTCCCGAGTCGTGAAACACGGTTCCGCCGCCTGAAATCCGCCGGGCAACATCAATATTTTGCCTGTGCACATAAGAAAAATCTATTTCTGCCAAAGCGTTCTGGTGCTTTCCAACTACAACAGAGTTGGTGCTTTGCCAAAGCATAAAAATATTCTCATTGAAGTTTTTCAGTAGATACTCCTCAGCAGCAAGACAAAAAAAAGTGTCGTTGTTCTCAATCTGAATGCACAACATTTTCAAAACAGTTTAAGTCTGCTATTTACAAATTGTAATTTACATTTCTGAAATTTTATTACACTTTTTGCAAAGAATTCCCAGTGCGGCAACAAATGCATCGTACAATAGCCCTCGGCAAATTATGCTGAACTATTTATCGCGAAATTAGTGTGAAAAAGAGGATTAAGTTGGGATTAAGGTGATTAGTTGTTTTTTAATTTTGCTGCAAAAGCGCAAAAATCTGCCTATCGGAGCAGCTCTTTCTTTGAACCACAATAGGCACAGTAGAGCACATAAGTTTTTTTAAAATTGAACCCCATACGGGGTTCCGGGTGCAGTCGGTCGTGTTACCCCGGATTGCGCCTGCGGCTTATCCGGGGTTATCAATATTTTGTTCCTACGGAACAGGAGGAAAGAAAGAGGAGAATAGGTGGAGATGAGGTGGAGATGAAGGAGCATTTGCAGTAAAAAGATACAGAGTGATTAGTATTAGGAATCTGCAAAGAGGCAACAGCAGCGCTCGTCCTCCTTTTTTAAAGGAGGTGGCTGAGGTACGAAGCCGGAGGATTAAGGAGAGGTTTTGTGGAGATTAAGGTGATTAGTTGTTTTTTAATTTTGCTGCAAAAGCGCAAAAATCTGCCTATCGGAGCAGCTTTTTCTTTGAACCACAATAGGCACAGTAGGGCAAATAAGTTTTTTTAAAATTGAACCCCATACGGGATTCCGGGTGCAGTCGGTCGTGTTACCCCGGATTGCGCCTGCGGCTTATCCGGGGTTATCAATATTTTGTTCCTACGGAACAGGAACGAACAAGTGAATTTGCAATAACAACCTGCCTGCCGGTTATAAATTCGAGGACAGCGTTGGATATGTTCTATAAAAATATTTTCTTTTCACCCTTAGTTTTGATTTAATTTATTTATTTGCAATTGAATTTGATACCGATTGCTTATTTTCAACAGCCATATTTAACAGATAAATCGGTTGAACAACTGAACGACACATGAAAAGAAAAACTTTTCGATATCCTAATCTTCTGGCAGGTCCACTGCTGTTTTTCATAATCTATTATTGGCGTATTGACGGACTTTCACACGAAGGGCAGGCTGTGCTTGCAGCAACAATTTGGGTGGCATACTGGTGGATAACCGAGGCTGTGGAATTACCGGTCACCTCTCTCCTGCCCGTTGTGATTTTCCCTTTGTCGGGAGCCTTGCCCCTGGGAGAAACTACATCATCTTACGGGAATCCTTTTATTTTTCTGTTTTTAGGTGGTTTTTTAATTGGTCTCGCCATCGAAAGATGGCATCTTCACCAAAGAATTGCCTGGGTAATAATCAGCAAAACAGACATGAGCGAGAAGAAGGTATTGCTGGGCTTTATGGCAGCAACGGCTTTCCTTTCCATGTGGATATCCAATACGGCAACAGCAATTATGATGCTGCCCATAGGCGCATCCGTTATTTCTCAGTTTGGAAAAAGAAGCAGGTTTGCGCAAAGAATGATGTTGGGAATTGCCTACTCTGCTTCGATTGGCGGAATGGGAACACTTGTAGGCACTCCTCCGAATATTATTTTAGCCGGTGTGGTTAAAGAGTCCATGAATGTAGAGATTTCATTTCTCTCGTGGATGGTTTTTGCAGTGCCCTTCAGTATTTTACTGTTGGCAGCAGGATGGCTGTATCTCTCCGGAGGCTTGCAGAAAGAGGCTCAAACAGATATGAACTTCCCGGTTCAGTCGTTAGGCAAAATGACAATTGCCGAGCAGCGGGTTTTAATTATTTTCAGCCTGACTGCCTTTTTCTGGCTTACGCGCACATTGATATGGAATCGGTTTATCCCCCAAATGGATGATACAATAATCGCTGTTTCAGGCGCTTTGCTTATGTTTATTGTTCCGTCAGGAAAAGGAAAAGGCAAATTACTCAACTGGAAAACCGGTAAGAGAGTTCCCTGGGACGTGCTGCTTATCTTTGGTGCAGGGCTTGCCATTGCCAGAGGTTTTTCAAAAACAGACCTCACCGCATGGGTCGCGCAGAGCTTCACACAAATAAACCTTTATCCGTTTGTGGTTCTTCTTATCATCATCGCTTCCATCAACTTTCTGACAGAAATTACATCCAATACCGCAACGGCAAGTATCATGCTGCCGCTGCTCTACTCCATGTGTATCCCACTGAAAATGGACCCTCTGACTGTGCTTGCCGGTGCAGCGCTGGCATGTTCCTGTGCATTTATGCTGCCTGTTGCAACTCCACCAAATGCTATTGTTTTCAGCAGCGGACACATCAGAATTAAAGATATGATACAGAAAGGGTTATTTATGAACATTCTATCCATTCTGCTGATTTTTATTTTTGTGAAATTATTTATCGGGATTATTAACTAAGACTTGACGAACAGCTTATATTCTGCTGAGCAACAGAATAATGCACACACTTTAAGGCTGTATGATTCCTTAAGCCTAAATCAAAAATTTTTCAAAGCATCCACAATAACGAAAAAGCCGGCAATGCCTGCAAAAGCCGTTAGGATAAGGAGCAGATTTCTGCCTTTCCAATTTTTCAACTGAAGAAAAAAAGTGGGAACTGCAAGCGCTCCGGAAATCAGAAAAGCGATGTAGGCAGGGAATAGCCGGGCAGAAAACGGAAGTTCTTCAAAAAACTCTTCTTCCATCTCCTGATTGATAATTTCGGATGGCGTCAGGTATTCGCGGAAAGAGAAACTTCCGGTCAGCAGCGCGTACAGCGAGAAAATTCCCAAAAAAAAGAACAAAATCACCCCTAACAACCGAAAAACTTTTTTTTTCTCAACCCAGCCGTAAACGGATGCAATAATTGCAGCAAAAACAAACCACTGGGGGATTGTGTATAAAACGGTATCCTGAATCATTGTAAAAACATTTAAAACAAAGTTGGTGAATTTTCTTCAATCCTTAAAGTTTTTGGAACTTGCGGGCGAATCTTTTTATTTTTGAATCCGATTTATCCTTTTGTTATGAATAGAAAACTTGAAATCAACCCCAAAGCAAAAGCGCTGATTTTTGACCTTGACGGCACCCTTGCCGATACAATGCCGGTGCATTTTTGGGCATACAAAAATGTACTGAAAGAGCATG
>JACDJB010001541.1_pt1 | contig 18421 bp, 17 predicted proteins | sample 7454121 | NCBI WGS metagenome assembly JACDJB01 (sample SAMN14253290, study PRJNA609438) | sludge metagenome | isolation source: sludge after 25d culture with pyrite | collected 2018-12-20 | reverse complement strand
CGCCACCACGCTCACTTTCGAGTTCGGCACCATCAGCGGCGGCACGCTCACCGACGGTATCTACAGCGGCGCCAGCTTCACCGCCAACGCCAGCGGCCCCGCCAGCATCACCCTCGACAGCAGCAACAACACCCTGGAAGGTATCCGCGACGCGATCAACGCCGCCAATCTGGGTGTCACCGCCACGCTCGTCAACGACGGCGGCACCACACCGTACCGGCTTGCGCTGACCTCGACCAGCACCGGCGAAGCACAGAGCATGCGCATCTCCACCAGCGGAGGTGACGGCTCGATCGGCGCGCTGCTGGATTACGATCCGGCAGGCACACAGAACCTGAGCCAGACGCAGGCCGCGCAGAACGCGGCACTCAAGGTCAATGGCATCGCCATCACGAGCGCCACCAACACAGTGAGCGACGCGATTCAGGGCGTGACCCTCAGCCTGAAGAGCACCACCGCCGCGCCCGCCACCCTCTCGGTCGCGCGCGACACCGCAGCGATCACCGCCGCTGCGACAAGCTTCGTCGACGCCTACAACGCCATGGCGAGCCAGATGAAATCGCGCTCCGCCTACGGCAGCAAGACCACGGCAGCGGGCGCCCTGGCCGGCGACGGCACACTGCGCACGATGCAGGATCAATTGCGCGGCCTCTTCAACACGCCGGCGACGGGGGGCACGCTGACTGCCCTCGCACAGGTCGGCATCAGCATGCAGAAAGACGGTTCGCTGGCGCTGGACAGCAGCAAGCTGAGCAGCGCCCTGGCGACGAACCACAGTGACGTCGTCAACCTGTTCAACTCACCGAGCGGCTTCGCCACCCGCTTCGATGCCTGGGCCAAGGAGACGGTCGATCCCGGGGGCCTGATCGACACGCGCACCACGAATCTGAAAACCAGCGTCAGCAGCTTCAACACGGAAATCGACCGTCTGGAAAACCGGATGGCGGCGCTCGAGCGCAAATACACCAAGGAATACACGAATCTGAACATGCTGCTGAGCAGCATGAACACCACCAGCACCTATCTGACCCAGCAACTGAGCGGCAGCTCGACCAAATAGACCGGGAGACCATCGAAATGTACGCCAATGCCCTCCACAGCGCCCAGGCCTACACCCATGTCGGCCTCGAAACGAACATTTTGGGGGCCAGCCCGCACCGACTGATCGTGCTGCTCTATGAAGGCGCCGAGCTGTCCATCCGCATGGGCATCAAACATATCGACGACGGCGATCTGATGAAAAAATCCGCCGCCATCACCAAGGCCGCCAGCATCATCCACGACGGCTTGCGCGCCTCGCTCGACCCGGCGCAAGGCGGCGAAATCGCCCGGCAGCTTGATGCGCTGTATGACTACATGACCAAGCGCCTGACGCTCGCACATCTGCGCAACGACACCGCGCCGCTCAAAGAGGTACTTGGGCTGCTGCGCGAACTGCGCGAGGTCTGGCAGCAAATCGGCACCGCACCCCAGCCCGCCCCCCTTCAACCCGTCGCCATCTGACCGGAGCCGTTATGACCAGCCACGAAATGCTCAGCACCTATGAAACGCTCACCGCGCTCACCGGCGTCATGCTCGATGCCGCACGCCAGGGCGAGTGGGATCATCTGGCCGAACTGGAACAGCGCTGCCGCGGTCATGTGACCAGCCTGATGCAGGCGACGCCGGCGACACTCAACGAATCCGAACAGCGTGCGCGTAACGCAAGCATCCGCGCCATCCTGCAGAACGACGCGGAAATCCGTGCGCTCGCGGAACCGCGCCTGAACGAACTGCAACAGCGCCTGCACGTGATCCGTGCCGGCCACCGCGGCGCCCAGGCCTACGCCGCGCAACGAATGTAAACACCCATCGTGTACCCGCAGCCCCTGCCTCGCGTTTTCGCCGTCCAGCCTGTGCTGGATGTGTTGCAACGCGACCAGGCGGGGCCGCGCGCGAGTTTTGCCTTCCAGCATCTGGCGCAGGGCCAGAAGCTCGCCGGCCAGGTGCTCTCGCAGGACAAGGGGATGTCGCTGGTCTCGGTCGCCGGCCAGACGGTGGCGATGCGTCTGCCGCCGGGCGTGGTGACGGGCGACACTCTGAAACTCAGCTTCGCCGGACACATGCCGCAGCCGGTCTTCCTGCTGGAAACGCCTGGCGCGGATGGGGCCGATGCGCCGCAGCTCAGCCCGACCGCACGCATGCTGAGCGAGGTCATGCAGCGCATTCCCGAACGCACGCCCCCCACCCTGACGCCCCCCGCTCCCCTCCTCGACCGTCCGAGCGTGCTACCGCCGGAACTGGCGCTCGCACTGCGTACCACGCTGGTGCGCAGCGGGTTGTTCTACGAATCGCATCTCGCCAACTGGGTGGCAGGTCAGGACACGCTCGAAGGCCTGCTGCAGGAACCGCAGAATCGCGCGCCTGCGCACGAAGCGGGGCGCGCCCCGGCACATGCCGGCGTGGCGGAAAGCGCTGCCGCGAAGACAGCCAACCCGCTGCACACCCTCATGACCCAGCAATTGCAAGTGCTCGAATCGCCCCAGTTCGTGTGGAAGGGTGAACTGTGGCCCGGCCAGCCGCTGGAATGGACCCTGGCCCGCACCGAGGACGACGCACCGGGCGATGCCTCCCAGGCGTCGGCCAACGGCGAGGATGGCAGCTGGGAATCGACCCTGCGCATCACCCTGCCGCAGCTCGGCAGTCTGATGCTGCACATCCGTCTCGACGCGCAGCAGAATTTCAGCATCCGCGTGGTGCCCGAAACAGCCGGATCCGCGCCGCTGCTGCAAAACCAGCAGGGCCACGTGCTGCAACGCCTTGCCGATGCGGGCTGCGCGGTCCACAGTTTCCAGGTGACGCATGAGCCTGCCGAAGCCTGACCCGCAACGCGCCGCCGCGGCGCTCGCCTATCACGCGGGCGACCTCGCCCCACGCGTCGTGGCCAAGGGCCGCGGCCTGCTGGCCGAACGCATCATCGAGCAGGCGCGCGCCTCTGGCGTGTACGTGCACGAGTCGCGCGAATTGCTCGCACTCCTCATGCAGATCGATCTCGACAGCCACATTCCGCCGCAGCTCTACATCGCCGTGGCCGAGCTCCTCGCCTGGCTGTACCGCCTGGAACAGGGCGGCGAGCCATTGCCCGCAACACCGCACCCTTGACCGCATGACGACAGCCGCCGCCCCCACGCCTGCCGATTCCAGCCGCGACGACCAGCTCGCACGCTACGGCGTCCATTCGCACAAGGAAATCGTGTTCCTGCTGCGCCGGGTCCAGCAACGCAAGCTGCTGGTGAACCTCGATCTGCCGAACAGCCGCCAGATCATCGTGACCTCCGTGCTCGCCGTCGACGAGGCCAACAACGCCCTGATCCTCGACAGTGCGCGGGGCGATGCGCTGAACCGCGAGCTCCTGTCCGGCCCCGGCGCCGAATTCTTCACTCAGCTCGAGGGCGTGACCATTTCCTTTTTCACCGGCCGGGTCACTTTCACCGAATTCGAAAAACTGCCCGCGCTGCGCGTTTCCCTGCCCAAGGCACTGATCCGCCTGCAGCGGCGCGAGCATTTCCGGGTACCCATGCCGATTGTCAATCCGGTCAAGTGCATGGTGCCGCCATTGGCCGAGGGCGAGACCGAGCCCATCACCACGCATCTCGTCGACCTGAGCTGCGGTGGCGTCGCACTTGCCGACATCGCCGGCCGCATCAGCCCCGACCCCGGCCGGCGCCTGCCGGGTTGCCGCATCCTGCTGCCGGACGGACCGCCCGTGGTCGCCACCCTGGAAATCCGCAACAGCGCCCAGATTCGTCTGCATAATGGTTCTTTCCAGACCCGTGTGGGGTGCCAGTTCATCAATCTGCCCAACGACATGGCGGCTCCACTCCAGCGCTTCGTGATGGAAATCGAACGCGCACGCCGCGCCAATCTGTAGAGCCGCCATCCACGACAACCCGGAGACACAACATGCAAGCCATCCAGAAGGAAATCGACGAACGCACCCAGCTGACCAGCTCGAACAAGCTGGAACTGCTGCTGTTCCGCCTCGGCGACGACCCGCAACTCGACCGCAGTGAACTGTTCGGCATCAACGTGTTCAAGGTGCGCGAAATCATTCCCATGCCGACGATCACCGCGGTGGCCGGCTCGCCACCCAATATGATGGGCGTGGTCGACCTGCGCGGGCAGATCCTGCCGGTGATCAATCTCTCTGCCGTCGCCGGCTGCACGCCGCAAAGCGGGCTCAACATCCTGCTCATCACCGAATACGCGCGCACCACCCAGGCCTTCGCCGTCGAATCGGTCGAGGACATCGTGCGTCTCGACTGGCGTCAGGTTCTGTCGGCCGAAGGCAACGCATCCAACGGCATGGTCACCAGCATCGCGCGCCTCGACGGCGACAACAGCGACCGCCTCGCCCAGGTGCTCGATGTCGAGACCATCCTGCGCGAAGTCATGCCGTCCAACGAACTCGCTGTCGATCCCGAGACCATCGGCCCCAAGGTGACCATCAAGCCCGGCACCGTGATCCTTGCCGCCGACGATTCCCTGATTGCGCGCACCATGATCGAGGAAGGTCTGACCGCAATGGGCCTGCCCTACATCATGTGCAAGACCGGCAAGGAAGCGTGGGAGCAGCTCCAGGCCCTCTCCGCCCAGGCCCAGAACGACGGCAAGAGCGTGCAGGACCGCGTGGCGCTGGTGTTGACCGACCTGGAAATGCCGGAAATGGACGGTTTCACCCTGACCCGCCACGTCAAGCAGGATCCGCGCTTCAGCTCCATCCCCGTGGTCATCCATTCCTCGCTCACCGGCACCGCCAACGAGGCTCACGTCAAGAAAGTCGGCGCCAATGGCTATGTCGCCAAATTCCAGATCGATGAGCTCGCGCAGGCCTTGCGCGAGGCGCTCGCCGCGTAAAACAATTCCGCAGGAACCGTGTGTTCCTGCGGAACGCGGGACGCGGGACACCTATAAGAATCGTCTGCCCTGGCACCCAGGGCGACGCTGAATGCGTCGAACGGATTGTCCATCAGGCGGCAGGAGGCCCGCTTGCGGAGCGAATCCGGATCCCACTCGATGCAACGGCCCATTTCGCACCGCAAGGGAGACGCTGATTAATCCAGAAAAAAGCAGTTGAACCACAGAGAACACAGAATAACAACATGTGCTTGCGTTCTTTCCATAGCTCACCCGCTGGGTGAGTCGAGATAAGCGCGGCAGATGTATGTTTTTCGGGTTCCTCTGTGTCTCTGTGCCTCTGTGGTGAGGAATTCAGGATGAATTGGCAACAGCCACGCACCCGCGCCTTTATGCCCTCCGGGTGCTCGCCGCGATTTTCGGACGGTGGAACCTCCACCCCATCGGGCCGGGGGCGGCCCTCCTGCAACCGCGTCCCCTATAGGAGCACCCGCAAGGGACAGGTGCGTGAGCCGGCGTGCCAGCGGGTGCGTAGCGGACTCACCCGACAGTTGAAGGTTGGAAAGGACGCAAAAGCCTGTATTCATGCGCGTTGGTGAGCGTATGAAACGGTCAACTGCGGTTTTTAGGATTATTCATCGGCTCCCTGAGCCCTTCTGCGATTCCGATAATCGCCTGCAATGCCGGCCGGTCGATCTTGCCGTTCGCATTCTTCGGCAGCGGGTCGAGGAACCGCACCTGGCGCGGGACCATATAGGGCGGCAAGACTGTCCCCACCTGCTGCAACAGATCCTGCGCCGCGGTCCCTGGCGCAGCGGCCACAAACGCCACAATCTGCCCCAGGCCGTCGCCGAGTCGCTGATAGATGACGGCGCATTCCTTGACGGCCGACAGGCTGTTGAACGCGGCCTCGATCTCCTCCAGTTCGATGCGATAGCCCATGTGCTTGATCTGGTAGTCGGCACGGCCCCTGAAATGCAGCCAGCCCTTCGCATCGCGCTGCACCAGGTCACCGGTACGGTAGCCGATGTCGGCATAGCGCATGTGCTGCGGGTTCTGCACGAAGGCCCGCGCGGTGCGCTCGGGATCGTTGTAATAGCCGAGCCCCACCTGCGGGCCGCGCAGGAAGAGTTCCCCGAAGTCGGGAGTGCTCCCGTCGAGTGGCAGGATCTCATAATCGAAATTCTCGGCGAGCAAACCGAGCGGCGCGAGGGCCTGCATGTCGTCGAAGTCGGCGGCGCGGATCGTGTGCGCGGAACAGATGCAGGTGCACTCGGTAGGGCCGTAGACGTTCTCCAGCGCGGCGCGGTCGCCGAACAACTCGTACAGTTGGCGCAGCTTGCTCTTGGGGAAACCCTCGCCGCCAAATACGATCTTGCGGATCGCCGGGAAATCGGTCGCCGCGAGCGCGCGCGTGGTGAGCAGATAAACGAGTAGCGAGGGCACCGAGAACCAGATCGTGCATCCGGCCTCGTTGACGAGGTGCACCAGGCGACGCGTATCGTGCACCTGTTCGGCGCTGACGGGCATCAACGCGGCACCGGAGAACAGCGCCGAGTAGAAGTCGAACACCGAGTTGTCGAAGTAGATCGGGTTGACGTTGGTCAGCACGTCGTCCGGCGTGATTCCGAAGCGGTGCTGCGCCCAGGCGATGAAGCCGAGCAGGTTGGCGTGCGACATGACCGCCCCCTTGGGCATGCCGGTCGAGCCGGAGGTGAACATGATGTAGGCGGGATGGCTGCCGCTGAAATGCGCGTCGCGGAGCGCTTCTGCTTCCTCCGGCAGCGCGTGCAGATGCAGCACTTTGTCGTAGCCTTCGGCAGCGAGTTCGCGCGCGAACGGCAGCGCAGCGAAGGCGTTGATGACCAGCCGCGGGCGGCAGGTAACAAGGATGCGGTGCAGGCGCTCCCACGGGCTGTCGGGGTCGAGATTGACGTAGACCACGCCGAGCCGCAAGCACGCCAGCATCGCTGCATAGGCGGCGGGCGACTTGTCATGGAAGAACACGGCGACCTCGCCCGACCGCAGGCCCTGTGCGTGGATCGCGGCGGCGACGCGGTCGGCGAGGCGGTTCAGTTCAGCGTAGCTGACGCGCACGCCGGTCTCCGGATAGAGCAACGCCGGACGCCCGGCGTGGCGCGCGACGATGTCACCGAAAGCGCGGCCGAGTGTGGTGACGTATGACATCAAATGCCTCAGATCACCAGCCCACCGTCGACCTCGAGTACAGTGCCGGTGAGATAGTCGTTCTCGATGACGTGGCGCACGGCGAGGTAGAGAGATTCGAGCTCGCCCAGGCGGCGCAGCGGAATCTGCTGCTGCAGGCGCGTGAGGACGGCTTCGCTCAGCGCGGCGCGGGTCGACGGCGTGTCGAAGAAGCCGGGGGCGATGGCAGCGAAGCGCAAACCCATTGCACCGAGCTCCTTGGCCCAGGTATGGGTGAGCGCGTTCACCCCGGCCTTGGCGGCAGCGTAGGCCGATTGCCCGGCATTGCCGCCGGCGGCGATCGAGCTGATCGAGACCACCACGCCCTTGATGCGTTTTGCGAGCATGCGCTCGACGACGCGGCTGGTGACAAAAAACACGGAATCGAGGTCGGTGGCGATCACGCGCCGCCAGGCTTCCCGCGAATGCACCTTGTCGCCGCGCGACAGCAGGTTGACCAGCGGCTCGCTGTGGATGATGCCGGCATTGTTGACCAGCACGTCGGGCTCGAAGCCGGCGTCGAAAAGTGTCTGCAGCGCGGCGTCGACCGCGTCGGCGTCGGTGACGTCGCAGGCTTCGGCCCGGACCTTGCCGCCCGTCGCTTCGGCGAGCCCGGTGCAGCGCGCGGCGTCGAGTTCCAGCACCGCGACCCCGGCGCCGTCGGCGAGCAGGCGCTCGACCAGATGGCGACCGATGCCGGCACCGCCGCCAGTCACCAGTACGCGCGCGCCTTCGAGCTTCATGTCTTGACTCCATGCACTCGCAGGGTGGCGCGGATATCGCCGACCGAGCGCAGGTCGGCGATCTCGTCGCCGCTGAACTCGATGGCGTAGTCCTGCTCGAGGCGGACGATCAGCATCATGTGGGCGAGCGAATCCCAGGTCGGGATGTCGCTCAGGGCGAGGCCGTCGGCGACGGACGCTTCCGGCAGGGCAAAGGTTTCAGCAATCTTCTTTTCCAGGCTCATGGCAGTATTGTGCAATATCGGGTTCGTTGAATCAGTGGCGCAGCTTGACGAACAGTGCCTTGCCGCAGCAAAACGCACATTCGACGCGTTCATGCTGCTCATGGAGCAGCGCATCACCGACACGCCGCGGGCCGTCGCCGTGCGCCCAGACGTAGTCATCGAGAATCAGCCAGCCGCCCGGAGCCAGGCGCGCCAACCACAGTTCACAGTCCTTGCGCACGGCGGCGTAGTCGTGGTTACCGTCGATATGGATGACGGCGATTTTGCCCGAATATTCAACGCTCTGGCCGAGCGGCGTTCTGATGGCGTCGCCACGCGCATAGACGGCAAAGCCAGCTTCCGACGGCAGGCGCAGGTGGGCGTGGTCGTCGGCGCGGCACGGCACCAGATTGAGCATGAAGCTTTCGCTCAATACCTCGTAGTCCCATTCGTCGGTAACGTGTTGCAGTGCCTCGGGTGAATCGTGTTGCGCGCATTCGGCGGCGGCCCAGGGGTCGACCGTGAGCAACGGACCGATGCGGTGGCGCCACGCGAGATACAGCAGGACGAATGCGGAGCGCCCCATCAGCGAGCCGATCTCGATGACGTCACCCCGGGGCGCACGGGCAAAAATGCCCATCATCGCGGCGAGCTTGTCGTCGTTCGATTCGCCGTAGATCAGCGAGGCCTGGCGCAGCACGCCGGCACCCTCGCGCAGCGTGAGCGTGGGCACGCCGTCTGCGCACAGCCCAATCAACGGCATCAGGCGCTCCGCGCGCATCATCAGCACTCGATGCGCGGCAATCTGCTGCTGCACCGGCGATTCGCCGATGAGCTGGAGCTCGGGGCGGCGCTGCGCCAGAAAGCGCGTCATGAACGCGTGCACGGTAGACACCGGACACAGCACGCGGGCAATCGAGTGCTGATCCGCCAGCGCAAAAAACTGTGCGGCAAAGCCGGCGTCGTGGATGGCGGGCAGCCGGTGCAGTTCGCCCGCGGCGGCGGCCACCTCGTCGTTCGCCACCGAGGCGGCGCACACGACCCGCTCGCCGCGGCTGCGCGCGGCCTTCAGGTAGTCTAGCGCCGCCGCATTGACGGCGGGGAAGACGAGGGTGGCGGCTTCGGCGTGCGCGGGCATGCGTCGTTCAATCCCGCTTACCGAGGTCGCGCTTCGCGGCTTCGCGCACCACCTCGTCGAGCCACTGATGCATGCTCTTGCCGGTCTTCGCGCGTGCCTCGTAGGCGAGCCGCTTGGCCTCGGGAGTGACGCCCTCGAGCTGGCCATAGTAGCGGGTGCGGTGGGTGCCACCGCGTGCGCCGGGGATGGGAAAATCGAAATCGGCTTGCGGCTCGCCCTCGCCCACCGCGAAATCGATGACGTAGAACACGCCGCCGATGATCCATTCGATGCGCGTCTTGCGCGCCTCGACCGGCAGCTTGTCGAGCGGAATCGGGTAGGCGAACTCGGGGTTGGAATTGATCAGAACGCGCGAGAACTCGGTGTCGCGCAGCCACGGCGGCATGGCCTCGTCACCGACGACGACTTTGCCGCCGAACTTGGTCACGCGCGCCATTTCTGCAAAGCCGCGCCTGATGTCGGCGAAGGCGTTGATGCCGCCGAAGTGGTAGCAGGCGTCGAAGCTGTTGTCGGGAAACGGCAAGTGATAGCCGTTGGCGAGGGCGGGTTCGACCTGCGGCTCGGCGTCGCGCATGCGCTCGATGTTCTTTGCCAGGAAGGACGGCGCGATGTCCTGGATGTAGAGCTTGCCGTCGGGGCCGAGACGGCGGGCGATGAGCTCGGAATCACGTCCGGTACCGGCGCCCGTCTCCAGCACGACCATGCCGGGCTTGAGGTCGAGCTTGTCAATCATGGCGTTGCGCACTGCCTGCTCGTCCTCGCCGTAGGTGGCGAAGGTCAACGGCAGGTAACGGTCGTAGCCGCCGGCGCGTTCCTCGGTTTGCCGCAGCGCCTCGCGGTCGGCCTTGGGAAGCTCGAATGGGTAGACGAAATTGGGCACACCATTGGCGATCTCGAAGCGGTGGCCGGACGCGCTCACGAGCATGCCGGAAACGATCGTCTCCCCTTCGCGCACGGCATTCTGAAGCGTCAGCGGCTCGAGCGTGGCGGGGTCGGCGTAGAATTTTTCTTCACCAGAGCGCACGGGTTCTCCTTGGATGGGCCGGCACGGCACCGGCGGGCGGGTTTATGTTGATTTCGGCCATGACGCCACACGGATGCGGGCCGGGTCGGGATATTTTTGCAGATCGGTATGGGCCACTGATACCCTTCGCAGGGTATCCGCACGGTCGTAACCCTGCGGACGGATAAAACCGGGGAGACGGACGATGAAACGGCTGATCATTTTCGGCGTGGGCAAGATCGCCGACGTGGTGTACCACCACTTCCTGCGCGACGGCGGCCATGAAGTCGTGGCCTTCACCTGCGACGCCGCGTGGGTGCCATCCTCGGGCACGCACTACGGCCTGCCGGTGGTGGCTTTCGAGGACGTCGAGCACCACTATCCACCGGAGTCGGTCGCGCTGTTCGCAGCGCTCGGCTACCACGAACTCAACCGCCTGCGCGCACAGAAGTGCGCCGAGGCGAAGGCCAAGGGCTACACGCTGGCGAGCTATGTCAGCCCGCGCGCCGATCTCGGCCCATGGATCGAGATCGGCGAGAACTGCCTGATTCTTGACGGCGTCGGTATCCAGCCCGGGGCGACGATCGGCGATAACGTCTCGTTGTGGAACAATGTGTTGATCGGCCACCATTCGAGCATCGCCGACCATTGCTGGATCGCCGCCGGCGCGACGATCGGCGGCGTCGCCACGCTCGGCGAGCGCTGCTTCGTCGGCTTGAACGCGACCATCGGCGGCGAGTTGTCGATCGGTGCCGATTCCTTTCTCGGCGGTGCGACGCTGGTGCTGAAAAGCGCGCCCGAGCGCAGCGTGTACATCGCGCCCGGTACCGAGAAGTTCCGCCTGGACAGCGACGCGTTCCTGCGCATGACGCGTATGGCCGCAATCGGCCCCGGCCGCAAGTAGGCGGCGCCCATGTTCACCTGGAAAAAACTCGGCAAGGTCTTCGACCCGACCGCGAGCCGGCCGCGTCCGTGGATGCAGGAATACGCGCAGTGCCCGACGCCGTTCGTGCGCGACGACGCCACACTGCGCGTCTACTTCGCCACCCGTCCGCCGCGTGGCGCCGACCTGCAGTACGTCGCCTATCCTGGCTACGTCGATCTCGCACGAGATGATCTTACCCGCGTGGTGAAAATCGCCGACCAACCGCTGCTGCCGCTCGGTGGTCCCGGTGCGTTCGACGAATTCGGCGTCATGCCGAGCGCCGTGGCACGCAAGGGCGACGACGTCTATCTCTACTACACCGGCTGGTCGCGCATGGCGTCGGTTCCTTATACCACGGCGATCGGGCTCGCGGTCAGCCGCGACGGTGGCGACAGCTTCGCGAAGCTTGGCGAAGGCCCGGCGCTGGGGTTGACACTCGACGAGCCGTATCTGGTCAACAGCCCGACCGTCCGCATCGTCGAGGAGGTCTGGCACATGTGGTACATGACGGGCCTCGGCTGGTTGCCCAACGACGGCCCGCCCGAGGCCGTGTTTCGCATCGCGCACGCGACCTCTGCGGACGGCATCACCTGGCAGCGCGATGGCCGCACGATCATCCCGCCCCATCATGCGGACGAATGCCAGGACCTCTTCCTGCCCTTTCTGCTCGGTAGCCGCTGGCACGCGATCTTCGGCTATCGCCGTGCGCTCGGTTTCCGCAACGATCCGGCGGCGATGTATCGCCTCGGCCATGCGTGGTCCGATGATCTCGTGAACTGGACGCGCGACGACGCCCAGGCCGGCATCGACGTCTCGCCCGCAGGCTGGGATGCACAGATGCTGTGTTCCTCGCAAGCGATCGAACTCGACGGGCGCGTCGTCCTGTTCTACTGCGGCAACACCTTCGGCCGGGAGGGCTTCGGCATCGCCGAGATGACGGGCTGTTGAGGCGATCTTCATATGAGCCACGCCTGCAGGGTGTCCCGGTCGTTCCACATCAACCAGTCGATGACCGAGAGATCGGGCACGAACGAAAAACGGCCGGTAGCGTAGCGCCGCGGGCAGTGTTCGTGAAATTCCAGTTCGATACCGTGGCGCGCATAGAGCGCCGCATCGAACAGCGCGCGGCCGCCCGCGGCGTTGCGGTATTCAGTCGCACCGAGCTGGCTGGCGATGTGCAGCGCCCACTCGCCTGGCTCGCACGCTTGCGGCAAGTCGAGCGGCAACTCGGAGGCCATCTCGATCGGTGTGGCGATACCAAGATGGCTGCACACGCTGCGCAGGACGGCTGTGTTGAGAGCTGCCAGCGTCTCGTGCCGCCCGGCGATGGCGCCGCCGACGAGTTCGCGCACCACGGCATAGTGCGGTGCCTCGGCCTGGTAGACACGAAGTTTGTCCATGAGCTTGCCGCGCCAGTCCTGCGTGTCGTCAACGCGCGCGTCCTTGATCAGGGTATCGAGTCCGGCGTGCTGGACCGGTACCGACACGTAGGCGGTGCCAGTGTCGCGGTTTAGAATACGGTTGCGTGTCATCCACGATTTTCGTGTGAACTGCGCGATGTCGAATACCACCCAAAGATCGCACGCGGCGATCAGGCGGAACTGCTCGAAATAGGGAAAGAAATACGGCTGCATGATGCCAACGCGCTTGTGCGCGGCTGCACGCTGCATCGGGTTCGCGGTGACTGTCATCATTGCGGCTCCAGCACCGCCAGCCCAAAACCGTACCGGCCGAATTCGTTGCCGTTGTAAAGCATGTAGGTTTGTCCATCGCATGTGAACGCATGCGGATAGCACAGCATGTCGCCATCCCAGTCACCTGGCGTCACGTCGAGCGCCATGTCCTCGTCATCACGTACCCAGTCAACGAGATCGTCCGACCAGGCGTGGCCGATACGGTAGGCACGATTGCGGTTGGTGCGAAAATCAAAAGTCTGGCGATAGCAGAAGAACATATGGTGACGGCTGCCTAGCGTGATCACGGTCGGCAGTGCCTGGCACTCGTCGTCGCCCAGCCTGTTGCCGATGATCCGCCGTGCCTCCTCCTTGGTCCACCGAACACCATCGGGCGAGGTGGCGTGACCGATCTTGTAGACGCGATCGGGCGCCGCGTCGGATGCGGCGCGCTTCCAGCCGAGGCCGAAGACATACCACATGTGAAAAACACCGTCGACGATCTTCACGAAGGGATCGACGACGATGCACGGTTCATGCAGCGAAGGTGCGAGTACCGGGCCGTCACCGAGCCGCTGGAAAGTGAAACCGTCGTCGCGACTCACCGCCAACCCGATGGCCCCATCGGCCGGGACCGAGACGCGCCGGTTCACCCCGGAAGTGTAGCCGTAGATTTCCCTGCCGTGACGCACCACGTTCATCGGAAAGATGCCGTGCTCGTCGAAGCAGCCGAGCTTGCCGAGTGGAATGACCGTATGCGTCGACACGCCGACGACCTCGCGGAAATTCTTCTTCATGTCGACGTAAGCGATGTGGCTGAGATACTTACCGTCGGGTTCGCGAAAACGCGTCGAAAAATAAATGCGCACGAAATCGTCGAACACCAGTGCCTGCGGGGCCTGTGCGAACCCGGTACAGTCGTGCGGCAGCCTGAACCCCCCGGGCTCGAAGATGCGGCCAAGTTTCCGCCATTTCATCGGGCCGGCTCCGCGACAAGCGCAATGACGGCATCCACCTCTTCTTCGGCGAGATCGGGATGGATCGGCAGACAGATCACCTGCTCCGCCGCGGCCTTCGCCACCGGCAGGTTCGTCGGAGCCGCCGAGGGCATGCCGCGGTACATGGGAAAATCGCTGATCAGGGGATAGAAGTAGCGGCGCGCAAAAATGCTATGGTCGCGCAATTTCTCATAGAGGCCGTCGCGACTGAGTGGATAGCCGGCACCGACCAGGATCGGAAAATAGGCATAGTTGGCGCGGCCTTCGCGCACCGGCAGGCAGGAGATACCCCGCACATCCGCCAATGCGCTGCGATAGCGCGAATCGACCGCACGGCGCTTCTGCAGCGCCGTGTCGATACCCCGCAACTGCAACAGGCCGAAGGCCGCCATGATTTCGCTCATCTTGCCGTTGATCCCCGGAGCAACAACGGTCACCTCGTCGACGAAGCCAAAGTTCTTGAGATGGTCGATGCGCTGTTTGGTCTTCGCGTCCTGGCAGATGATGGCGCCACCCTCGAAGGTATTGAACACCTTGGTGGCGTGGAAGCTCAGTACGGACAGGTCACCATGATTGAGAATGCTGCCCTCCCTGCCGTGAACGCCAAACGCGTGCGCGGCATCGTAGATCACCTTGAGGCCATAGTTGTCGGCGATTTTCTGGATGCGTTCGACATCGCACGGATGCCCATAGCAGTGCACCGGCATAATGGCCGTGGTGTGCGGAGTGATTGCCGCCTCGATGCGATCCGGATCGAGATTGAGCGTGACGGGATCGATATCGACGAACACGGGCCGAATGCCATTCCACAACAAGGAATGCGCGGTAGCAACGAATGAGTAGGGCGTGGTGATGACCTCGCCGGTGACGCGTAACGCCTGCAGCGCGGTGACCAGGGCGATGGTGCCGTTGGTGAACAGCGCGATGTGCGGCACGCCGAGATAGTCGCGCAGTGCCTGCTCCAGTTGCTGGTGGAATGGCCCGCTATTGGTCAGCTGTTTGCTCGCCCAGATCTGCTGCAGATAGGGAATGAATTCATCGAGCGGCGGCAAGGCCGGCTGCGTTACGTAAATCTTCCTGGAACCCTGCAATGGCATCATGTGTCGCCTCCCGCAGTCGCGGTCGCGGTGTCCTGCAGCGAAATTTCGAATGATTCCGCCGGCAGGCCGGCGCACCAGCGCTGCCACATGACGCGCAAGGCCCGTGCCACACCTTCCGCAACGAGGTTCGGCTGCCCTCGGGTCGATTGCAGAAAACGTTCTCGCAAGCCAGCCCGAATGGTGGCCAACTCGTCTCGGCGTCCGGCCCACGACACGCCCTTGGCGACGAAATCCCCGATATCGTGAGCGACGAAGTCGGGAAGATCGACACTTCCGAGAATCGCGGCGCCGGATCGGCCTGCCACGGTGTCCCCTGTCAGGGTGAGGGTCGGCACGCCCATCCACAAGGCGTGCAGCGTCGTGGTTCCGTTGTTGTAGGGAAAGGTGTCCAGACAGATGTCCACCTGCCGGTGCAGACCGAGATAGGTCGACATGTCGCAGCGCCGGTGCAAAGCGAGACGTCCGGTTTCCACCCCTTCGGCGTGGAACCAGTCGAGCAGCAGACCACAGGCATCCGCATCGGACATACCGCCCAGTACCATCCGCGCATCCGGCAGCGCGCGCAGCAGCGCCGCCCACACGGCGACCGTCTTGCGGCTGATCTTGTCGGGGCGCGCGAAGCTGCCAAAGCTCAGACAGCCCAGCGAGGCGGCCGGCAAGGCATCGACCGGCGGTGCATCCGGATGCGGCAGGAAAGGCGTTGCCGCAGGGAGATGGACAAGTTTTTCGCTGAACTGCCCGTCGAATCGACCGGGCGGCAGGTGAAAGCGGTCGGTGAAATAATAATCGACCGACTGCATCCCCGTCGTGCCGGGATAGCCCATCCAGGTCGCCTGCACCGGCGCGGGTTTGCGCGCAAAAACCGGCAGACGGTTGGCGGCCGTGTGTCCGGACAGGTCGATCAGGATGTCGATTCCGTCCGTGCGGATGGCGTCGGCAAGCTCGGCATCTGACAAGGTGGGCACCGCGTGCCAGTGCGCGAAATGCTTGCGCAGACGCCGGGTGACGCTGTCGTTGACGAGGTTGTTGTAATACGCATGCAGCGTGAAGCGCGCATCGTGCGACAGATGTGCCAGCACCGGGTCGATGAAGTTCGCCACCGGATGCCGGTTGAAGTCGGCCGACACAAATCCCACGTGCAGGCGGCGCATGGGGTCGCGATTTCTTTGAGGCGTCTCCCGCCCGATGTCAGGCATGTGCTCAAAGCGCTCCGCGAAGCGCCGGTGTTCGGCAAACAGTGCTTGCGCATCGAGACAATCGTTGAGGCTGAGAAAATACAGGAGATTGCTGTGCAGGGCCGCATCATCCGGCACGAGCTGCTGCGCACCGCGGAAACACGCCTCGGCGTCGCCGAGGCGCCCAAGACTCAGCAAGATCTGCCCAAGATTACCGAGGACGCCGGCGTTATCCGGCATTTCTTCCAGAACACACCTGAGGCAGCGTTCGGCTTCCCCAAGCGCGCCCACATCCATGAGCGTGAGTCCAAGCTCGTTCAGTGCGCCTGTGTTGTTGTCCGGGCGAAGCGCCAGCGCCCGCCGCAGGCTCTCTTCCGCCTCGTCGAAACGCCTCTGCTTGCGCAGCAGCCTGCCCAGGTTGAAGTGGATCCCGGCCTCCTCGGGAACGAACTGCAAGGCGCGCCGGAAGCAGGCTTCCGCCTCGGGCAGGCGTCCCCGCACGTAATGGATGCTGCCGCGACGCTCGTGCGCGCGGGCATCCTCGGGGTCGAGCTGTAGCGCAATCTGGAAATGCGCCTCCGCTTCGTCGAGCTGCCCCTGCTCCTGTAACGCCATGCCCAGGCTGGTATGCACCCCCCCCCGATCGGGATCGATACGCAGCGCCGCACGAAACTGCGCCTCGGCCTCCTCCAGGTGATGCAGGCGATAGAGCGCCAGGCCAAGGTTGTCATGGGCCCCGGCATTATGCGGGTCGAGCTGCAGCGCCTGGCGCAGGCACGAGGCGGCCTCTTCCAGGCTGCCACGTTCCAGCAGTACGCTGCCGAGGTTGCCATGTGCCGCACCGCACTCCGGATCGCGGGTCAGCACCGCGCGCAGCGTTGACTCCGCCTCTTCCAGCCGTTGCAGGCGGCTCAGCGTGGCCCCCAGGTTGAGCCGCGCGTCGGCGTAGACCGGATCGAGTTGCAGCGCACGCCGATAGCAGGCTTCCGCCTCCTCCAGTCGCCCCAGTTCCTGCAGGACCACGCCGAGGTTGTAATGCGTTTCGACGTCGTCCGGCGCGAGGGCGGCCGCTCGCCGCATCGGCTGGACCGCATCCGCGTTCCGGCCCAGAAGCTTGAGCGCCACCCCCAGAATCTTCCAGGCGAATTCGTGTTCAGGAAACCGCGTGGTCATCCGCTGCGCACGCATCACCACATCGTCGTAACTCCCTTTGCCGAACAGTGCGACGACGGTGTCCAGTTCCGCAGCGGTGGAACAGTCGCCCGCGGGTGCGGCATCGACCTCCTCGTCGACCTGTTCATCGATGCGAATGAGCGCGGACAACGCCTCCACCGCTTCGCCCTCGAGCCCTTGCTGCCTGGCAAGAGTCAGGACGGAGCGCGCATCTTCATAATGACCGGCGCTGAACAGGCCATCAATGTAGCTCAGCCAATACTGTCCCCGGGTGGGGTCGGCATCCAGCGCTGCTGCCAGATACGACAACCCCGCCTCGGCCTGCCCCGCCTGGACCGCGATCACGCCAAGATTGTGGTTTGCCACGGGATGATCCGGCCGGATTTGCAGAATGGACTGGTAAAGCGTTCCGGCTTCGAGCAAACGTCCCGCATGCTCGTGTTCCACCGCCTGCTCCAGCAGTGGAAGAACGTCGATGGGATCGATTTCCTGCGAGACGGCGTGAGCGCACATGGATCGGGCCTCGAAAATGGGGGTTCCGTTCCATTATGCGTACCGCTCCCATGGGCCAAACTCGGAATACCGTTGTTTTTCGGGCTCTTTTCGTTTTAACCCAAAAAACCCATTGGAACAGTCGTATTTGAGAAACCAACGGCTTATAGGTCGGGTTTCAACCCGACACAACGGTCGGCTGAGGGCCAGTCGGGCTGAAGCCCGACCTACGGGACAGCGCGGACAGCCGGGGCGGGCTGAAACCCGACATGTCGGGTCAACACCCGACCTACATCCCGTTGATTCCGGATTGCCTATCAGACCGCAGGTCGGGCGTCGGGCAATCCGGGTTGACAGCGGAATCCGCGCGCCGAATCACGCCTTGGGCTGCTGACGCCGCACGCGATCGGCCCATACCGCCGCTTCGACGCGCGAGCGCAGGTTCAGCTTCTTCAGTACATGCTTCACGTGAACCTTGACGGTGCCTTCCGCGATGCCCATGTCGCGCGCGATGAGCTTGTTGCTCTTGCCGTCGATCAGGTGTTCGAGAATGCGCGCCTCCTGGTCGGTCAGCCCCGCCTCGGCAGGGGTCGCCGGGCGGCTTTTCTCGCGCAGCGTGTTGACCAGAAGTTGGGTGAGACGCTCGCTGATCGCGATCTTGCCGTGCGCGGCCTCGACGATCTGCCGCATGAGGTCT
>JACDJB010001540.1_pt1 | contig 18430 bp, 12 predicted proteins | sample 7454121 | NCBI WGS metagenome assembly JACDJB01 (sample SAMN14253290, study PRJNA609438) | sludge metagenome | isolation source: sludge after 25d culture with pyrite | collected 2018-12-20 | reverse complement strand
TACGCATACTTGACAAAGATATGCCCATCGAAGCCAGAGTGGAAGATATTTTTACATTCTACACACACCTTAAAACACGGGATGGCGGGATACACATATTCCCGAATTCTTTGCTGTTACAAAAAGCAGTATCCGTTATTGAAGAAGACGAATTAAAATCAGACGATCAGTTTCCCACCTTTAATAACGCGTACTAAAGCATTTATTCTGGCTTAGTTATCTAAGAGTTCACTCATCTTACGATTGAGTTCATCTTCCATCTTTTTACGTTTGGTAACGTCGTTCACCAACACGTGACGGGCATTCCGGCTATCATATAAAATGGGTGTCGATGTTAATTCAACATAGATAATCTCTTCGTTTTTAGTCAGATGCCTTCTGCGGGTAAAATGATCTTTCTTATCCTTAATATTGGCGATCGATTTTACAAATTCCGGAATATCGTCGGGTGGACAAATATCAAAAAGTGTCATGGACAAAAATTCTTTTCTCGAAAAACCATAATGATTGATAGCCGCATTATTAACTTCCAGAAATGAAAGTGAGTCCACATCGTAAATCCACATGGGTTGAGGATTGTTTTCAAATAAATAACGATATTTTTCCTCACTTTCCCGCATGGCTTTTTCCGTTTCTATACGAACTAAAAACAATCCAACCTGATTGGAAAACAGTTTGACAATTTCACTGTTTTTCAGTTCCCTGCCTTTGTTGAAAATCAACACAAAATCGCCGAGAACCTGGTTATTATAGCAGGTTGAAACAACGACGACCTGTCCTGAATTAAACGTACTTTCAATAATCTGGGTAACAGATTTCGGGAGAACTTTTCCAACGACATCCTGAACGCCGGAAAACACTTGTATTGAAGTTCTTTCTTTGAATGTACTGACGAAAGGATCGGCTTTCCATTTCTTTTCAATCAGATTGAAACCCAGAATATTGATAGAGTTACGCACAAAATCGCCGATTCCGCTGACACTTTTGGTCATATATTCAGCGCCATTATTCACATACTGATTAAATGCTACAATATAGGCTCCGGATATTTCAACCATCATATCCGTAATTTTATCATAATTGATGTGACCGGACTGTAATTGAATAAAACTGGTACTTTCATCCAAAACTTTCTTTAGAATATCCCTTTTTTCCTGCAGTTTATCCTGGGCAATATTCTTTTCTGTTACATCGTTCACAAGGATATGAATGGCTTTCTTACCATTCCAGTTAATTTGCGAACTGGTTAGTTCTACCTGAATAATTTCACCGTTTTTCTTCAAATGTCGCGCAGTAAGCCTGAACTGATTTGACTTTAACAATTTGCCGATATTATTTTTGAGCAATGTTTCATCTTCTACAGGCCGCATATTTTTAATCGACATCGTAAGAAATTCTTCCCTGGAATAACCGTAATGAGTAATCGCAGCGTCATTGACTTCCAAAAACTTCAAGGTGTCGTAATCGAAAATTACCATAGGTTCCGGATTGTGTTCAAACAACAGACGGTACTTTTCTCCACTCTGACGTATTTCTTCTACATATTGACGACGTTTGTAAATATTGATGAGTAACTGAGAAAACACCTTGAAAAGTTGTTGTTCGCTTTCGGAATACACGTGGTTCTCACATATTGAATCAAAACTCACGTAACCCAGACATTTACCGTTATCCATCATCGGGATGGCAATCACACTTTTTATTCCGTATTTTAGTACGGAATCGCGAACGTTTTGCTGATCGTATTTATTCACATCATACACATAAACAACCTCACCCTTTAAATGCCGGGGTATCCAGTTATCCATTTTTTCCATCGGAATAGTCTGATAGATTTCCTTACGCGGAGTAAAACCTTCTTTAGACCATTCATAATCAAGTGTAGCGATCTGATTTTTAAAATCATAATAGACAATATAGCTCTGATCTGCATTTACAAATCTTGATATGTTTGCTAACGAGTCGTGTACTGCATTTTCAACTTCAGATAAAGGTAAATTAATAAACGAGGTCGAGATATTCATCAACAATTGTGTAAATTTCAACTGTTTTTGAATTAACTCATCAGCTTGTTTAAGTTTCATCTCATTTTCCACATCATTGGAGACCCTTTTAATTACCTCGGGTAACCGGGTCATCAACATGGAATCTTTAACCAGATAATCGCGTGCACCCAACTTCATCATTTCCACCGCGACACGTTCATCTCCCTGACCTGTCGACATGATGAATGCAGGTATCGGTAAATTAGACTTAATCCTCCGCTGCAACCAGTCTCCGGCATTTTCTTCACCTGCCAATTTATAATCTATCAACATCAGTTTAACATCAACCTCCTCCAAAATACGCTCAGCATCGACAAAGGTATTTGCCCATACAGTTTCGTATCCGAGATCTTCCAGTTCAAACCGTACCAGTTCGGCTATTCCCGCATCATCCTCAATGATCAGAATTTTCATTTCACACCTTAATTATCTGTAAGAAAAAACCTAGTTTTTGTAATGTCTCTGCAAATTTAATAAATTCTACCGGTTTTGTAATATATACATTGCAACCAAGTTGATAACATTTTTCAATTTCGCGCGGATCATCGGTTGTTGTAAGCATGATAACCGGAATATTCTTCATATCATCACGATTTTTAATTCTTCTCAACACTTCCGTACCATCGACCAACGGCATATTAATGTCAAGCATCACCAGATACTCGGCGTTATTTTCAGTGCCACCTTCTTTATGAACGTCAACAAGATAATCCCATATATCACTCCCATTATCAAATCTGATGATTTGATTTTTCAAACCGGTTTCCCTGAGACCTTCCACAATCAATTCGGCATGCCCGTCATCATCTTCTGCGATTAAAATGATAATTTCTCTGTTGTAACTCATATCATTTGTTTTATATCATTAGTTTTCTGAAAAATTAAGAGCAGGAAGCTCAATAAAAAACGTGGTTCCATACCTTTCCGTAGATTCTACCCATATTTTTCCATGATGTTTCTCAACAATGCGTTTCACAACGCTTAATCCGATACCGTCACCCGGCACATGCCTGTTATCGACCCGGTAAAACACATACCAGATTTTTTCAAGATGTTCTTTGGGAATACCGATCCCGTTGTCCATAATCCGGTACAACACTTTTTTATACCTGCTTACTCCACTGATGCTTATTTTCAACTGTCTTTGATTGTCCCTGTACTTGACGGCATTGGTTATGATGTTCGAGAACAACTGATTCAACATGGCTTCATCGCCATAACAATCAGGCAGATCTTCAATATCGACCCGGGCATTGATTTCCTGTAACTGGTATTCAACAGCATGTATCACCTTTGACATCAGACCATACATTTTTATCTGTTGAATATTCATAGCGATCCTTCCGGTTCTGGAAATCTGCAAAAGGCTGTTCAGCATTCTTTCCATTTTGCCCACACTGTTGAAAATATATTCAAGCGTATGCGGAATCTTCTGCTCTGTTAAATCGTTGAGTTCCTCTCTCGTTTTCTGATCAATTTCCAAAGTTGATATCACCTCTCCTATCTTATCCGTATGCTTCTTCAGTCTGGTACTGAAACCCTGTATATTAACCAATGGAGAACGTAAATCGTGGGAGGTTACATACACGTAATTCTCAAGCTCTTTATTTTTCTCAATCAACACATCATTATAATGCATCAATTCAGTAATATCAGCTGCAATAATTGCGAAAATATCTTGCTGTATTGAAATGGCTGAAACCTTAAACCGCTTATCTAACGGTTCAAAATCAGCAACAAAGCTAAGATTTCTTCCCTCACTAATTGCATGTACCACTTCATGATAGTTAGGAATGTTATCTAACCTCAACACATCATAAGGAGATTTACCAATAACATCCATAGGGTTTCTTACACCTAATGCCCTTATAAATGACTCGTTTAAATCTATGATGCTTGTATCAAGAACTTCTCCCTCTTCATTCCTGTTGATACGGCATAATACAGCCTGATCAGCCATTTCATTGAATAAAGCTCTGAATTTTTTCTCACTGATGACAAGGGCTTCCTGTGCATTTTTCCTCTCTGTAATGTCACGGATAAAGCCTTCTAAAAACATCAGTTTACCATCCTGATCATAAACACCAACGCCCTGTTCCCAAACCCATCTTTCATCACCAGAAGCTGTGATAATTTTGTATTCATGCTCAAATGGCTTTTTCTTATTGAGTACATCTTTCCAGTCATCATGCAAGACTCGCTGATAATCAGGATGAATAATATCATTAAATGTAATTCTTTTATTATTTATAAAATCGTCTGGCTTGTAACCTGTAACTGTTTCACACACATCACTGATGTAAAACATGGTCCAGTTTTCATCATTGGCACAGCGGTAAATAAAACCCGGAAGGTTAGAAATTAAACGTGAAAGTTGCTGATCAGTTTCAATAAATTGGTCAGTTGAAAAATCACGGGCTATATATTCACTCATAAGATATGTGTTAATTTTCCCAAAGAATTGTATCTGACAAAAGGATTAAATACTACAAAAGTATACATTTTAGCATAAAAATGTCCCATCCTGAATTCTCATTTTTTCTGTTATAAAACATAAAAAATCCATTTTTCAGTATTTATATCTGTAAAAAGTAAATATTCATACATTGAGAAATTCAGTTGAACTTTTATTAATGATTCTTTGTTAAAATATCATTAGCAAAAGAATCAGACTATTTTCAAGTTTATCTTTTTTATTATCTTTGGATAATTTCTTTAGAAATAATGTTTAAATATACATTTTTAAAAGTCGACACCGTTTAAAATTAAAATTATTACATAAAATATGGTTTTTGATGCAGAAATGATCAGGAATGTATATCAATCATTACCTGAAAGAGTAAACAAAGCGAGGGAAATATTAAGTCGTCCCATGACGTTGACAGAAAAAATTTTGTATGCACACCTCTATGCAGGGGAAGCAATCAACGCTTTTGAAAGAGGCGTTGATTATGTTAACTTTTCACCTGACCGGGTTGCCATGCAGGATGCAACAGCGCAGATGGCCCTGTTGCAGTTGATGAACTCTGGCCGCGAACGGGTTGCTGTCCCTTCAACGGTACATTGTGATCACCTGATCCAGGCGCACATAGCCGCCGGACCTGACTTGCAGACTGCCAATCAAAACAACAAAGAGGTGTTCGAATTTCTGAGTAATGTATCCAATAAGTTCGGCATTGGTTTCTGGAAACCGGGAGCCGGCATTATTCATCAGGTTGTACTGGAAAATTATGCATTTCCGGGAGGCATGATGATTGGGACTGATTCTCATACCCCCAATGCCGGAGGGTTGAGCATGATTGCCATTGGCGTGGGCGGTGCTGATGCCGTGGATGTGATGGCCGGGATGCCATGGGAGCTGAAAATGCCTAAAATTATCGGTGTTAAACTGACAGGAAAAATGTCGGGTTGGACATCTCCGAAAGATGTAATTTTGAAACTCGCCGGCATACTGACAGTAAAAGGTGGAACCAACGCGGTAATTGAATATTTCGGGGAAGGAACAAAATCAATTTCAGCAACAGGAAAGGGAACTATTTGTAATATGGGGGCTGAAGTGGGGGCCACCACTTCGATATTTCCCTTTGATGAAAAATCGGCAGCCTATCTGAAAGCAACCGGTAGAGAAGAAATTGCTATGCTGGCACTGCAAAATATTAATTATCTGCAAGCTGATGCTGAAGTAACCGCCAATCCGGAGCAGTATTACGACCGCCTGATTGAAATTAATCTGAGTAAACTGGAACCTTATGTAAACGGTCCGTTTACACCGGATGCCGCTTACCCGCTTTCTGAATTTGCTAAAATTGTAAAAGAAAAAGGATATCCACAACAAATGGAAGCCGGCCTGATTGGCTCATGTACTAATTCTTCTTACGAAGACCTGACACGTGCTGCTTCAATCGTAAAAAAGGCCAAAGAAGATGGTCTTAAAGTCAAAGCGCAGTTTATCATCAATCCGGGTTCGGAACAGGTTCGCTATACTGCTGAAAGGGACGGAATATTAGCTGAATTTGAGTCGGCCGGAGCCGTGATTATGGCCAACGCATGCGGACCCTGCATCGGTCAGTGGAAACGTGAAATGGACGATCCGAATCGTCCCAACTCCATCATCACTTCATTCAACAGGAACTTTGCAAAACGCAACGACGGTAACCCAAACACACACACTTTTATCGGCTCTCCGGAGGTAGTAGCTGCGCTCACCATCGCAGGTGACTTGTGTTTCAATCCCCTGACTGACGACTTGACAAATGAAAAAGGAGATAAGGTAAAATTACAGGAGCCTAAAGGTTTCGAACTCCCGGTAAAGGGCTTTGATGTAAAAGATGCAGGTTATGTAGCACCTGTGGTTGACGGCAGCAAAATTGAAATAAACATCGACCCTGCATCTAACCGCCTGCAGAAACTGGAAGCTTTTAAACCCTGGGATGGTAATGAATTAACTGAATTGCCGCTCTTAATCAAGGCTAAAGGTAAATGTACCACCGACCACATTTCCATGGCCGGACCCTGGTTGCGTTTCCGTGGTCATCTCGATAACATTTCCGACAACATGCTCATCGGAGCCGTAAATGCTTTTAACGACAAAACCAATGCTGTACTCGACCCTGAAACGGGTGAATACAGTGCCGTACCTGCATTAGCCAGAAAATTCAAAGCACAAGGCTTAGGCTCTGTTGTGGTGGCTGAAGAAAATTACGGAGAAGGTTCATCACGCGAACACGCAGCGATGGAACCCCGGTTTTTGAATGTAAAAGCCATTCTTGTAAAATCATTTGCCCGCATTCATGAAACCAATCTGAAAAAACAGGGCATGCTGGCACTGACTTTTGCCAATAAGGATGATTATGATAAAGTGCGTGAAAATGATAAAATAAGTATTTCCGGGCTGAAAGATTTTGCTCCCGGTAAAAATCTCATGGTAACACTGAAACATGTTGATGGAACTACGGACACATTCGAAGCCGTACATACATACAACGAACAGCAGATTGGCTGGTACAAAGCGGGAAGCGCGCTGAATGCAATGAATAGAAATGAAAAATAGAATATAAATCAGAAAAAAGTAACACTATGGGTGACAAAAAAGATTATCTGATATACAAATTATCAGAAACCGTTAAAACCACCAGCCGCATCGACAAAGAACTTTTCACGAAGTTTAATGTAAAACGTGGCTTGAGAAATGAGGACAACACAGGGGTATTGGTCGGGCTGACCAAAGTCGGAGATGTTGTTGGTTACGAAAGATTACCCGAAGGAGGATTAAAACCTATTCCGGGAAAACTTTTCTATCGAGGTGTCGACCTGGAAGATCTGGTACACGGCATTGAAGCTGAAAACCGTCTGGGTTTTGAAGAAACGGCATTTTTGCTTTTATCCGGATATCTGCCTGATAAGGAAGAATTGAAAACCTTCTCCAACATCATCAATGAGTCGATGGCTCTTGATACAAAGATGAAAATGAATATCCTGGAACTGGAAGGACAAAACATCATGAACATCCTGGCAAGAAGTGTACTGGAAATGTACACTTACGACCAACATGCCGATGACATTTCCAGAGAGAACCTGGTAAGACAGTCAATTGACCTGATCGCTAAATTCCCGACCATCATTGCCTATGCATACAACATCCTGCGTCACAGTCAACAGGGACGTTCATTACACATCCGTCACCCGCTCGAAGGCGCTTCTTTAGCAGAAAACTTCCTGTACATGATTAAAGGTCCGAATAACTATACCGACCTGGATGTGAAACTACTCGATCTTTGTTTGATCTTGCATGCCGAACATGGTGGTGGTAACAACTCAACTTTTACGGTTCGCGTGACCAGCTCTACACAAACCGACACTTATTCTTCTATTGCGGCTGGTATCGGGTCACTGAAAGGTCCGTTACATGGTGGAGCCAACATCGAAGTAAAAGATATGTTTGACCACCTTAAAACTACTATTAAAGACTGGTCCAGCGTAAAAGAAATTGACAATTACTTCAACAAGATGCTGAACAAAGAAGCATACAACCGGAGTGGTTTGATATACGGTATCGGACACGCAGTTTACACGATTTCCGACCCACGAGCCATCCTGTTGAAAGAACTTGCACGTTCACTGGCTGAAGAAAAAGGCAGACAAAAGGAATTTGCATTCCTCGAACTGCTGGAAGAAAGAGCCATCAATGCGTTTATGACTTTCAAAGGCTCTGATATCAACAAGCAGGTTTGTACCAATGTTGACTTTTACTCAGGATTCGTGTATGATGTGATGGGATTACCTACAGAAGTATACACACCTTTGTTTGCCATGTCCCGCGTTACCGGCTGGACAGCTCACCGCATCGAAGAACTGAATTTCGCCAGCAAGCGAATCATTCGTCCGGCATACAAAAACGTAGGTGAGAAGATGCCATTTGTGCCACTGAACAAACGTTGATTAATTAGTGGATAATGGTTAGTGCATAGTGGTTAATTAACTGATTTTTAACCATCAAAAACTAACCACTATCCACTATCCACTAACAATTAATAAACCTATGCAAAAAATAAAAGTATTAAATCCCGTTGTTGAGTTGGACGGGGATGAAATGACCAGAATTATCTGGTCATTTATCAAAGAACAACTTATTCTACCCTATCTGGATATCAATATTAAATACTACGACCTGGGCATTGAAAACCGCGATGCTACAAACGATCAGGTGACTGTAGACGCTGCCAACGCCATCCTTCAGTATAATGTAGGGATTAAATGTGCGACCATCACCCCCGACGAAGCGCGTGTTGAGGAATTCGGACTGAAAAAAATGTGGAAATCACCGAATGGTACGCTGAGGAATATCATTGGCGGCACTGTCTTCCGTGAGCCCATTATTTGTAAAAACGTGCCTCGCTTAGTACCCGGATGGGATATGCCGATTGTAATCGGTCGTCATGCTTTCGGAGATCAGTACAAAGCTACCGATGTGGTAATCAAAGGTAAAGGAAAACTGAAGATGACTTTTACCAATGAAGACGGTGAAACACAGGAATGGGAAGTCTATGATTTCAAAGGTGATGGTGTGGCTTTGTCGATGTACAATACCGATGAGTCTATTTACGGATTCGCCCGGTCTTCATTCCAGGTTGCACTGGAAAAAAAATGGCCACTTTACATGTCGACCAAAAACACCATCTTGAAAGCTTATGACGGACGTTTCAAAGATATCTTCCAGGAAGTGTACGAAACTGAATTTAAAACAAAATTTGCTGAAGCCGGGATTACCTATGAACACAGACTGATCGATGACATGGTGGCTTCTGCCCTGAAATGGAACGGTGGTTTTGTATGGGCATGCAAAAACTACGATGGAGATGTCCAATCCGACACTGTGGCTCAAGGATTTGGTTCGCTCGGGCTGATGTCATCGGTACTGGTTACTCCCGATGGTAAAACGGTGGAAGCAGAAGCTGCACACGGTACTGTAACCCGCCATTATCGCCAACATCAACAAGGTAAAGAAACTTCAACCAACCCGATTGCTTCTATTTTTGCATGGACACGTGGACTGGCACACCGGGGTAAATTGGATGGAAACGAGCCATTGATTAATTTCAGTAAAAAACTCGAAGAAGTATGTATTAAAACAGTTGAAGCAGGTCAGATGACCAAAGATCTGGCTTTATTGATATATGGCGATGGTGTAAAAAGAGAGAACTACCTGAACACACAGGATTTTCTGGCTGCCATAAAAACCAATCTGGACAAAGAGTTAAATTAAAGAGCCTCTCATGGGACTCGAACCCACGACCTAATCATTACGAATGATTTGCTCTACCAACTGAGCTAAAGAGGCGGTTTGCTTTTGCGTCGCAAATGTAAAAACAAAAATAATCATACACAATAAAAATTGCAGGAAATTGAATGTTTCCTGCAATTTTTTATTGCAGAATACCCGATTTATGATTATATTGCAATCGTTTTTATTACCTATAAATAAAATTCTATGAGTTACCTGAATTTCGATAAAACTCTGTTAATCAACCTTGAGAAATCACTCACTAAAGAGATGATCCGCACCAACAGGGCAGGCGCATACAACAGCACCACTCTGATTGACTGCAATACAAGGAAGTATCACGGTCAACTTGTAATTCCGTTACCCGAAATTGACAAATCCAATCATGTATTGCTATCATCTCTGGATGAAACAGTTATCCAACATGGAGCCGAATTTAATCTGGGCATTCATAAGTACGAAGGCAATAGCTTCAGTCCTAACGGTCACAAATATATCCGTCAGTTCGACTGTAATAGTATTTCGCGTACCGTGTACCGGGTGGGTGGCGTTGTTCTTTCAAAAGAAAGAATGCTGGTTTCTTTTGAACCAAGAGTTCTCATCAAGTACACCTTACTTGAAGCTCATTCTCCTACGACATTGCGTTTCAAACCGTTTTTGGCATTCCGCAGTGTAAATGAACTGACACATGAAAACAGCGAGGCTGATACTTCTTTCACAGAAGTCAACAATGGAATCAGCATGAGATTATACGAAGGTTATCCATTTCTCCACATGCAATTCTCAAAAAAAAACCAGTACAATCATCAGCCTGTATGGTATAAAAATATCGAATACTATAAAGAACAGGAACGCGGATATGATTACAAGGAAGACCTGTTGGTACCGGGTTCTTTCGAAATGCCAGTAAAGAAAGGAGAATCAGTCATATTTTCTGCGGGAATAACCGAAATATCTCCTGTAAAACTGAAAAAACTATGGGAGGACGAGTTGGCCAGAAGACACGAACGGACTGACATATTCTCGACTCTGAAGAATTCGGCGCAACAGTTTTATAAACGTATCGGAGATAAAACGTATCTACTGTCGGGATATCCCTGGTTTGGCTCACGCGCCAGAGACCAGTTTTTTTCACTTCCCGGATGTACGCTGTCAATTAACCGCATGGATTACTTCGATGCAATTATGCAAACATCGATAGAAGAAATCAGGGAATTCCTGAACGGAAAAACCGAAGATATTCAGTTAGAAGAAATTGATCAACCTGATGTTTTATTGTGGTTTATTGCTGCGGTTCAGCAGTATGCAATTTATACATCCATCGAAGAAGCTGCAAAAAGGTTCGAAGATATTTGCTCAGAAATTATCGCTTTCATCCGTAAACAGAACCATCCTAATCTATTGTTACATAACAACGGGCTTTTATACATCGATGGAACAGAACGGGCGCTGACCTGGATGAATGCGGTGGAAGACGGAGTCCCCATTACCCCACGCACAGGTTATGTTGTTGAAATCAACGCCTTATGGTATAATGCTCTGAAATTTGTTGCCGAGTTAAAAAGAACTACCGGTAATGAGAATCTGGCTGACTTAACGGATTATCAGGCTGAAATATCAAGGGAAGCATTTGTCGGGACTTTCTGGAACGGTACTTATCTCCATGATTATGTAACTGATAATTACAAGGATATGGAAGTCCGGCCAAATATGCTTTTTGCTGTCGGCTTACCTTACTCTCCTTTAGTGAAAGCACAACAAAAATCAATTATTGATATTTGTACCCGGGAGTTACTCACCCCTAAGGGGCTAAGAAGTTTGAGCCCGAAAAGCGGCTTTTACCGGCCGAATTATGTAGGAGGTATGCTGGAGCGAAACAGAAACTACCACAACGGTCCGGTTTGGCCTTTGTTTTTCGGCGTATTTGCGATTGCCTACCTCAAGATATACAAACAAAGCGGCAGATCATTTATAGAACGGATGCTGATTGGTTATGAAGCAGAATTAAGCGAGTTGTGCGTTGGTACTATCCCCGAATTATTTGATGGGAATCCACCTTATAAAGGACATGGAGGAATGTCATTTGCCATGAGTGTTTCGGAGATACTGAGAGTGTTGGATATGATGAAAAAAACTGAAAATGCGTAAACAATGAAAGTATTGATGTTTGGATGGGAATTCCCTCCTCATATATTGGGTGGTCTCGGCACAGCCAGCTATGGGCTGACCAAGGGAATGGCTGAACAAAAAGATCTTGAGCTGACTTTTGTTATTCCAAAGCCACATGGAGATGAAGACCAGAGTTTTTTAAAAATCATAGGAGCCTGTCATGTTCCGGTTGTATGGCGCGAAAACAGTTGGGAGCATGTTAATTACCGTATTGGAAAATTGATGCATCCCGATGAATATTTCTGGTTGAGAAATGGCATCAAATATGATTATACCCGTATCTATACCGATGAACTGGGCTGTATTAATTTTTCCGGAAAATATCCCGACAATCTGATTGAAGAAATTTCAAATTATGAAGCTGTTGCGAGTGTGTTGGCACATCAGATGCAGTTCGACATTATACATTCTCACGATTGGCTAACCTATCCTGCCGGTGTTTTTGCCAAACACATCAGTGGGAAACCTCTTGTTATACACGTACACGCCACTGATTTCGACCGTAGTCGCGGTAAAGTAAATCCAACCGTTTACTCGATCGAGAAAAGAGGAATGGATGTGGCTGACCACATCATCACTGTGAGCGATCTGACAAGGCGAACCGTGATCGAGAAATATCATCAAGATCCCCGAAAAGTCACGACGGTACACAACGCGGTAGAACCACTTCCCGATGCCGATTCATTCACTAAAACGGAAAGAAAAGACAAAGTGGTTACCTTCCTCGGACGAATTACAATGCAAAAAGGTCCGGAATATTTTGTTGAAGCAGCCCACAGGGTGTTGCAAAAAACCGATGGCGTTCGCTTTGTAATGGCCGGAAGCGGTGATATGATGCATGACATGATTGAACTGGTAGCCAAAAGAGGCATTGCAGACCGTTTTCATTTTACAGGTTTTCTTAAAGGAAGACAAGTACACGAAATGCTTGCCGAAAGTGATGTCTACATCATGCCTTCGGTATCCGAACCTTTTGGAATTTCACCACTGGAAGCTATGCAGGTAGGTACGCCAAGTATCATATCAAAACAGTCTGGTTGCGCTGAAATTCTTACCCACGCGATTAAGACCGATTACTGGGATATTGATGCCATGGCAGATGCTATATATGGTATTGTAAAATATCCTGCCATGTACAACAGTTTGCGCAACCAGGGAAGAGAGGAAGTCAACAACATTAAATGGTATAATGCCGGTTTAAAAGTCAGATCAATATACGATAGCGTGTTGAAATACTGATTCCGAACCTTTAAAAGATTAGAATAAAATTCTGAGGATGATAAAGTTAGAAAATATTAAATATATTCGGTTATGAAAAACATTTGTTTTTATTTTCAGATACACCAACCCCTGAGGTTAAAAAAATACCGGTTCTTTCAAATCGGTCAGGATCATTACTATTATGATGATTTTCAAACAGAAGAAAAGATACGTTTGGTAGCAGAACAATCCTATCTACCAGCCAACAGAACCATTGCTGATATGATCCGGAGTTCGAACGGCAAGTTTAAATGCGCATTTTCCATTTCAGGAGTAGCATTGGAACAACTGGAGCAATATGCACCTGAGGTAATTGACAGTTTCCGCGAACTGGCAGCAACCGGCAGTATTGAATTTCTGGCCGAGCCTTATGCCCACTCGTTGTCTTCTGTTTTCGATACAGATGAATTTGAGTTACAAGTAAAAATGCATGCAGATAAAATTGAGAGTTTATTTGGCAAACGTCCGACTACCCTTCGAAATGCCGAGTTAATCTATTCTGATGAAATCGGTGAAAAAATTGTCGACATGGGTTTCAAAACCGTTTTAATTGAAGAAGCCAAGCATGTTATGGGATGGAAAAGTCCGAATTTTGTGTATTCCCATGCCTATCTCAACAAATTGAAATTACTGGTGAGAAACAGCAAACTATCCGAAGATATTTTCATGCGTTTTTCAAGCCCTTCGTGGACAGATTATCCGCTTACAGCAGAAAAATTCATCGGATGGATTTCATCGGCGCCTTCAGAAGAAAAAGTGTTTAACATCTGGATGGGATATGAATCTTTCGGGATGGTACAACGTCAGGAAACGGGTATCTTCGAATTTCTGAAGGCTATTCCTTATCATGCAATGGAGCATCAGATTGGTTTTGCCCTTCCATCTGAAATCGGAAAGAAAAATGAACCGACCGGTAGTTTGTTGGTTCCATTCCCGATTAGTTGGTGGGGACATGAAAAAGACCTGAGTCCCTGGAATGGTAATGATTTGCAGCATGAAGCCCTGGAAAAACTTTATAGCGCAGGTGTACGCGTACGTATGTGCAACGATAAACCTTTGCTGCACGATTGGCTGATGTTGCAGACCAGCGACCATTTTCGTTATATGAGTCACAAGGAAGCTTATGGCAGTCAGTATGAATCACCATACGATGCTTTTGTAAACTACATGAATGTGTTGGCTGATTTTCTCGACCGGGTAAAAACTCAATTCCCTTCGGGCATTGATAATGAAGAATTAAATGAGTTGCTGAAAACCATCACCCATCAGGAGAGAGAAATCGCAACACTCGAAAAAGAAGTGAAAAAACTGAAAACAAGAAAAGCTAAGGCTTCCGGGAAGTAAGTAAAAAGTCGTATCTTTGCGGAAAATTAAAGATATTTTACACGTTTTTCGACAAATGATACAACATTTAAACGACAAGATATTCCACCTCATCTCAGACATAGCCGACGAAAACGAAAAAGCCTGTTACGTGATCGGCGGTTATGTCCGGGATATTTTTTTAAAAAGACCTTCCAAAGATATTGATATTGTTGTTGTTGGCAGCGGAATTGAGTTAGCTGAAAAAGTTACGGCAAAACTCGGTAAAAAAGCCAATCTGACTGTATTCAAGAATTTCGGTACTGCACAAATCAAATATAAAGATATTGAAATTGAATTCGTTGGCGCCAGAAAAGAATCTTACCGGAGTGAATCACGTAAACCGATTGTTGAGGATGGTACGCTTGTAGACGATCAGAACCGGCGTGATTTCACCATTAACGCGTTGGCTCTTAGTTTGAATAAAGCAACATACGGAGAGCTGATCGATCCGTTTAACGGGTTGGAGGATCTGAAGAATTTTGTTATCCGGACACCCTTAAACCCCGACATTACCTTTTCTGATGATCCGCTTCGCATGATGCGGGGTATTCGTTTTTCTGCACAACTGGGATTTTTTCTTGAGACAAATACATTCGATGCTATTGTAAGAAATAAAGAACGAATAGCCATCATCTCCAAAGAGCGAATAGCAGATGAATTGAATAAAATCATGCTGTCGCGTAAACCTTCAGTCGGATTTATTTTATTGGAAAAAACAGGATTGCTGGAGCTGATTTTCCCTGAATTGTTGGCACTGAAAGGTGCTGAAACAAAAGAAGGTATCGGTCACAAGGACAATTTTTATCATACGCTGGCCGTGCTCGATGGCTTGTGCGAGAAAACCGATAATCTCTGGTTGCGCTGGTCGGCTTTACTCCACGACATTGGGAAACCACGTACCAAGCGTTTCGATAACAGACTCGGATGGACATTCCACAACCACAATTACGTGGGAGAGAAAATGATTCCGGGCATTTTCCGTAAGATGAAATTGCCGCAGAACGAGAAAATGAAGTACGTACAAAAAATGGTTTCGCTGCACATGCGCCCCATTGTACTCAGCGAAGATGAAGTGACAGATTCAGCTGTGAGACGCTTGTTGTTCGATGCAGGAGATGATATCGACGACCTGATGATGCTATGTGAAGCCGACATCACTTCAAAAAATCCGGAGAAAGTAAAACGTTTCAGGGCTAACTTCCAACTTGTCAGACAGAAACTGAAAGAGATAGAAGAAAAAGACCGGGTCCGTAATTTTCAACCGCCCATCGATGGAAAAGAAATTATGGAAACTTTCAATCTCCCGGCCTGTGCCATCGTGGGTGATATCAAAACAAAAATCAAGGATGCTATTCTCGATGGTATTATACCTAACGAGTACGAGGCCGCTAAGAAATACATGTTTAAAATTGCCCGTGAGTTAATAAAAACTGAACAGGAAAATAATCAAGCATAGATCAGTATTTCAGCTTTTCATACACTTTTGAATATACCGGTGTTGGTATACCGTGCTTTTGTCCGAGTCTGACCACAACGCCAATCAGCGTTTCAACTTCGGTACGCCTGCCGGCAAGGTAATCACTGTTCATCGAGGAAGTGCTGCCGGCAGGAAGACTGCCTCCGTATTTAAGCATATCTTCTATGATATCGTCGTAAAGCCCCACTCCTTCAGCCTCAGAAACAGCAAATAATTCCCGCATAATTTCAAGATACAATGGCTTCTTATCTTCATCCCAAACCAGACTTCTGAAATCGGTATTCAGGTAAGTGGTAAGCGCAGCCGTTGTTGAAATATAAAAAAACTTACGCCAGATGGCTTTCACAGGTTCTTCCTTACGGGCAACCTCAATGCCTGATTTCAAAAATAAATCTTCAATAAAAAGCAATTGCTCTGAAACTTTCTTTTCATGTCCGAAATGCATGAAATGCACATTTCCGGAATCTTCAATAATTCCGGGAGCAATCAGGCGTGTGATGATGTAAACGCATCCATACCAAACTTCATTATCAGGGAAAAAGGCTCTCAGTCTGGCCGTATTATCGATTCCATTCAACAAAGGCAGTATAATCGTTCTGGGTGACACCATAGGCTTAATTTGATGCATAGTAGCATCCAAATCATAACTTTTAGTAGCCAACACGATGTAATCAGCTTTTCCAATATCTTCTACCTTAGCAGTCGCAATTGCCGGATGAGTCACAAAACGCCGGTGTTCATCGCTTACTTGCAGACCATCTTCACAAATGGCCTCAAGATTGGCTCCTCTTGCAACAAAACAGACTGCAATATCCGGATTATTTTCAGCATAATGCGAAACCAGTCCGCCATAATAGCCACCTACCCCACCTATTCCGACAAATACAATTTTTGTTTTAGCTTTTGATAATATTCCCATACCTGTGATATTCGTAACTTATACTTTGTTCCCGTAAATAATGTAATAATTCGATTCTTCCTTCGATAACCGGTTTCGCATTAGCAATATATATCCCTCTTGATGCAGCTACACGGTATAATGATTCCGGCACAACCGGACCGCAGGTTCTTATTCGTTCAAACCCTGATAAATTCCGGATAAAATCCTCATCATGCTCATACCTTAACTCAATATACGGATGAATTAATTTCAATTTTTCACAAAATAAAAACCGTGTCGCACAACTGATAACCAAAGGAACCTCTAATACTGTAGCAGCAGACAACACAAGCAGGATATCAACCGGTTTGTCATCAGGATAAATTCTGAAAATCATCCTTTGAACAGGCAAATATCGTAAAATATTCCTTTCCCCGTGAATATTGTGGATATCTTTTTCCAACAAAAATTCATTGTCACAAGCAGACCGAAAACTATGCATTGCTTTACTCAGCCTTGTTGCATCCTCAGAATCAATGATTTTATCTGAAATCAAAACATTTAACTCACGGGCAATAACAGTCGGCAATTGTTTTTCTTTTTCTTTGACATTAAGAAAAGATAAGGCATAATTAGGTCCACCAGCCTTGATTCCTGCTCCAAAAGCAGAACGTTTCATTCCTCCGAAAGGTTGGCGGCTTACAATAGCTCCCGTAATCCCCCTGTTTATATACAGATTTCCCGCCTGAATCTTCTCTGTCCAGATTGCATGTTCTCTTTCATCCAGACTTTGCAGTCCTGATGTAAGTCCGTATTCCGTACTATTTGCCAATTGTATCCCGTGCTCCAGGTTATCCATGCAAACAATAGCCAGTAAAGGGGCAAACAGTTCTGTTCTGAAAGTATAACTATCTGCTTTTACTCCCAATTTTACAGCAGGCTTTAACACATACTGTTCTTCGTCGGCAAACACTGGCTCTACCAACCATTCTTCACCAGGTTCCAGTTCAAATGCCTTGAACAGTTTATCATTTTTATTTGTCACCATAGGACCGACAATATTAGCAGGATCCCATGCACTGCCGGCATGTAAACTCAACACAGCATCTTTTAATTTTTCCCTGAAAGTATGATCATGGTATATATCCTTCTCCAGAATCAGCAGTGAACAAGCGGAACACTTTTGTCCGGCATTACTGAAAGCTGAAGTCAGTATATTCTGTATCGCGTGGTCACGGTCGCATGACGAAGTTAAAATCATAGCATTTTTACCTCCTGTTTCGGCTGAAATCGGACAATGGGGATTCATCTTCATGATATTCAAAGCCGTATCAGTACCTCCGGTAAAAATAATATGTTTAATTACAGGGAGACTCACCAGGTAGTTCAACGATTCACGACTGTCCGGACAAACAAGCTGCAAAGCTTCCTTAGGCACTCCGGCATCCCAGAAG
>JACDJB010001538.1_pt1 | contig 18431 bp, 14 predicted proteins | sample 7454121 | NCBI WGS metagenome assembly JACDJB01 (sample SAMN14253290, study PRJNA609438) | sludge metagenome | isolation source: sludge after 25d culture with pyrite | collected 2018-12-20 | reverse complement strand
ATACCCCCCTCTGTAATCAATGGCTTTACCATAAATGCCAAACAGGCCGGTATGATACGCAAGTTCATTTACAAAGGCTTTCCCTGCTTGTTTGGGAGCACGTTCGCGGGTTGTTTTCCAGTCGCATTCCTGAAGCGCAACGATGTCGGGCTGTTGTTTGTTTATGTAGGATGCCATCTCCTCCAGCGAAGAGAGTTCACCGAAACGCAGGTTGAAGGTCATCACGTTTAATTCGGTGGTTTGCGCTGATAATGCCGCGCAGCATGCAATGGTTAATGCTAAAAATAAACTTCTGAATCTCATCTTGTTGATACTGTTATTAAATATATTGTAAATTAAAACTACTTTTGTTTTGATGTTAAACCACATGATTCAAATCTGAAAACAGCTAAATGCACTTATATGACTTATATGGTTAAAATCTAATATTCTAATTTAAGTATTCGATTTTACACTGATACATGGGCAAGTTGCCAACATTATTCGATACAACTTCCCTGTCAACAAAATTGACCGGTGTCAGTACGAAAATCTCACGGGTTTTTCCTGCTGTGTTGGTCGCGTGAAACGATAGTCTGAAATCTTTCAGATTGTATTTCAGATATTCTTTTATTTCAGCGCTTATGTTTTGTTTGACTGTGCCGATCATAATTTTGTTGGTTTTTAATCCATCTCCAAGTATTCTGACCAAAGCGGGAAATTGCATTTTGTCATCAAGTTTACATGTTATCAACGCAACAACAACCGGATTCCCTAATGGCGCCATCAGGGTACATCCGCCGACAAACAAGGTGTCGGATATGGCTGCGCCTTCAAAAACGTTGATAACAGGTCGAACGATCATTCCGGTTCCCTGCACGAAACTTTCACTTAAGGTGTTTTGCACGAAGAATGACTTGGTTCTTGTTCGCCAGCCGATTTCCACGACGGGAGAAGTTTGTCCGATCTGTGCATCCGACCGGTCGAATAAATAAGCCAATGGAGTCGTAATGCTGTTGATACGATTGACTATCAGGTCGGTTTCGTTTTCCTGAAACAGCGTTTCATCGTTCAGCCGGGTATAATATTCGATTGTCATCAGGTTTCGACTGTTGACTTCTGCCGGAGGCGCCGGAGCTTCATAACCTTCATCGACAACAACCGGATCTTTGCATGAAAAAGTAAAGCAGGTGATGCAAACGAGAAGTAAAGCTGTGTATTTAAATCGCAGATTGTTCATTTCTTAATTAATTACGGGTGTTCAACATCAGCCACAATAAAACAATGGTCGGATAAGCCCGGGTTACAAACGATCTCATAATTTTTTCTGATCCATGTTTTGGGATAACCCATTACATAATCGATGCGTTTCGTTGGATTCGTACTGGATATGGTGTTGCCGGTTCCTTCGCCTATATCCTGCCATTTGAATTTAGCATAATTTAGGGTTTCCGAATCAGGAGTCGCATTGAAATCTCCAATCAGCAGGGTCGGGAGTTCGTTGTTCGTCAGCATATTCGTGTTGATGGTTGCCAGCATGCTGATGCGCACCTGCTCGTCGCTTGCCACATCGAGATGCGTCACGGCCACCCTGACTTTCCGTTTGTCCGGCATCAGCACATCTATCCACGAGCAGGCTCTCATTTCAGAAGCGCCTGTTGGTTTTGCCGTAATGGTGCGTGCGTTGTAAAAGGGATATTTGGATAAGATGGCATTCCCGAAATCTCCGCCTGCATAGGTGAATGCTTTCCCGTAATAAGGAAACATCCCCAGTTTAACCGCCATTTCCGATAGCAGATCCTTGTTCCCGTTGCGCGTGGTGAAATTATCCATTTCCTGAAAAACCACTATATCAGGATTGTACTGACGAATAAAATCGCTGTAAGCATCCGCATCGTAATTGGCAGGCTTACCTCCTTCCTTCATGTTCATCGATATCACACGAAGCGATAAACTTTGAGCCAGCAAAGCCGGGGAGATAATCACCCAAATAATCAGTAATATGTTTTTTTTCAATGTCATATATATATTTTTAACCACAAAAGGCACAAAAGAAAAACTAAGAAATCACAAAAGAAAATTTTTGAACCATATAAGCCATAAAAGTTACATATAAGCTAATATTCTTTTCGATTTACTATTAAGCATTTAAACCAAGTTAGAAACATTAATTTTGAATTTTTTAACCCTTAAACCCTTAAACCAATTAACCACTAACCACTATCCACTAACCACTATCTTCTCAATCCCATCCCGGATTATTCGGTCTCAGATTCGGGTTACGTTGCATTTGATTCAGCGGCAATGACAATAAATAATGTTTCGCCGGGTTGAATGTTCTTCCCGATTCAATGATCAGATATTGTTCTCCGCCCACGGTTTTCCATTTAAGCGTGTTCAATATTCCGGCAGTCAGTTTCGACGGGTCGAGCCAGCGACGGTTTACGCCCAGCAAATCCTCGCCGAGCACTTCAGCTTCCCGCCAGCGAATCAAATCAAGGTAACGGTGACCTTCGAAAAACAACTCAACGGTTCTTTCTCTTCTGATTTCTTTACGTAAATCGGAACCGGCGGGTATGTTCGACAAAGTCAGATGTACCATTCCAACCCGGTCTCTCAACAAGTTGATGGTGCTGTCGAGTGTTGCCTGGGTAACACCTCCCGCACGTTCGCGGGCTTCCACGTAATTCAGCAATACCTCGGCATAACGGAAGAAAATAATATCGTTGTCGTCCTGACTTACCTGACCCACTTTGGTTGGTTCAACATATTTATACAGGTAATATCCTGAATAAGTCATGCATCCATCTTTGTCGTTGGAAAATTTTGGATAGGTGAACACAGCCGCGTTGGTATTGTTCGGGTTTCCGTCTTTCCTGCCTTCCCAGGGCGTGTTGGGAGCCAACAGCGACTGTTTCATCCTTGGGTCGCGGTTTTCGAATACCTCTTCGTAAGTGTTTACGGTTGCCGGATTCCAGATTTGTCCATCGGCGGTAAGCCATTTCTCAATCATTTTATTTGTCGGAGCAAAACGGGAATAATCGTTCGGCACCCATAATTCGCGCGACAGGTTATGTGAGGTGCGGGCATCTTCTCCCAAATCAAAATTGTACACGTAAGCGAGAATGGTTTCCTTGTTAGCACTCGTACGTGATGCCCTGCCGGTAAAATTGAATAAGTTGCGGTAGTCGTTGGCCGGGTTGCCGGTCGAGTATAGTTCGTACCCGAGCCCCATGGCTCTTTTGGCGGCACTGGCTGCTTTGTCCCACTGCTCGTTGTAAAGATAAATACGTGACAATAAAGTCAGCGCAGCTGCTTGCGAGATGCGACCGAACTGGGCAGAGGCGGGGGCGATAAATGCCGGCAAATTTTGATAAGTGTTTTCAAGATCTGCAGCTATATTATTGATGACGGTCTCTCTGGGATCACGTCCACGGTAAACCTCCGGGGAATACACGTTGAGTTCTTTCGTGATGTATGGAACATCTCCAAAAAGGGTGGTCAATATCCAATAGTCGTAAGCCCTGAAGAAATGAGCTTCCGCGGCATAGCGTTCCCGGATATTCTGAGGAACTGACACAGCCCGTGTGTAGTTGTTCAGGAAATAATTACAACGTCCGATGTTATGGTATGCCCTGACCCAGATGTTGTTGATCTGCGAAATGTCGGTGGCATAATTTCCACCTCCGATGGTACGGTAAGCGGTCGTGATTGCCCAGGGAGCAGTTTCACCCATCGACTCGAACATGTTTAACAGGTCTTTACCGTTCATGGCGGTGTACAAGGCATTGGCGGCACTGACCAGGTGTGCCTCGCTTTGCCAGAAATTCTCGTTGGTGAGCGTATCTAAAGGCGGTCTTTCCAGAAAATCATCGTTACAGGAAAGGATCGTGAATAGCGTTGCTAATATGATTAGGTACTTTTTCATATCTGTATGCTGTTTTATTCGTCAGTATTAATTATTGAAAAGTCAGGTTTACGCCGACAACAAAGGTTTTGATCTGCGGGTAATATCCACCACTTGAAATCGGGGTTTCCGGATCATAAGCATAGAAGAAATTGCTCAACGTGAGCAGGTTGTCTCCTGATACATAAAACCTGCATTTCTCGATTTTGGCTTTTTTCGTGATTTCAGCCGGCAGGGTGTATCCTACCTGCACATTTTTCAGTCGCAGATAAGAAGCGTCTTCAAGCCAGAATGTTGAAAAAGCAGCCTGATTGAAGTCGGTATTGTAGGTCAACCGCGGATAGGCAGCGTTAGGATTCGGGTTGGAAACCACGTTGTATCGCTCCATGTGAATTTTCTGCGGATAGGCAGCCATGTCCTGAAAAGCATGACGGGCAGTACCGGTCAGGTATCCGTCGGCTTTTCCAACTCCCTGCAATGAAAACGAGAAATCAACACCCTGATACATTAAATCGGTTTTAAAGCTGTAGGTGTAGCGGGGAATCGCGCTCCCCAGTACCACGCGGTCGTATTCAGGCGATATCCTGCCGTCGGGAATTCCCTGCGGGCCACTGATGTCTTTGTATTTAATGTCGCCCGGCTGATAATCGGGTCCCATTACCACGGGAACTTTCGGACTGAAGTACTTCTGTTCAAAATCATCGTAGAACGTAAAATCATCAGGAGTCATCAAGCCTTCTGCAATATATCCGTAGAACGCGTCGATCGGATCTCCAACCCTGCGGATGAGATAAGAACTCATATCAGGAGCCGTGTCTCCCAAATCCGTAATTTTGTTTTGTACATCGGATAGATTGAATGACAAGCCGTAAGAAAACTCCCCGATTTTGTCGCGCCACGACAGATCGATTTCCCAACCACGGTTATTTACTGAACCCACATTCTGTTCCGACGGGCTGGCACCGATTTGATTTGGATATTTGAGTTGTAGCAGAATGTCGTTGGTGTTTTTGTTGTACCAGTCGAAGGTAATATTCAGGCGGTTTTTCAGCAAGGTAACATCAAACCCGATATCAAGCATATCGATTTTCTCCCAGGTAAGCAGCGGGTTGGCAAGTGTTGTCTGCGTGTAACCCGTGGTTCCTTGTGTACCGATACTCGATAAACCGGTCACTTCGTTAAGTACTGATAAATAAGGATAATCAGTAGAGCCTACGTATTGGTTACCCAGCATACCCCAGGATGCACGCAGCTTAACATTGTCGAGAAAATTTCTTGAAAATTCCATGAAAGATTCTTCGCTGATTCTCCATGCCCCGGAGAAGGAGGGGAATAAACCTCCCCTGTTTGACTTGTGAAAACGGGATGAAAGGTCGTAACGCAGGTTTACCTCCATCAGGTAACGGTCGCTGTAATTGTAGTTCAACCGGCCGAATCCCGAGCGGATAGCCCACTGCGATGCGCCGCCATTGTTGCTCATTCCTTCCTTGGAACCGAGATTGAGGGTCGGATCCTGCTCGGTAATCAGGTTGATGCGGGAAGCTTCAAACTGTCTCAATACCGACCATTCCTGGGAAAAACCGCCAACACCCGAAATCTTATGCTTATCAATGTCAAACTCGAAATTCGATTGTAAAATGAAAGTTTGCTGACGCTGACGGGCATCACTGTTATTCAGACTGTTTGGATTGTTGTATATATACAATGGAGTTTCAGGGGTTTCTGGGTTTGTAAACGTGATTGACTTCCTTAACACCTGGGTAAGTGAATTCCTGTTTACAATGCTGTATGTTGCCGAAATATCCCACCCTTTTAAGATGTCGATCTTTGCCACACTCATCAGCGACATTTCATCCGCATCGAATTTGGTATTTCCGCCATCGTGCAAAATGGCTACCGGATTGGTGTTGCCACCGCCGTAAGCCCAGGAGCCATCGGTGAAATAAACCGGTACGTTTGGTGCAATACGCATGGCAGTATAGATAGCTCCGCCTCCGCTTGTTAAAGCACCGATTGGAGAAACGACATTACGCATTGTATAGCCTATATTGGTGCTGATTTCTACTTTATCCAGCAAGCGTGAATCTACTTTAAAACGCAGGTTGTGGCGTTGTTCCCCGGTTGAATTGCCGACCGTTAATCCGGCCTGATCAAAATATCTGTATGATAATAAATATCCTGAACGTCCCAGGTTTCCGTTTACATTGACAGCATAATTTTGCTGCGGTGCATTGCTGTTCAAAACAGCTGAAATCCAATCGGTATTGCCGAACAGGTTCGGAGCTGTGCCATTCAATACATGGTTGAAATGATAATCCTGCCAGGCAACTCCGGTTCCCACATTATTGCGGGCTTCGTTGTCGAGTGTCATGAACTCGATGGCATCAGCCATTTGCGGCAGACGGGTCGGCGTTTGTGTCCCGTAATAAGCATTCACCGAGATAGTCGGCGCCTGATCTTTGGTGTTTAGTCTTTTTGTCGTAACCAGAATAACTCCGTTGGCAGCCCTTGCTCCGTAAATAGAAGCAGAAGCGGCATCTTTCAGTACAGATACACTTTGTATATCTTCGGGGTTTAGAGTACTCATGTCGCCTTCAACGCCATCGACCAACACCAGAGGATTGGAGTTCCCGATGGTTCCCAGCCCGCGGATGCGGATGCTGGTGTTGTTGGTTCCCGGTTGACCGGAGGTGTTGACAACTGTAACTCCCGATAACAAACCCTGCAAACCGCCGGATACACTTGATACCGGTCTCGAATTTAAATCGTCGGCTGTAATCATGGAAACGGAACCGGTCAGGTTGACTTTCTTCTGGGTTCCATAACCAACAACGACTACCTCGTCGAGCAGTTTCGTATCTTCTTTTAACCTGACATTGATAACGGACCTGTCGCCTATATTGACCGATTCGTTCAGATATCCGATGTAGCTTATCAGGATCGTTCCGTTTACGGGCGCTTCTATCTCGAATTTTCCATCGAAATCGGTAATTGTACCTGTGGCAGTTCCTTTTACCTGGATGTTCGCCCCGATAATGGCTTCACCTTTTTCATCAGTGATGTTTCCTGTAATTCTTTTCTGCTGTGGAGCCTGGTTGCTGCGTGTTTCTGCAATACGTGTAATCACGATGGAATTTCCGGCAGCAATATTATACTGCAACCCTTTAGCGGGCAGTATGGCTTGCAGAATATCTTCAATCTTTTCAGACTCCATCTTCAGGCTGATATCCCGGCTTTGATCCAGGATGCTGTTGCGGTAAGAAAACTTATAAGCCGATTGTTGTTCGATGAGACTGAATACTTGTTCCAGACCGACATTTTTTACGTCAATTGAAATCGTTTTACTCTGTGCTGAAACTATACCTGTAAAACAATACAGCAGCAATGTTAGTAAAATAACGATTCCTTTTTTCCTGTTTATCATATTTGTATGTTGATTTAAATGATTTTCTTCCTTGTGTATCTTTATCTGGTTCAGCAGCGTTTAATTCAGTTGTTTTTTCTTATTAACACTGAAATTATCTATTGCCACTTGTTTGCCATTTATCCGGTAATCAAATTTGTAATGCATTTTCAGTATCTCAAGTGTTTCCTGCAGGTTATCTGTCGAGAATGTTCCTGTAAATAAATCATTATCCGGCAAATTGTTTTGTGTTAACTGAATGCTTACCCCGTAACTGCGCTCGATAGCCCTGATGACCTGCCGGATAGGAGTGGCGTGGAATACGAGTTCTCCTTTGAGCCAGGGTGCTGCAGTTGCCGGATTGTCCTTAAAGACTTTGATACTTCCTGTACGTTTGTCGAGCACTGCACGCTGGTTGGCAAACAACAGTACTTCCTGTTGGGTATTTCCTGCTTTCAATGCAACCTTCCCTTCAATCAGGTTGATCTCGGTAGTCAGTTCCTCATCTCTCGCCTGTAAGTTGAAAACCGTACCCAGCACTTTTACATCCATCGAATTTGTTTTGATGATAAAAGGTACTTTTTCATTTTTTGCAACCTCGAAATAAGCCTCTCCACCCATGGATACTTCCCGGAACTTGCGGTTGAAGTCATTTACGTTATAGCTTAACTTGGTTTCCGAATTCAGGTTTACCTTGGTGCCGTCGGGCAATACAATGCTGACACGTTCGCCCGAACCAACCGATACAATCATATCGCTGGCAGCAGGAGCAGGAATTCTCTCCGCCATAAAATACATGAAGGTGGCAAGTAAAGGCACTGCAATAATCGCGGCAACCCGGGAAACTTTACGAAGCAACATGGTTCTCGACCATTTCCGGCTGGCGTTAGCCTCATCGATACGAAGCTTCATCTCCTGTAAAATATCCGGATTCACTTTTTTGCCGGTTTCATTCTTCCATAATTCCAGCAGATACGAGTCCAGTTCATCATCAGAAGCAATATTGATATGCTTTTTCAGATCTGAAATATCTTCTGTTGAAAGCCGGTTTTCTGCAAATTTTTGAAATAATTCAGTCATGTTGTTAGTTTTCATGCTTTGCTATATTAAGTTATACACAAGGATTATCGAATTGTACCGAAGAATTGATATGTTATAAAACATGTTTTTAAAGCAAGAAGCGGAAAGAGGAGAACTGAAAGCGAGTAACGAATAGTTAATAGCGAATAGCTTTTGTTAAATTATAAAAAGAAAATTGTGAAAAGCACTGCATTTTCAGCCAGTTTTTTCCGAAGAGTTTTCAGCGCTAACGACAGTTGATTCCTGACGGTCTGTTCGCTCAGGTTGAGCTGTTTGGCGACTTCAGTATGGCTAAGTCCCAGTTCCTTACTAAGTTCGAATACGTTTTTCTGTGTCTCAGGGAGTGTTTCTTTTGCCTGTTCGAGTTTTTTTCTGAATTCATCCATCTCCATTCCTTCCGAGGTATTATCTGCTGAAAGATGATGCTCATTCATATACTCCATGTAATCTACGAAAACCGGCATGTTGATAAGCGTTCGCATTTTGTTCAGAATGGTATTTCTGGCAATGGTGAACAAATAGGACTGAAAAGAATCTTCCGGCAGCACGTTTTCCCTGTTGAGCCAGAGGCGGACAAATGTGTCCTGCACAATTTCTTTTGCATCCGAATGTGATTTGGTCATTTTCAGCGCAAATGCATATAATCTCCGCGAATACAATGTGTACAGGGCATCGAAAGCTTTATAAGATCCCCGGTTTAATTCAAGAATATATTGCTTTTCTATGGAAGTGAAATCGGGCATTGCTGAATTCTTTGGCGCAAACTTACGATTTTTTCAGTAAAAAACCGGAAGATTGATGTAAAATTACTATGAAATCATTTTTCAGTTTTATGAATGCATGACAAAGTTATTTTGATATTTTTAGCTTTTTGATAGAATTTTAGGTTTGTATTTTTCAATTTTACTGTATCTTTAGCGATTCTTTATAAAGGTCATTGTCTGAAAAAGATTTAGTCAGATATTTTCTTATAATCACATTCAAATACCATGAACAGAAGAAATTTCATACGCAACAGTTCTTTGTTGGCGGGGACCATGCTGCTCAGTAATTTACAGTTTGCTGATGCGAAAGGAAAACCAAGACCCCGCAAAATTCCATCGAACGAAAAAGTAAACCTGGCCTGTATTGGCATTGGTAACCGGGGCGCCGACATCATTAAGAGTCTGTACAAAACCGGACACTGTAATATTGTTGCCCTGTGTGATACCGATATGGGAGCCAAGCATACGCTGGATGTCATCAATCTGTTCCCCGATGCTCCGCGCTATCAGGATTTCAGGGTGATGTTCGACAAAATGGCTAATAAAATCGATGCGGTTTGCATCGGAACGCCTGACCACAGTCATTTCCCGTCCACCATGCTCGCGATGTCGCTGGGTAAACATGTCTTTGTTGAAAAGCCGATGGCACATACTTTCAACGAAGTGGAACTGATGATACGGGGAGCTAAAAAGTATGGCGTGGTAACTCAAATGGGCAATCAGGGACATTCGGAAGCGAACTATTTTCAGTTTAAGGCATGGAAAGAGGCCGGCATCATCAAAGATGTAACGGCGATTACCGCCCACATGAATAATCCGCGCCGTTGGCATTCGTTCGATTCGAATATGAAAAATATGCCGTTCGCGGAACCCGTTCCGGCTACGCTCGACTGGGATACATGGTTGGGAACTGAATTCTGGCACGATTACAATCACGACTATATCAACGGACAATGGCGCTGCTGGTACGATTTCGGAATGGGCGCGCTGGGCGACTGGGGCGCCCATATTATCGACACGGCGCATGAATTTCTGAATCTGGGCTTACCAACAGAAATTAATATGCTCTACGCCAAAGGTCATAACAAGTTCTTCTTTCCGTATTCGTCCACCATTCTGTTTAAATTTCCGGAAAGGGGTGACATGCCGGCTTGCGACATAACCTGGTATGATGGAATTGATAATACGCCTCCTGTTCCCGAAGGTTATGGCAATGTGGAGTTGGATCCGAATATACCGCCTCCGACAACGGGGCAGATTCAGCCCTCTAAACTGAACCCGGGTAAAATTATTTACAGCAAGGAACTTACCTTTAAGGGGGGCAGTCATGGCAGCACGCTTTCTATTATTCCGGAAGAAAAAGCATTGGATATGGCTTCTAAGTTACCGGAAGTGCCTGTCAGTCCGTCCAACCACTTTGAGAACTTCCTGCTCGCGTGTAAAGGACAGGAGCAAACCCGCTCTCCGTTTCATATTGCAGGTCCGCTTAGTCAGGTGTTTTGTCTCGGCGTGATTGCGCAGCGACTGAATACTAAACTTTTATTCGATAGAAAAACAAAAAAAATAACAAATAATAAAACAGCTAACCAGATGTTGGTTGACACACCACCCAGAAAAGGATGGGAAGAATTTTATAAAATGTAAATTAAATATGAAGAAATTAGTATTATCATCCGCATTAGTCATTACGACTATGTTGGGATTTTCTCAGGCTAACTGGGAGCCTCTTTTTAATGGAAAAAATTTGAAGAACTGGACAAAACTTAACGGTACAGCTGATTTCAAAATAGAGGACGGAACCATAGTAGGCACCAGCAAGCTGAATACACCAAACACCTTTTTGGCGACAAAGAAGACGTATAGTGATTTCATTCTGGAATTTGAATTTAAAACCAATGATGAAATTAACTCAGGAGTGCAGTTCCGGTCTCTTTCTGATCCAGCTTATCAGAACGGACGGGTACATGGATATCAGTTTGAGATTGATGCATCGAAAAGAGCCTGGACCGGAGGGATATATGATGAAGCCCGCAGGGGATGGTTGTATGACCTGACCCAATATCCGGATGCACAACAGGCATTTAAGAAAGGAGAGTGGAATAAAGCCCGGATTGAAACCATTGGAAATAGCATCAGAACCTGGGTGAACGATATTCCTTGTTCTAATATTATGGATGCTGAAACTGCTTCGGGATTTATTGCTTTACAAGTGCATGCTATTGGGGATGCGAGTAAGGAAGGCACAACCATCGCATGGAGAAATATCCGCATCTGTACCACAAATCTGCAAAATGTAAAAACGCCCGAATCAAGTGCGGCTCCACAAAAGAACTGCATCCCAAATACGATTTCAGAAAAGGAAAAAGCTGCGGGCTGGGAATTGCTTTGGGATGGAAAAACAACTCAGGGTTGGAGAGGTGCTAAATTGAAGAGTTTCCCGGAGAAAGGATGGGCAATAGACAATGGTATGTTGAAAGTGATGAAGTCGGATGGAGGAGAATCGACCAATGGCGGCGACATTGTAACCATCAAAAAATATAAGAACTTTGAACTGCTGGTAGATTTTAAGATTACTCCGGGGGCTAATAGCGGAATAAAGTATTTTGTTGATACCGAATTGAATAAAGGAGCAGGTTCTTCTATCGGATGTGAGTTTCAGATTCTGGACGACAACAAACACCCGGATGCTAAACTGGGTGTTGGGGGAAACAGAAAATTAGGAGCTTTATACGACTTAATTCCTACCATCGACAATAAACCATATCGTAACGGATTTTTTAATACGGCAAGAATTGTTGTAAATGGAAATGATGTAGAGCATTGGTTGAATGGAGTGAAAGTGGTTGAATATGAGCGTAACAACCAGATGTGGGATGCACTCGTTGCTTACAGCAAATACAATGTGTGGAAAGGATTTGGTAATGCAGAAACCGGGCATATCCTGTTGCAGGATCATGGTGACGAGGTTTGGTTTCAGAATATTAAAATAAAAGAAATCAAGTAAAAAGCAGTAAATAAAAACGGGAAGTCTGATATAGGCTTCCCGTTTTTATATTATTTTCGTGCTATTTCGGCCTTTATAGCCTCCACCACCAGCGGAATCCCCTCGTTGATTTTATCAACAGGTGTATTGCAGAAAGATAACCGCAGGTTGTTATTCTTTACGCCATGCGGATCGAATGTTTTTCCGGAGACGAAAACCACGCCTTTTTCAATGGCTTTCTTCAGTATTTCTGTTGAGTCAATGTTTTCTGGCAATTGCAGCCAAATGTAGAAACCTCCGCGTGGTGCAGTAAAGGTAATGCCTTCGGGTAAATTTTTTTGCAGGGCAGCTACCATGGTTTCCGCACGTTGCTTGTATTGTATCCTGACATCATCAATATAATTGTAAACAGCTCCCGACTCTACGAATTTATGCGCCAGCATCTGCGTAAAACTCGGGGAGCAGGCATCCACTGCCTGTTTGATTAGTTCGCATTTCTGATAGATATGTTCCGGCACCAGCATCCAGCCGAGACGCAAACCGGGACCCAGAATTTTGGAGAATGAACCAGTGTAGCAAACATCGATTCCGGTAGGATTCATGGCTTTGATGGTGGTCAGGTGTTCTTTGTCTTCTTCGTAATACCATAAATCGCTGTATGCATCGTCTTCAATCAACGGTATGTCCTGATTGGAGAGGATCTCTATCAATGCCCTTTTTGTTTCCAGAGTATATAATGTACCTGCAGGGTTGTGGAAGTTAGGGGTCAGATAGACAAATTTGGGTTTTTGTTCCGCATTGGCAAGGGTTTCTTTCAGTTGTTCCAAGTCAATACCATGAGCTGTTAACGGTACCGAAACGATGTTAGCCTGATAGGACTTAAAGGCAGAAATAGCGCCGATGAAACAGGGATTCTCGACCACAATCGTGTCGCCCGGATCAATGAAAGCTTTAGCCAGAATGTTGATGGCCTGCAGGGAGCCTGTGGTAATCATCAACTTGTTTTCATCAACAGGTAATCCTTTCTTTTTCAGAAATGCTTTCAATGAGGTGAGTAGCTCAGGTATGCCGCTGGTCGGACCGTATTGCATGGCGATTTGCTTTTCCTTTTCCGTCAGGTTGTTGTAAATTTCATCGATTTGATGCAATGGAAATAGATTGTTGTCAGGCATGCCTCCTGAAAATAAAATCATGTCAGGCTTGTTTGCCAGACTCATTAAGTCGCGGATTTCTGAAGAACGCAGGCTGTTTACGGATGAAGAAAATCGGGTCATTATATTTAGTTATTAGTTGTTAGTGGATAGTGGTTAATTGGTTTAAGATTTAAAAGTTTAAAAATTCAAACTTAATGTTTCTAATTGGGTTTAAATGCTTAATAGTAAATCGTAAATGAATATTAGCTTAAATGATATGGCTTATATGGTTCAAAAAATTCCTTTTGTGATTTCTTAGTTTTTCTTTTGTGGTTTAAATATTCAAAATTTAATCTCTGTTTTGGTGACATAGGCGGTTCCTTTGAAATTGGCTATTAGAGGGCCGTTTTCCTGCCTGATATTGATGTCGCAGTGAATTAGTTTGTTGCTGCGGGATATTTCAGTGGCTTCTGCTATTAGTGTACCCGAGTTACTCTTTTCAAAGAAATTTATGGAGGCATTAATCGACAATGCTACCTTGCCGTATGAGTTTGTTGCTGCTGCAAAGGCAAAATCAGCCAGAGTGAAAAGTAATCCGCCATGCACCACACCGGCTCCGTTCAAATGACGGGTGGTTATTTCAACCTTGACAGTGGCATGCCCAGGATTACAATCAACGAGAACTATCCCGTTTTCCCGGGCAAAGTTGTCTCCTTTAAAATATTCAAAACACCTATCGCTCACGTTTAATAGTGGTTAATGGTTAGTGGTTAGTGGTCAGTGGTCAGTGGTCAGTTGTTGTAGTTAGATTCAAAAACTAACCACTGACCACTTATATTTGGTATATATCACTCGCTTTTACCAATTTCATCTGATTTGCCTGCAACACCCGGATAACTTCCTCATTTGATTCGGAACGAATCACCACGCTGGCAGCATTGTCGAATGCGAAGGCGTACATATATTCAACCGGCACATTGTTATCAGAAAGAATCTTCAATGCCTTATGTAACCCGCCCGGCTCATGCGGTACAATCATGCAAACCACATCGGTAATGTTCACTGAAAAATGTTTCTCTTTCAGTGCTTTGATGGCTTCATCCGGCTTGGATACAATACACCTCACAATGCCAAAATCGGCTGTGTCCGCAATGCTGAATGCTGAGATATTGATGTTGTTCTCACTCAGAATTTTAGTCATCTCGGTGAGTCTCCCGGTCTTATTTTCCAGGAAAACTGATAATTGTTTGATAATCATAATTGTTTTTATTATGTCAAAAGTCTAATGTCAAAAGTCTAACGCTCTTTACTTGCTAACCACTAAATATTTCTATTGTCAATAACGCGTTTTGCCTTTCCTTCGGAACGGGCAATAGAGTTAGGCTCAACTAAATTGATTTTAGCTGAAATACCCAGTGTGCTTGCAATATTGTGTTGGAAGCGCTTTTTCAGGTTTTCCAGGGTCTTTATTTCGTCAGACCAGAACTGATCGTCGATTTCAATGTTGATTTCTAAGGTGTCGAGGTTGTTTTCGCGGTTTACCACCAGTTGATAGTGCGGACTGGCCTCGCTCATTTCCAGCAGTACAGCTTCTACCTGCGATGGGAATACATTTACTCCGCGGATAATAAGCATGTCGTCGCTTCTGCCCATGCATTTTTCCATCCTGACCAGAGTGCGGCCGCAGGCGCATTTCTCAACATGCAGTCTGGTCAGATCTCTGGTTCTGTATCTGAGCAGCGGCATCGCCTCTTTGGTAATCGTAGTGAAAACCAATTCACCCAATTCTCCGTAAGGCAACACCTCCAGTGTTTTAGGATCAATAATTTCCGGGATGAAATGATCTTCGTAGATATGCATTCCGTTTTGACATTCGCACTCCATAGATACGCCCGGGCCGATAATCTCGCTTAGTCCGTAAATATCGAATGCTTTAATCCCAAGTAGACTCTGAACCTGTTTGCGAAGTTCATTCGTCCATGGTTCCGCACCGAAAATGCCGGCTCTCAGTTTGATATCCTTGCGGTCGATGCCTGCTGCCGCTAAACTTTCACCTAAATGCGCCGCATAAGAAGGTGTACAGGCAATTACCGTAGAGCCGAAGTCAACCATCAGTTGAAGTTGTTTTTTCGTATTTCCTCCTGAAATGGGTATAACAGATGCACCTACTTTTTCAGCTCCATAATGAACGCCGAGCCCACCGGTAAATAATCCGTAGCCATAAGCCACCTGGATGATATCTTCTTTAGTTACTCCGGCCATGGTCAGCGAACGGGCAACGACTTCACTCCACAGTTGCAGGTCGTTTTTGGTGTAGCCTACAACCGTCGGTTTGCCGGTGGTGCCACTTGAGGCATGTAATCGAACAATCTGGTTTTGGGGTACGGTGAACAGGCCAAAAGGATAATTATCACGTAAATCGTTTTTTACCGTAAAAGGTAAATCTTTCAGTTGATCAATGCTTTTGATATCGCGTGGATCGATTCCTGCTTCCGTCAGTTTTTTCCGGTAAAACGGGACATTGTAGTATATGCGTTCAATCATTTTGACAAAACGCTCATTCTGAATTTCCTTCAGCTTTTCTCTGTCGGCTGTTTCAATAAATTCGTTCCAAACCATTTTATTTACGATTTTTTTTTTACGATTTACGATATTTTGTGTCGCCCTAGTTAAAACCCGGGGCTATATTCAATTCCCATCTCAAATGCCTTCAGATTCATCTCCACGATAGCTTCGCTTTTACTGCTGAACATGGCACGGATGCTTTCGCGAAGTTCTTCCTGAGTAAATCCCAGATAGTTGGCGGCGGCGCCAATCATCACCACGTTTTCGGTTTTGATACTGCCGGCTTCTTTCGCGATAGCTTCAGCATCAATAAACTGTACTTTTTGTCCTGTTTTTTTTATGTTCTCCAGCACTTCTTTTTCATCCGGATAATTCGAGATATTTACAAAAGGCTTTGTAGCAGTGATGATTACGCCATCTTCAGCCAGAAAAGGAAGATAACGCAAAGACTCCATGGGTTCCAGCGAGAGAATAATGTTGGCTTCTCCGCGTGGGATCAGGTCAGAATAAATTTCCCTGTCGGATATGCGTAAATGCGATTCTACCGCGCCTCCGCGCTGACTCATGCCGTGGACTTCCGCCTGTTTGATAAAAAGATTTTTTTGCATGGCAGCATAATCAATAATGGCGGCAATAGTCAGAATGCCCTGACCTCCCACTCCTGCCAATATTATATTGTTGATCATCGTGTTTTATTTTTTGCTGTTTTTCCTTCTTAATGTCTGAATGCACTCGCGACAAGCCAGTATAACCGAAACGCCTTCGTAATCGAAAGCTGCTTTCAGTGTCGCGATATTTTCTTCCAGATTCTTCTTTAGTGGAACGATGGTGTGGATATGTTCTCTTTCCACTCCTATACCTTCGCAGATTTGCTGCAATTTATTAGTCCCTGCAGAATCTTGTCCGCCAGTCATTGCCGTTGTGTAATTATCGGAAATAATCAGTGTCATCGGCGTTTTATCATTCACGGCATCCAGTAAACCGGTGATGCCGGAATGTGTAAAAGTCGAATCTCCGATTACCGCTACTGCCGGATGCAAACCCGCGTCGGCAGCGCCCTTGGCCATGGTAACCGAGGCACCCATGTCTACACAGGTGTTGATGGCGTTGTAAGGAGGCAATGCTCCTAAAGTATAGCAACCGATATCGGCAAATACGTGCTTGTTTTCGTAGTTTTCAAGCGTTATGTTCAAGGCCTCGTATAAGTCGCGGTGACTGCAACCCTGGCACAATTCAGGAGGCCGGTTGGCAACAATTTCAGGAACCGGGCGGGTGATATTGGTTTTGTTCAGCAGCGCCTTGGCCAATACGTCCGGAGATAATTCGCCGGTGCGGGGCAGGGTGCCGTCGAGCCGTCCTGTGAACTTGCCATGATCGAAAAATCCGCGTAATAATTCCTCGTAAATAGGGTAACCTTCTTCCGCGATTAATACTTTTGAAAAACGGTTGCAGAAAGCTTTGGTTTTTTGCTCCGGAATAGGATATTGCGATATTTTCAGTACCGGGATATTCAACTGATGTGTCGTATTGATTTCTATGACATAATTATAGGCAAGTCCGAAAGCAATGATGCCAAAATCTCCCGTCCCGGTAATTTCTTTATTAAAAACAGAATTTTCAGATAACTCCGTCAATTGCTTTTGTGTCTCGAGCAATGCATTGTAACGCCTTCGTGCATTGGCAGGTAGTAAAATCCATTTGAAGCGGTCTGTTTCCGGATTCAGCGGATTAGCTTCAACCGGCTCCGTACGTTCGATTACCGAACGTGAATGTGATAGCCGTGTTGTGATGCGGATAATGACCGGAAGTTTCACTTTTTCGGATAAGTTGAACGCGTAACGTACACAGTGATATGCTTCTTGCTGATTAGAAGGTTCCAGTAAAGGTAAGTAGGAAAATTTGCCATAGAATCGCGTATCCTGTTCGTTTTGTGAAGAATGCATCGACGGATCATCTGCTACTAACAAGACCAGTCCTCCATTAATCCCCGTAACTGCCGAGTTGATAAATGCATCGGCAGCTACGTTCAAACCGACGTGCTTCATGCAAACCAAACTTCTTTTTCCGGCATACGACATCCCCAGTGCAGACTCGTAAGCTGTTTTTTCGTTTGCCGACCAACTCGACCGTATTTTCTTTTGTTGCGCAATTTCAGATTGCTGAATGTAGGTGGTGATTTCGGTAGAAGGAGTGCCGGGATAGGCATAAACGCCCGAAATTCCTTCGTCAATAGCGGCAACGGCAATGACTTCCGCCCCGAGGAGCAATTCTTTTTCTTTACCCATGTTCTAATTCGATTTCCAATGTGTGTGCATTTTGCTTGTATAACAGTGGTTGCTACAAGAAAAATGTTTCGTGATAAATGTGTTTTTTAGTCAAAACACGGCAAAGTTAGCGAAAAACGAGCAAATTGCAAATTTATGAAAGAAGTATTGCTTTCGCTTATGGAAAAATGATTATAAAACCAAATAAAAAAAATGTTTTTGCTATTAAAAATTAAAAAAAATCTGATTTTTGCTTTTATAGTTAAATAAATTTTGTAATTTTGCCGCCGAAACAATAAACCCACTAAAAAACGTAACATTTTTATGAAAGCAGATCAAGTCCTCGACACCCT
>JACDJB010001537.1_pt1 | contig 18433 bp, 10 predicted proteins | sample 7454121 | NCBI WGS metagenome assembly JACDJB01 (sample SAMN14253290, study PRJNA609438) | sludge metagenome | isolation source: sludge after 25d culture with pyrite | collected 2018-12-20 | reverse complement strand
TCGGTCGTGCCGTTCGTGCGCAAGGCCCCGCGATGCTGAACGGTACGCAGGCGCAGGCGCCGTGGACACTCCGGTGGCCGGTTCTCGCCTGTCCGTTCCGCCCGCTCTTTCTCGCGACCGCACTGTGGGCCTTCATCGGCATCGCGTTTTCCGGCGCGGCCTTCTCGCTGGGCACGGCATTGCCGCAGGTGCCGGGCGGGCCGATCGTCTGGCACGCGCACGAACTGATGTTCGGTGTCGGGCTGGCGGCCATCGCCGGTTTCGTTCTGACCGCCGTACCCGAATTCACCGACAGCGCCCCGTTCGGCGCATCGGTCTCGCTGGCCATCTTCCTGCTGTGGCTGGCGGCACGGCTGACCTTCTGGTTCTCGGCGGCCATCGGCCCGTGGCCGGCGGCCATCTGTGAAACGACGCTGGCCGTCGCCCTGCCGGCACTGCTCGGCGGCCCGCTGCTGCGCGATCCGCAACGCCGGCACCGCGGTTTCTTCTGGGGCCTGACAGCGTTCGCACTGGTCACGGCCGGTTTCTGGTTCGACGTCCTGCGCGGCGACTGGCCGGTGCGCTGGGTCAATGCCGCCATCGACGCCATGATGATCCTGGTCGTCGTGGCCATGAGCCGTGTCTCGATGCGCATCGTCAACGACGCGCTCGATGCCCGGCGTGCCCGCACCGGAGGCGATGACAGCGACGACGACCTCGACGAATACCGGGCGCGGCCGCCGCGACGCAATCTGGCCATCGCCATGATTGCGCTGCACGCACTGGCCACGCTGTTCCTGCCGGACTCGGCCATCCTCGGCTGGATCGCACTGGCAGCCGGCGCCGCGGTGCTGAACCTGCTGAACGACTGGCACGTCGGCCGGGCGCTGTTCGATCGCTGGGCCGGCATGCTCTATGCCGTCTACTGGCTGATGGCGCTGGGCTATGCCTGGATGGGCGCGGCACTGCTCGGGCTGCCGCTGGCCCCGAGCGGCGGCGTACACCTGCTGGCCGTCGGCGCCATGGGCTTGTCGACCTATGCAGTGCTGAACATTGCCGGGCGGATGCACGCCGGCCGCCCGCTCGATCGCCGTCTCTGGACACCGGTCGGCACGGTGCTGCTCATTCTCGCCGCGCTGCTGCGCGCGGCCGCCGGCATTGCCGATGCACCTGCCGGGATGCTGTTCGCTCTCTCGTCGATTGCCTGGGTCGCCGCCTGGGGGCTCGTGCTCGTGTACATGGGTCCGGCCTGGTGGGGTCCGCGCACCGATGGCCGCAGCGGATGCGACGAGTGGAGCGACGAGCCGTTGCCCGGCATTGCCGACGCGGCGCGTTGCGATCCGATGGCCAGCGGCAGCCTGTACGCGCAGGACCGCTGAGCGTCCGCAGCTCCTACTCCGCCACCGGCTGGCCCGGCGCCGCTTCCGGCGGCGCCAGCGCCCGCACGACGTCCTCGTCGTCGAGTTGCGGAAATTCCTCGAAGTGCAATGACACCGCACGAAAGTCGGCTGGTGTTTCCAGGCAGATCACCTGATCCGCCCAGGGCGTCACGCGCCGCACGCTGTCCGGGGCACCGACCGGCACCGCGCAGATCAGCCGCGCCGGCCGGCGCGCACGGATCGCATTCAGCGCAGCGATCATGGTCGAGCCCGTCGCCAGCCCGTCATCGACGATGATCGTCACTCTACCGGCCGGGTCCAGCGCGGGGCGCCCGGCCCGGTAGCGCTCGCGACGGCGCTGCAGCAGTTCGAGCTGCTGGCGCTTCTCGTATTCGAGCCACATCGGATCGGTGCGCCGTGCCGCCTCGGCGGACGTCCAGTGCACTTCACCCTGTTCATCGATCGCTCCCAGGGCAAGTTCCGGCTGGTAGCGGGCGCTGATCTTGCGCACGAGCACGATGTCCAGATCGCCGCCGAGCGCATCCGCGATCTGGCGCCCCATGCGCACCGCACCACGCGGCACGGCCAGGATCAGGGGCCTCTGTCCCGGAGGCCTCTGCCCCGGGGGCCCCTCCCACACGATCGGTGCAAGCGCCTGCACCAGTTGTCGTGCTGCATCGTCACGATCACGAAACATGTAGCGGATCCCCTTCTCTCGAATCGGAACATCGGAAGCCGTCGGACGCGTCGGCAAGGCGGGCCGGATTGCCCCGAAACCAAACCATCGCTGCCTGCGTGGGCATTATCCCCGCATGAAGCCGTACCATTGCACGAAAGCCTACGCATATTCTCGAGGAGGAACCATCATGCGCGTACAGGTCGTGATCATCGGTGCAGGCCCCGCCGGTCTGCTGCTCGGACAGTTGCTGTTTCGCGCCGGCATCGACGCCATCATTCTCGAGCGGCGCAGCGGCGAGTACGTGCTCGGGCGCATCCGTGCGGGTGTGCTCGAACAGGTGGCCGTCGACCTGCTCGACGAGGCCGGGATCGGCGAGCGGATGCACGCCGAAGGACTGGTGCACGGCGGCATCAACCTGTGCTTCGACGGCATCCGTCACCGCATCGACCTGGCCGACCTGACGGGCGGCAAGCATGTCATGGTCTACGGCCAGACGGAGGTCACGCGCGACCTGATGGAAGTGCGTGCCGCCGAAGGCGGACGCACGGTGTACGAGGCGGAAGACGTCTCGATCCACGATTTCGACGGCCAGCGCCCGAAGGTCCGCTACCGCAAGGATGGCGTGACGCACGAGATCGAATGCGACTTCATCGCCGGTTGCGACGGTTTTCACGGCGTCAGCCGGCAGACGATCCCGCGCAATGCCGTGAAGGAATACGAACGCGTGTTCCCGTTCGGCTGGCTCGGTCTGCTCGCCGACGTGCCGCCGGTGGCCGAAGAGCTCATCTACGTCAACCATCCGCGCGGCTTCGCGCTGTGCAGCATGCGCTCGCGCACGCGCAGCCGCTATTACATCCAGTTGCCGCTGGAAGAAAAGGTGGAGGACTGGTCCGACGAGCGCTTCTGGGAGGAGATCAGGCGCCGCGTCGACCCCGAGGCGGCACGCACGATGATCACCGGCCCGTCGATCGAGAAGAGCATCGCTCCGCTGCGCAGTTTCGTCGCCGAGCCGATGCGCTTCGGCCGCCTGCTGCTTGCCGGCGACGCGGCGCACATCGTGCCGCCGACCGGCGCCAAGGGGCTGAACCTGGCCGCCAGCGACGTGCGCTATCTGTCGCGTGCGCTGATCGATCACTACCGCAACGGCTCGATGACGGAAATCGACGCCTATTCCGACAAGTGCCTGCGGCGGGTCTGGAGGGCGGTGCGCTTCTCCTGGTGGATGACCTCGATCATGCACCGCTTCCCCGACACCGGCGAATTCGGCCAGAAGATCCAGGAGACCGAACTGCACTACCTGACCGGCTCGGTGGCGGCCTCCACTTCGCTGGCCGAGAACTACGTCGGCCTGCCGTTCGAGGACTGAAGAACACGCGCAGCCGGCGAGCGCGCTGACGCGCACATTGCGACCACCACCCCGGTGCTCATCCCGGGGCGGGCTGGTCGCGATACGCGCGGATGCGCTCGGCGCGCTCGTTCATCAGGCTTTCGTGCACCTTCTGTTCGGCGATGCCGCTGTGCTCGAGTGCCAGTGCCGCCAGTTGCAGCGCCGGCTCGAACGTCTCCAGGATGACATCGTCGGCACCGGCCGAATAGAGCGTGCCGGCATGGTGCTCGTCGCGCGCACGCGCATAAATGGTGACATCCGGCGCTTCGCTGCGGATCGCGCGCACGGCGCGTACCGCGGCGATCGGCTCGTCCATCGTGAGCACGACGGCACCGGCATGCGGCAGATCGAGCTGGCGCAGCAGATCGGCGCGGCTCGCGTCGCCGACGAAGACCGGTTGCCCGCGTGCATGAAACGGCGAGACGACATGCGGATCGGGATCGATCGCGAGCCAGGCGATGGCATGCGCGTCGAACAGGTTGGTCATCGACTGCCCGATGCGACCGAATCCGGCAATGACGATATGCCCGCCGCCGGCGGGTACGGCCGGCGCGCCCGGCCCGCCTTCGACTGACCCGTCCGCTCCGGCAGCCCCGTCGGCAGCGGCGGACACCGGCCGGCCCTGGCGCTGCTCCAGCCGCCGCCCCCAGGCGGCCACGAAGGGGGCGATGAACATCGACAGCCCGACCACCAGCATCAGGAAGCCGCCCCGCGCGGCATCGAGCAGGCCGAGCGTCGTCGCGACGCCGAAGACGACGAAAGCGAATTCGCCCCCCTGGCCGAGCAGCAGACCACCGTGCAGGGCCTTCATGCGCGGCATGCGTCCCAGCCGCAGGATCAGTGCCATGACCAGCGTCTTGACCACGAACAGGCCGGCAATCGCCGCCAGCAGGCTGAACGGCTGGTGCAGGATCGCCAGCGGATCGATCGACATCCCGACCGACAGGAAGAAGACACCCATCAGCAGGCCGCGGAACGGCTCGACCATCACGATCACCTGATGGCGATATTCGGTTTCAGCCAGCAGCAGGCCGGCCAGCATCGCGCCCAGCGCCATCGACAGTCCGGCCAGCCAGGTCAGTGAGGCAATGCTCAGCGAGGCCAGCAGGATCAGCGCCATGAAGGTGTCGGCCTGCCGGTTCGCGGTGAACTTGCGAAACAGCGGCCCGATCCCCATGCGTCCGAGCAGGAAGATGGCAATGATGGCGAAAGCCGCCTTGGCCAGTGCGAGCGAGGCGACCATGCCGACCGGCCCCTGACCGGGGACCGCCAGCAGGGACACGAGAATGAGCACCGGCACGACGGCCAGATCCTGGAGCAGCAGGATGGCAAACGAAGCCTGACCGAGCGGGCTTTGCAGTTCGTGGCGCGCAACCAGCATCTGCATGACGACGGCCGTCGAGGAAAACGACAGCGCCAGGCCGATGACCAGCGCCTGGCCACGCTCGACGCCAAAGGTATCGAGCAGGACGAAGATCAGTCCGGCGGTGATGCCGACCTGCGCCATGCCGGCGCCGAACACCCAGCGTCGCATCGACCAGAGGCGACGCGCCGACAGCTCGAGGCCGATCGTGAACATCAGGAAGACGACGCCGATGCCGGCCAGAATCGAGATCGCCTCGAAATGAGGGAAAGCCAGCCAGCTCAGCGCCTTGCCGAAGGCATCCGTTCCGGTGGCCAGGCGACCCAGTCCGAACGGCCCGAGCAGCATTCCGACCGCGAGATATCCGGGGACCGGCCCGACTTTCAGGCGCTGCAGCGACGGGACGAGAATGCCGGCAAGCGCGAGAAACAGCAGCGTTTCACGCAGATGCGGTATCGATTCGACTTCGTCCAACAGGGTCTCGCTTGCGGATCGGTTCGATCGGACGCGCCGGCCTTCGGCCGCCCGGAACGCGGCGGACCCGGATCCCGGGGAAGCTGCGTGTCGTTCCCCCGTCCGTCACCGCCCGCCCCGTATCGTCCGGCAGTGCCGATCCGGATCAGATGCGGGATCGGGCCGGCCGAAACGGAAGGTCTGAAACCGAACGCCTGAACCGACCGCTTCACCGCCGTTGCGGGCCGCCGCAGTCGGCAGTCTGCAACGGTGCCAGCAGCTTTTCGATCGACGACAGGTGACGGCTTTCGGCCAGTGCCATTTCCAGCGCGCGCATCCGCACCGATTCGATCGACGACGTCGCCGCCAGATGTTCGAACACGGCACGCATGCAGCGTTCATTGTAGCGCGCAACCCCGAGCGCGGCCGCCGGGGAGTCCGGCAGTGCCGGCATGTAAGAAGGGTCCGGCTCCGCCCAGGCGATCTGTTCGGACAGGACCGAATCCGCATCGATGCCCGCGAGGGCATTCTCGATGCGCGCGGCAAATTCCGCTTCGCTCACGGCAAGCTGCGAAAACGCGCGCTGCCACCCGGCCTCGCCGTTGCCTTGCGACGAAACCGCCAGTTGCCGATACCGCGACGAGGACTGGCGGCGAAGGGCAAGCGTTGCGCCGAGCAACTCGCACAGGGAAACGACGCCATCTGCTGGAACATTCATCGCGCCATCGTGCCCAAATCATGCGCGGCCCGTTTTGACAGGGGTCAACCGGCCGGATTTCCGGGAAACGATCGGCGCCCGGCGTCAGCGCCCGGCCGACAAGCGGCCCCACAGGTTCATCACCGCATACGCGCGCCAGGGACGCCAGGCGCGGGCGATCGTCCGCGCGGCCGCCGGCGTGCGCACGTCAAGCGCGCGCAGCACGGCCAGATCGCCGGCCGGAAACGCATCACGCCAGCACAGTGCGCGCAGCGCGATGTACTGCGCCGTCCAGTCGCCGATGCCCGGCAGCGCACACAGGCGATCGATCATCGGTTCGGGCGCGACCCCGGGCATCAGGACGATTTCGCCCGAGGCCATCGCCGTTGCCAGCAGACGGATCGTCTGCGCCCGGCGCAGGCTGGTACCGAAGGCGGCAATGGCCGTCTCATCGAGTTGCGCCAGTGCGGCCGGCGACGGAAAGACGCGGCCCGCCCCGCTGCTGACCGGTTCTTCCCCGAGCACCGCACCCAGCCGTTCGACGATGCGCCCGATCACAGTGCGCGCGGCCTTGACGCTGATCTGCTGACCGATGATCGCGCGCAGCGCCAGTTCGAAGCCGTCGAAGCTGCCGACGATGCGCATCGGACCGTGCATCGGCGTGTCGGCCGGCAAAACGGCCAGCGGCTGCGACATGTCCAGATCGAGGTCGAAGACGGCGCGCAGGTGATTCAGGATCGGCTGCGTCGCGCCGTACAGAGTCGGAGTCAGCTCCACCTGCAGCGCGGAGCATCCGGGCCGCGATGAGACCCGCAGCCGGCCATGCCGATCCGCCCCGTCGACGACCCAGCGTACCGTGCGCACGTACGAATCGCCAACGACCGTCTCCACTCCGGGGATGCAGCGGACGGCCAGAAAGCCGAGTGTGCGCGGCCAGTCGAACAGAGCACGAAACGGCAGACGGTGTACGGCCGTCACCGGCGGCCAATCCGCCACCCCCGCCGCCCCCGCCGCGTCGGTCCGATCGGCACGCTGTCGGTTGCCCGTCCCGCCTGTCCGGTCACGTCGGCTCACGTCCGCTCGAGCCCGTCCTCGTCCACTGACACCCGATCACCGTCCTGCGCGTGGCCGGCCGACGGCGCGAGATCGAGTTCGATCAGCAGATCGTGCGCATCGACCGCATCGCCCGGCTTGACGTGCACGGCGCGCACACTGGCATCGCGTTCGGCGCGGATGCGCGTCTCCATTTTCATGGCTTCGATCGACAGCAGCGCATCGCCCGAGCGCACCGCCTGACCCGGCTGGACGGCCACGCTGACGATCATCCCGGGCATCGGTGCCGGCACGTGCGCCGGATCGTCGACGCGCGCCTGGGGCCGGCGCTGCACGCGGCTGGCGCCGGCCTGGTCGATGCGCATCATGCGCGCCTGGCCGTTGAGTTCGAAAAAGACGCGCACGACACCATTGTCGTCGGCCGGTGCCACCCCCTGCATCGCCACGATCAGGGTCTTGCCGCGATCGATGTCGATCGTGATTTCCTCGCCTTCACGCATGCCGTAGAAGAACGTCTGTGTCGGCAGGGCCGATACGTCGCCATACGTGCGCCGATGCCCGGCATAGTCCCCGAACACTTTCGGATACATCGCCCAGGAAGCGACTTCATTGTCATCGACCTGCCGCCCGATCGCCTTCGCTGCCTGTGCCCGCAGCGCGTCGGGATCCACCGGCGGCAGGCGATCGCCCGGCCGATACGGCGTTGGCGGCTCGGGCTCGATCGGCCGCGCACTGTCGCAGCGCAACACCTTGCGCGACAACGCCGGCGGAAAGCCGTCGGGCGGAAAGCCGAGTTCCCCGCGAAACAGGGCGACCACGCTTTCGGGAAAGGCGACCTCGCGCTGCGGATCGACGACGTCGTCGCCCGACAGGTCGTTGGCGACCATGTGCAGGGCCAGATCGCCGACGACCTTCGAGGTCGGAGTCACCTTGACGATGTCGCCGAAGATCCGGTTGACCTCGGCATAGGCGCGGGCGATCTCGGGCCAGCGCCGTTCGAGGCCGAGCGCGCGCGCCTGCTCGCGCAGATTCGTGTACTGTCCGCCCGGCATCTCGTGCCGGTAGACGTCGGACGTACCGGCCCGGATGCCGGCCTCGAACGGCGCATAGAGCGCGCGCACACTCTCCCAGTAATGCGAGATCGCCTGCATCGCGTCCCGGTCGATTCCCGGATCGCGCGGCCCGCCTTCGAGCGCCGCGACGATCGTGCCGAGATTCGGCTGCGACGTCAGCCCGCTCATTGCATCCATTGCGCCGTCGACCGCGGCGGCGCCACCGTCGAGCGCCGCCAGCACCGACGCGACCGCGCCGCCGCTGGTGTCGTGGGTGTGGAAATGCACCGGCAGGCCGGTCTCGCTGCGCAGGGCGTGCACCAGTTCGCGCGCCGCACGCGGCCGGCACACACCGGCCATGTCCTTGATGCCGAGCACGTGCACGCCGGCCTGCTGCAGCCGGCGCGCCGCGTCGAGGTAATACGGCAGCGAATATTTCGGCCGCGCGGGGTCGTGCAGATCGGCCGTGTAGCAGATGGCGCCTTCGCACAGCGCCCCGGCTTCGAGGACGGCGTCGATGCCCACGCGCATGTTGTCGACCTGGTTGAGCGAATCGAAGACGCGGAACAGATCGATTCCGGCCGCGGCCGCCTGCCGGATGAACCAGCGCACGATGTCGTCCGGATAATTCGTGTAGCCGACCGCATTGCTGCCGCGCAGCAACATCTGCAGCAGAATGTTCGGGACCGCCGCGCGCAGCCGCGCCAGGCGCTCCCAGGGATCTTCCTTCAGGAAGCGCAACGAAGCATCGAACGTCGCCCCGCCCCAGCACTCGAGCGAGAACAGTCCGGGCAGCGCACGGGCGTAATACGGTGCGATGCGCAGCATGTCGATCGTGCGCATGCGGGTGGCCAGCAGCGACTGGTGCGCATCGCGCATCGTCGTGTCGGTGAGCAGCGCGCGCGGCTGCTCGAACATCCAGCGCGCGAATCGTTCCGGACCGTCCGCCAGCAGGCGCTCGCGCGGGCCAGGCGGTACCGGTTCGACGGCCGCAAGCAGCGACGGCGGCGGCAGCGACAGTTCATGCCGGGCAAGGTCGGGTGGCTGGCGGCCCTTCAGGTCCGGATGGCCGTTGACCGTCACCTCGCCGATGAAACGCAACAGCCGCGTCGCGCGGTCGCGACGCGGCTTGAAGCGGAACAGCTCCGGTGTCTCGTCGATGAAACGGGTCGTCACCCGGCCGGCGACGAAGTCCGGATGATTGATGACGTTCTCGACGAACTGCAGATTCGTCGCCACGCCGCGGATGCGGAACTCGCGCAGGCCGCGATCCATCCGCCGGATGGCCTCCTGCGGCGTCGGCGCCCATGCCGTCACCTTCACCAGCAGCGAGTCGTAGTACGGCGTGATCACGGCGCCCGTATACGCAGTCCCGCCATCCAGGCGCAAGCCGAAGCCGGCCGCGCTGCGATAGGCAGTGATGCGTCCGTAATCGGGGCGAAAGGCGTTCTCCGGATCCTCGGTGGTGATCCGGCACTGCAACGCGTGCCCGTTCAAACGGATCAGCGCCTGCTCCGGCACGGCCGCATCGCAATCTTCCCGGGAACCGTCGAGCCCGCCTGCAACCGCAGCCGATCCGGCGCTGGCGCCGACGCCCGATGACAGCCTGCCGGCGTCTGCCGGTCCGCCGATACGCATGCCCTCGCTGATGCGCAACTGCGCTTTCACGATGTCGATGCCGGTGACCTGCTCGGTCACCGTATGCTCTACCTGGATGCGCGGGTTGACCTCGATGAAATGGAATTCGCCGGTGTCGGCATCCGTCAGGAACTCGACCGTGCCCGCATGGGTATAGCCGACGCTGCGCATCAGGCGCAAGGCCGCCTCGCACAGCCGCTCGCGCGCGCCCTCATCCAGCCAGGGGGCGGGCGCACGTTCGACCACCTTCTGGTTGCGCCGCTGCACCGAACAGTCGCGTTCGTACAGGTGCACCAGGTTGCCGTACAGATCGCCGAGCACCTGCACCTCGACGTGGCGGGCGCGACGCACGAGCTTTTCCAGATAGACCTCGTCGTTGCCGAAAGCCGCTTTCGCCTCATGCCGTGCCGAACCGATCTGCGCCTCGAGCCCGGCCGTCGATTCGATCACGCGCATCCCGCGTCCGCCGCCGCCCCAGCTCGCCTTGAGCATGCACGGATAGCCGAGCGCATCGGCCATGGCCCGGGCGCGTCCGGGATCATCCGGCAACGGTCCCGTGGCCGGCACCACGGGTACGCCGGCGGCCACGGCGGCGGCGCGCGCGGCGACCTTGTTGCCGAGGGTCACCATCACCTCGGGGGTCGGGCCGACGAAGAGGATTCCGGCACGCTGGCAGGCGCGCGCAAACTCGGGGTTCTCCGACAGGAAGCCGTAGCCCGGATGAATCGCATCTACCCGCGCCTGGCGCGCGACGCGCAGGATGTCGTCGATATCGAGATACGCCTGCAGCGGCTTTTGCCCGTGACCGACGCGGTAACTCTCGTCGGCCTTGAAACGATGCAGGGAGAAACGGTCCTCGTGCGAATGGATCGCCACGGTTCGCATGCCCAGTTCCGCCGCCGCGCGCATCACGCGAATGGCAATCTCCGAGCGGTTGGCGACGAGCAGCGAACGGATGCGGGGCATTGCGACCAGTCCTATTGCGCGCGCGGCACGGTCACGCGCCGCGTGGCGCCGTTGGTGCCCGGGAAATCGGTGAACAGGGCGCGCGCCAGCAGAGGCAGGACTTCGCCGGCTTCCGGCACATAGCTGTCGGCGGCCGCACTGGCTTCGTAGACCCGGTGCGCCGGTTGCACCGAACGATCCTCGATCCAGACCCGCAGACGATAGTCGTACCAGATCCGGTCACTGGCGACCGGGACGTACGGCGTGCCCCACCAGGGAAACGGTCCGCCGATCGTCAGCCCCATGTGCGGACCGAAACCGCTCCACCAGAAATACGGCTGGATCATCGGCTGGTATTCGACCATCGCACCGAAATGGCGCTTGACCCGGTAATCGAAGGACAGGGCGAAACGCGCATCCGGCGCAATGCGGAAGCCGGCCCGCACCAGTTCACCGCGCAGCGCCTGCTCGTGGTTGTCATGCGCAAGACTGTCGTGCTGCTGCGCGGTGCGCACCAGGCTCACGACCCGTGGCGCCTCGGCCGGCCATTGATGAAAGGTCGTGATCTCGCCGCGCAACGGCGCGGCGCAGCCGGCCAGCAGCGCCGACGCGAGTGCAAGCAGGGCCAGCCCGCCAGGGTGAAAGAACCGGATCATTGCCTGCCCTCCGCATCGGGTTTCCGCTCGACGACCGTCCTCACCCGAAGACGGCACGCACCGGGTGCGGACAACGATACACCGGGACGCCGGGCTGCCCCCCGAAAGCCTGGAGCGCTGCTGCCGCTCCGGCTGCTCCTGACATCCAGCCTCGATCCGGCCCCATCCGGATGGTGTCCTGCCGGTCCGGCGGCAGAAATCGCGACTGCGGCAAGCCCGTCGTGCGTCGGCCGCGAGGTCTCCCGGGGAACGCTTACAATCGAAAGCCCCCGGCCGCCCATGCGAGATCCCTCGTGACCGTCCTGCGCAGCGCGTATCTGCCTCCCGCCTGGTTCGTCGATGACGTCCATCTGGTCTTCGACCTCGATCCGCACGCCACCCAGGTGCAGTCGACGCTGTCGGTGCGGCGCAACCCGGTCGCGGCAGCGGATGCGGCACTGGTTCTGGACGGCGAGGGACTGGAACTGCTCGATCTGTGCATCGACGGCGAGCGGCCCGCGAGCGAGTCATGGCACGCCGACGAGTGCACCCTGACGATCACCGGCCTGCCGGATCACTGTACCGTGCGCCCGACGGTGCGCATCGACCCGCGGGCCAACACCGCCCTGAGTGGCCTGTACGAATCCAGTGACGGCCTGTTCACCCAGTGCGAGGCACAGGGCTTCCGGCGCATCACCTGGTTTCCGGATCGCCCCGACGTGATGGCGCACTACACGGTGACGCTGCGCGGCGCGCGCGAACGGTATCCGATCCTGCTGTCCAACGGCAATCTGGTCGCCAGCGGGCCGTACGCGCATCCGACCGAAGCCGACTGGCATCAGGCGACCTGGCACGACCCGTTTCCGAAGCCGTCCTATCTGTTTGCCCTGGTGGCCGGCCGGCTGGCCGTCAGCGAACGCCGCCTGCACACCCGCTCCGGGCGCGAGGTACTGCTGCAGGCCTGGGTGGAACCCGGCAACGAGGGCCGCACCGCCCATGCGCTCGATTCGCTCGAACGGGCGATCCGCTGGGATGAGGAACGCTTCGGCCTCGAACTCGATCTCGACCGCTTCATGATCGTCGCCGTCGGCGACTTCAACATGGGCGCGATGGAGAACAAGGGCCTGAACATCTTCAACTCGAAGTACGTGCTGGCCGATCCGGAGATCGCCACCGACCGGGATTTCGCCGCCATCGAGTCCGTCGTCGGTCACGAGTATTTCCACAACTGGACCGGCAACCGGGTCACCTGCCGCGACTGGTTCCAGCTCACGCTCAAGGAAGGGCTGACCGTCTTTCGCGACCAGGAATTCTCGGCCGACATGCTGGCGGCGCGGCAGCGCGAGCCGGGCAGCCTGCCACTCGATGGTTCCGCCCGATCCGGTGCATCCGATGTCTCCAATGTTTCCGGAGAGGCTTCCGGCGGCGCATCCGCCGGCCAGAGCGCACGCGCCGTCAAGCGGATCGAAGACGTGCGCCTGCTGCGCTCGGCCCAGTTCGCCGAAGATGCCGGCCCGATGGCGCATCCGGTGCGACCCGACGCCTACGAGGAAATCGACAACTTCTATACCGTCACCGTCTACGAAAAAGGGGCCGAGGTCATCCGGATGCTGCAGACGCTCGTCGGGCGCAGCGGCTTCCGGCGCGGGCTCGACCGGTATTTCGAGCGCCACGACGGCCAGGCGGTCACCTGCGAGGACTTCGTCGCTGCCATCGGCGACGCCAACGGGCTGCCGCTCGAACGCTTTCGCCGCTGGTATGCGCAGGCCGGCACGCCGCGGGTGCGCGCGCGCGGACGCCATGATCCGGCCGCGCGGCGTTATGAACTGACGCTGGAGCAACACACGCCGGCGACACCGGGACAGGCGGACAAGCTGCCACTGCACATCCCGTTCGCCGTCGGACTGGTGGATCGCGCCAGCGGCCGCGATCTGCCCCTGCGCGTCACCGAGCGGCGCGACGGGCGCCTCGAACCGATCGAGCCGCACCCGGGTGCCACCGGAGACCATACCGTCGTTCTCGAACTGACCGAAGACCGGCACGAATTCGTCTTCGACGGCGTCGACCGTGCGCCGGTGGCATCGCTCGGACGCGACTTCTCGGCGCCGGTCATCATCGACGCCGACCGCGACGACGACGCACTGGCCCTGCTCGCCGCCCGTGACAGCGACCCCTTCAATCGCTGGGACGCACTGCAACAGTCGATGGTCCGCGCCATCCTGGCGCTGATCGACGCCGGTGACGACCAGGATCATCGACAGCGGGCCTGTGCGCGGCTGACCACGACCGTGGCCGACGCGCTCGCCGATACCGGTCTCGATCCGGCATTTCAGGAGCTGCTGTTCACGCTGCCGTCCGAAGGCTTCATCGCCGAACAGATCGCGGTTGTCGATCCGGTCGCCCTGCGCGCGGCGCGCAACGCCCTGAGCCGCCAGCTCGCGGTCACGCTCGCCGGGGCCTGGCGAACGGCCTGGCAGGTCGGTACGCAGGCCGCGCAAGAGGCCGGGGAATATGCGTTCGAACCTTCCGCCTGCGGCCGGCGCGCCCTGAAGAACGTGGCGCTCGGCTACTGGGTCGAGACCGGAGCGCACGAGGCGATCGACGCCGCCGTGCACCAGTTCGACAGCAGCAGCAACCTCACCGACCGCATCGGCGCCGTGCAGGCCCTGCTGCGCAGCGGCGACGCCAGGCGCGAACAGACGCTGGCACGCTTTGGTGCACGCTACGCCGACGAACCCCTCGTCCTCGACAAGTGGTTCATGCTGCAGGCGACCATGCATCGCCTGCCCGGCGAAGCACCCGTTCTGGAGCGCGTGCGGGAGCTGATGCGCCACCCGGCCTTCTCGATGCGCAATCCGAACCGCCTGCGTGCGCTCGTCGGCAGTTTCTGCCACGGCAATCTGGCCGAATTCCACGTGCCCGACGGCTCGGGCTATGCCTTCTGGGAAGAGCGTGTCCTCGAGACCGACCGGCTCAATCCGCAGATTGCCGCCCGCCTGGCGCGCGCCCTCGATCGCTGGCGCAAGTTCGACCCGCAGCGCCAGCAGATGATGCAGGCGGCACTCGAACGCGTGGCCCGGACATCGACCCTGTCGAACGAAGTACGCGAAATCGTCGAAAAGTCGCTGACCGGTGCCTGAGCACCGGTGCGACCATCCTTCCGCCCCCCATCGCATTCCACCATTGCCATGCCCCCCAGCCCGATCAGCCTGACCCAGTATCTCGTCGAGAAACAGCGCGAGAAAGGACTCATCCCGACCGAGTTGCGCATGCTTCTCGAAGTCATCGCGCGCACCTGCAAGCGCATCGGCATTGCCGTCTCGAAAGGCGCGCTGACCGATACGCTCGGCGAGGCCGGTTCGTCCAACATCCAGGGCGAGGCGCAGAAGAAGCTCGACGTCATCGCCAATGAAGCCCTGCTCGAAGCCAACGAATGGGGCGGCAATCTCGCTGCCATGGCCTCGGAGGAAATGGATCGCCCGTACCCGATCCCGAACCGCTATCCGAAAGGCGAATTCCTGCTGCTCTTCGATCCGCTCGACGGCTCGTCGAACATCGATGTCAACGTGTCCGTCGGCACGATCTTCTCCATCCTGCGCCTGCCCGAGGGCGTGCAGGAGCCGGACGAATCGCATTTCCTGCAGCCGGGCACGGCGCAGGTGGCCGCCGGCTACGCCGTCTACGGTCCTTCGACCCTGCTCGTGCTGACCGTGGGCGATGGCGTTGCCTGCTTCACGCTCGATCGCGAACCGGGCGCCTGGATGCTCACCGCCGACCACATGCGCATTCCCGAGAGCACACGCGAATTCGCTATCAACGCGTCCAATGCGCGTCACTGGCAGGCACCGGTCAGGCGCTACATCGACGAACTGGTGGCCGGCCGGGACGGCCCGCGCGGCGTCGACTTCAACATGCGCTGGGTGGCCTCGATGGTGGCCGACGTGCACCGCATCATGACGCGCGGCGGCATCTTCCTGTACCCGCGCGACAACCGCGATCCGTCGCGCCCGGGCAAGCTGCGCCTGCTGTACGAGGCGAACCCGATGTCGTTTCTCGTCGAGCAGGCGGGCGGCGCGGCGACCAACGGGCTGCAGCGCATTCTCGACGTGCGGCCGTCGGCACTGCACGAACGGGTTGCGGTGATGCTCGGCTCGAAGGAAGAGGTGGAACGGGTGACCGCGTACCACCACGAGTGATGCAACCCGCCCTTCGGGGGCGGAACCGGGCGGGAAGCCGCCGCGCACGGGCGCGCGGCAAGGCGAACCGGCGCGGCGCCACGAGGCAGAACCGCCCCGGACGAAGCGCCGGAGCGACGACCCCGGGGATCGCCCTCAGGGCATGGGCGCGGGCACCAGATCGAGCCAGACCCGTTTCATCGAGGAATCATCCCGATCGGACTGGATGGAGAAGCCCAGCGCCTGCATCAGCTGCAGCATCGGCGCATTGGTCGCCAGCACGAAACCTTCGATGCGTTCGAGCCCGCGGTCACGCGCCCGCTCGATGATCGCCTTCATCAGGGTCGAGCCCAGGCCCTGGCGCTGGAACTCGTCGGCGATGGCAATCGCGAATTCGCTGCTGCGCCGATCGGGGTTCAGCAGGTAGCGCACCACGCCGATGATCGAATGCCGGCTGGTGTCGGCGCCATCCGCTTCGGCGAACGCCGCATCCGGGGTACCCGCCGCGTCCGCCTCGATAACGGCGGCCAGCGCCAGTTCGCGGTCATAGTCGATCTGCGTATAGCGCGCGAGCATGCGCGGCGACAGTTCGTTCAGCGCCGAGATGAAGCGCATGTAGCGCGAGCGTTCCGACAGGCCGCGCACGAAACGCTGCAGGCGCTCGCCGTCCTCGGCCTGGATCGGGCGCAGCACGAACGGACGGCCGTCGCGCAGCGTGCACTGGCGCTCGAGCTGGGCCGGATACGGCATGATCGCCATGTGCGCATACGGACGCCGGTCGCGGCCGGCACCTGCTTCGGCCGCGACCGACGCTTCCGCCACGGCGCGGGCATCGACGGCGATCAGGCCGCCGGCATCGGCGATGATCGGATTGATGTCGAGTTCGACCAGTTGCGGCAGTTCGCACACCATCTCCGAGACGCGAACGAGCAGCCGCTCGAGCCCCTCCAGATCGACCGCCGGCGAATCGCCGTATTCGCCCAGCGTCTGCGCCACCCGCGTGCGCGCGATCATGCTGCGCGCGAGAAAGCTGTTCAGCGGCGGAAATTCCAGCGTCGTGTCGCGGTGGATCTCGACGCGCCGGCCGCCGGTACCGAACGCGATGACCGGGCCGAACAGCGGATCGCGAAAGACACCGACGTACAGTTCGCGTCCGTGCCGGCCGAGCTTCATCGCCTGCAGACTCACTCCCCGGATGCGCGCCGACGGCCGTGCCCTGCGCACTGACGCCACGATCGCGTCGAACTGCTCGCGCACTTCGTCCTCGTTGCGCACGTTGAGCACCACACCGCCGATCTCGCTCTTGTGCGCGACGTCGGCCGAGCTGATCTTCATCGCGACCGGATAGCCGATCTGTGCCGCCATCCGGACCGCTTCCTGCGGGTCCGTCGCCAGCAGCGTGCGATTGACCGGAATCCCGAAGGCTTCGAGCAGTGCCTTCGACTCGGCTTCGGTGAGCGTTTCCCGCGCCTCGGCACGCACGGCATCGAGCACCGAGCGCGCGCGCACCAGATCCGGCGCGTGCCGTCCGGACAGCGAACGTGGCGTCTGCTGCAGCAGCAACTGGTTCTGGTAGAAAGTGACGACCGTCGAGAACGCGTCCACGGCCGCTTCCGGCGTACGGAACACCGGCACACCGGCGGCGTCCAGCCGGGCGCGCAGCGGGCGCATCGCGTGATCGCCCAGCCAGCAGGCGAACAGGGGCTTGCCCAGCGAGCCGGCGACGTGTGCGATGCGCTCGGTAATGGCCGGCGTGTCGATGCCGGCGATCGGCGCCAGCAGCACGAGTACCGCGTCCGACTCGGGATCGTAGGCCGCCGCCTCGATCGCCCGCACCCACGCATCGGGCCCGGCATCCGGGCCCAGATTGAGCGGGTTGGCGATCTCCACTTCGGGCAGCGCGCTCGCCAGGCGTCGTCGGGTCGGTTCCGTGAACGGTGACAGGCGGATGTTCGCGTGCCACGCCTGGTCCGACGCCAGGATGAGCGGTCCGTTGCCGTTGCCGATGATGGCCAGACGCTTGCCGATCGGCCAGTTGCGCGCCGCCAGGTAACGCACCGCCGTGAAGAGCTGCGTGAACACGCGTACCTGCACGGCGCCGGTCCGGCGCAGGGCGGCACTGTAGATCGCGTCACTGCCGATCAGCGCACCCGAATGGGTCCGGCAGGCGGCACGCACGGCGGCGTCGCGTCCTCCCTTGAGGACGACCACCGGCTTGCTCCAGGCCAGCCCGCGCAGTGCGCTCATGAACGCGCGCACGTCGTGCACGGCCTCCAGATAGACGACCACCGCCTTGGTCGCCGGATCGTTGGCCAGGTAATCGAGCACCTGTGCAATATCGACATCCGCTTCGGCACCGAGCGATACCGCCAGCGAAAAGCCGATGGCCGTGTCCGCCGCCCAGTCGAGAATGGCTCCCCCGAGCACGCCCGACTGGGTGACCAGCGCCACGTTGCCCGAGCGCGGCAGGAGGCCGAGACGGCCGGCGTCGAGACGACGCGGCGGACGCGAAAAACCAAAGGTGCCCGGCCCGAGCAGCCGGATGCGCTGCGCACGCGCGAACGCCACCAGCCGATCGGTCAGTTGTGCATCCGAAGCGGGCGACAACAGCATCGCCGCCCGCACCCGCCGGGTGGCCGCCGCCCGTAGGGCGTCGAGAGCGTGGCCGGGTGCCACCGCGAGGATGGCCAGATCGATCCGTCCGGATCCGCCTGGCTTTGATGGCCCCGCCCCTGGCTCCGATGGCTCCGCCCCTGGCTCCGATGGCTCCGCCCCCGGCTCCGACGGCCCCACCCCCGGCGCCGTCGCGTACCCGGCCTCCAGCGGCTGCCCGTCGGATCCCAGCGCGATGTGCGACAGACGTGCGTCGGAGCCCTCCAGTTGCCCGGCGAGCGCAGCACACCAGGGCGGCGCGCCCGGCCCGGTCACGAGCACGATCCCCGACGGGTCGAACAGGCTGGTCAGCGCATGCAGTTGTTCCATGTCGTCGGGGCCGTGG
>JACDJB010001536.1_pt1 | contig 18434 bp, 17 predicted proteins | sample 7454121 | NCBI WGS metagenome assembly JACDJB01 (sample SAMN14253290, study PRJNA609438) | sludge metagenome | isolation source: sludge after 25d culture with pyrite | collected 2018-12-20 | reverse complement strand
GTCGTGGACTTCATCGACGTGCAGTGGTACCCGATCTTCAACGTGGCCGACATGGGGGTGGTGCTCGGCGCCCTGCTGCTGCTGTTCGCCACCGCCCGCTACGGCGACGGCGAGCCCGCTGAAGAGGGCGGCGACCACGGCGGCCAGGATCCCGATGTAGGGGCCCAGCCCCGGGAACCGGCTGAAGGCGGCGCCCGTGTTGAAGGTCAGGTTGAACTGGAGCGTCCAGAACACCTCGATGGGGGCGTCCTGCAGCGCCCGCAGGGCCCAGGTCTTGGTGAGCTGGTCCACGACCACGACGGCCGCGGCCACGGGGAGGACCAGGCGGAGGTTCCTCCCAGAAGCGCTCAGCGGCGGCGGCCGAACCGCGACCGGCCGTCCTCGGCGCCGGTCTCCTCGTCGGCGAGCTCCGCCAACCAGGGGTTGTCCTCCTCGGCCTGCTCATCCAGATCGGGCAGCTGCTCGGACACCGCCGGGCCGGACAGTCCGCCGAAGGCGGCGGCACTGGCCTCGGCGCCGGGGGCCTCGAAGTCCGGTGGTGGCGGTGGCGGCGGGGGCGGGGCGTCGGCCCACGCGGCCTCGTCCACGGCGAGATCCGCCGGAGGCGGCGGGGGCGGCGGCGGGGTGTCGGCCCACGCATCCTCGGTGGCGGCCGACCAGTCGTCACCGGCCTCGGCGGCATCGGCAGCCGGCGTGTCGCCGAAGACCGACTCGCGGGGGTTCGGTTCCTCGGTGGCGAACGGATCGAGATCGGCCTCGTCTACGGCCTCGGACTCCACGATCGCCTCGGGGGCCACCTCGACCACCAGTGCCGGCACCGCCTCGGGCGCGTCGACCCCGGACAGGGCCGGAGTCGGCGTGGCCGCCAGTGGGTGCTCGAGGAGCAGGCCGAGCTGGTCCCGGATCTCGTCGATGCGGGTCCGCTGGGTCTCGAGGTGCACCTCGAGGGTGGCCACGTCACCGGCGAGGGCATCGCGGGCCCGTTCGAGGGTGGTCAGCTCGTCCAGCAGCTCGGCCCGCTTGAGGTCCATGGCCTCGCGGACCTCGGCCTCTGCTCCGGCGATGGCCTGCTCACGGTGGTTGCGGGCCTCGGTGAGGAGGCGGTCGGCCTCCGCCTCGGCTTCGGTGACCTTGCGCGACGCCGTCTCCTCGGCCTCGGCCACAGCGGCATCCGCCGTGCGCTGGGCCAGCAGCAGCGTCCGCTGGATCGTCTCGTCGCCCTCGGTGCTCGTGCGGGCCCGCTCCTCGGCGTCACGGGCCCGGCTCTCGGCCTCGTCGAGCTTGCTGGTGGCCTCGCGCAGCCGGGCCTGCATCTCGCCGGCCCAGATCTCCACCTGCTGGCGGAACGCGTCCACGTCCTCGGCGTCGTAGCCCCGCCCCTTGCGGCGGAACTCGATCCCGGCGAGGACATCGGGTGTCAAGTCCATGCTCACGAGCGTAGCCCCGGCCCGACGGACCCACAGGGACCCCGCGCGAGCGTTCCACCACCCTCCGTGAGGGCGATCGGCTCCCTCAGGAACAACCCAGGAGACCCAGGAGGATCTGGATCCCGAAGAACACGATGATGGGCGACAGGTCGAGGCCCATGTTCCCGATGCGCACGAAGGGGAGCGCCCGCCGCAGGGGACCCAGGACCGGCTCGGTCAGGGTCATCGTCAGGCCGTAGATCTGGGCCCCGAAGCCGTCAGGGGCCAAGGGGAACCACGAGAGCACGACACGGCCCAACAGGACCAACATGTAGGCGAGCAGCAGCCCGCAGATCAGGCCCAACGGGGTGGGTCAGCGCCGGCCGAGGCCGCGTTCGGTGATCCGCCGTCGGTCCTCGTCGGACACCTCGACGTCGTTGGGGGTGAGCAGGTACACCTGGCTGGCGACGCGCTCCATCTGGCCCCCGAGCCCGTAACAGAGGCCGCTGGCGAAGTCGATGACCCGCCGGGCCAGATCGAGGTCGGCGCCCTGCAGGTTGATGATGACCGGCTGGCTGTTCTTGAAGCGGTCACCCAGCTGCTGCGCGTCGTTGAAGTCCGCCGGGATCACGACGTGGGGCTTGGCCGAGGACACAGGGATCGGGCGGACGGCGCCGACCTCCACGTGCTCGCCCGGACCGCCACCGGCGGGCGTCGTGGGCACGGGCCGCAGGGCCGATATGGAGGGCTCGTCATGGGTCATGACCTTGGGCTCCGGCTCGGGGCGGATGACGTGCACGGGGGGGTCGACCGGGCCTGGTTCGCGCAACCCGGGCGTCGATGCCTGGGGGCGAGGAGCGGGACGGGAATCGAGGACCGGCGACTCGTCGTAGCCGTAGTCGTCGTATTCCTCGTCCGGCCCGAGGCCGAGGTAGAGGAGGGCCTTCCGGAACGGGGATGACATAACGGAGTCCAGTTTCGCACGTTCGGCACTCAACGCGGCGGACGGGGCCCGAACAGGGCGGTCCCGACACGCACGATGGTCGCCCCTTCGGCCACTGCGGCCTCGAGGTCTGCGGACATCCCCATGGACAGCTCGGCGAGGTCCAGGGCCGACGCGAGGTCGGCCAGCGCGCCGAACTGGGCCCGGGCCCGGTCGAGATCCCCCGCCTCGGCCACCCCCATCAGGCCCCGGACGTCGAGGCCCTGGTCACCCAGCGTGGCCACCAGCTCGGCGGCCGCCTCGGGCGGACAGCCGCTCTTGGCCGCCTCCCCCGAGATGTTGACCTGGGCCAGCACGGCGGCACCCGGCGCCCGCTTCGCCAGCTCGGCGCCCAACGAGGCGCGGTCGACGGTCTCCCACAGCGCCACGTGAGGGGCCAGGAGGCGGACCTTGTTGCTCTGGAGGCCCCCGATGAAGTGCCAGACGGGGGCGGGGTCGTCACCCACCGCGGCGGCCTTGGCCACCAGCTCCTGGGCGTAGTTCTCCCCGAGGTGGACGATGCCCGCCTCGAGCGCGGCCAAGGGGGCTTCGGGCCCGAAGCCTTTGGTGACGGCGACGACGGTGACCCGGTCGGGCTCACCGCCCGCGTCCGCGATGCGCCGGCGGACCGCCGCGAGGCCCGCGGCCACCGACGCCGCATCGAAGCTCACGATGCCTCCTCGATCCAGGCCAGGACGGCTTGGCGGCCCTGCTCGCCGCGGGCCCGGTGGGAGAAGGCGCCCCCACCGCAGGCCGTACAACCACCGACGAAGTCGATCGAGTCGACACCGGCACGCTCGAGCGCCCGTCGTACGCCGGTCGGCAGGTCCAGGGCCGGCGTGCCCGCCGTGGTCGTCCCGACGACCTCGGGCCCGAGTCGGTCAGCGACGAGCCGGAGGTCGTCCGCGCCGAACTCGTAGCACTCGGGACCGATGAGCGGGCCCACGACGGCCCGTACCGGTCCCTCGGCCAGGCCCGCCAACTCGGTCACGGTGGCGGCCACGACGCCGTCGGCCAGCCCGCGCCAACCGGCGTGGGCCACGGCGACGGCACCACCGTCGGCCACCAGCGCGATCGGGGCGCAGTCCGCGGTGTGGACCGCGAGGACCGCACCGCTCACGGCGGTCACCGCGGCGTCAGCCTCGGTGCCGGCGTCGGCCCCGGGGGTGTCCACGACGACCACCCGGTCGCCGTGGACCTGCCGGAGCCACGTCCACGGACGGTCCACCAGCGCGGCCCGGCGCCCGGCGAGCACGGTCGGCTCACCATCGATGAAGAGGTCACCGTCCTCGCGGCCGGTGAAGCGGACCCGGGCCGTCCGCCCGTCGGCGAGCCGGTGGTCGAGGGCGGTGGGGATTACTTCAGGAACGACGGGACGTCGAAGTCGTCGTCGCCCAGGCCGAGGTCGTCGTCGTCGCCCCCGCCGAACAGGTCGGGGGCCTCGTCGTCGTCGTCGCCGCCCCGCAGGAAGCTGAGGTCGGGCTCGGCGTCGCTGCCGGAGCGCCGGTCGTCGTCCCAGCGGTCGAATCCGGCGGCGATGACGGTCACCCGGACCTCGTCGCCGAGGTCGTCGTCGATCACGGCGCCGAAGATGATGTTGGCGTCGGGGTGGCAGACGCCGTGGATCACCTCGGCGGCCTCGTTCACCTCGAGCAGGCCCAGGTCGCTGCCGCCGGAGACGTTGAGGATGATGCCCCGGGCGCCCTCGATGGAGGCCTCGAGCATCGGGCTGGAGATGGCGTTGCGGGCCGCGGTGAGCGACCGACCGTCACCGGAGGCGTAGCCGATGCCCATGAGGGCCGATCCGGCGTTGGCCATCACGGTCTTGATGTCGGCGAAGTCGGTGTTGATCAGGCCTGGGGTGGTGATCAGGTCGGTGATGCCCTGGACCCCCTGCAGGAGGATCTCGTCGGCCATCTTGAAGGCATTGAGCATCGAGGTGTTCTCGTCGGACACGGTCAGCAGCCGGTCGTTCGGGATCACGATCTGGGTGTCGACGGCCTCCTTGAGGCGCTGGATCCCCTGCTCGGCCTGGACGGTGCGGCGCCGGCCCTCGAAGCTGAAGGGGCGGGTGACGACCGCGATGGTCAGGGCCCCCACGCCCCGGGCGATCTCGGCGATGACCGGCGCCGCTCCGGTGCCGGTGCCGCCGCCCTTGCCCGCGGTGATGAAGACCATGTCGGCGCCGGCGAGGGACTCCTCGATCTCGTCGCGGTGGGCCTCGGCCGCCTCCCGGCCGACGTCGGGGTCGCTGCCGGCCCCGAGGCCGCGGGTCAGGTCCCGGCCGATGTCCAGCTTGACCTCGGCGTCGCTCATCAGCAGCGCCTGCGCGTCGGTGTTGACGGCGATGAAGTCGACGCCCTTCAGCCCGGCGTCGATCATGCGGTTGACGGCGTTGACGCCGCCGCCGCCCACGCCCACGACCTTGATCACAGCCAGGTAGTTCTGGGGATTGCTGATCATGGGGTCCTCCACCTCAGGCCGCCCGGTCCAGCCGGTCCGTCCGACATCACGCTCTGACGAACCCCCGATGGTAGGGCGAGACGGGGGTCGCCCGTCGAACGATGTCATCTCGGACCTCCTCGGAGCCGCTCCACGGCCCCCATCAGACACATCCCGGGACCCGCACCAGCGCGGGTGCGGCGGGCAGGGCCACATCCAGCCGATCGACGCAGTCCGGCCCGACCGAGGCCAGGACGGCCGCGGCCGCGGCCAACTTGGCCTCGGCATCCTCGGCCCCCCCGAGGGCGATCACCCCACCGGCCCGCAGGGCGACCTCGAGGTCCGCGCCCGAGCCCCGGACGGCGGCCACCTCGGGCCGGATCGCCGTCGGCACCGCGGCGGCGACGGCCAGCGCCTCGAGCACCTGGTCGTCGAGTTGGGCCCCGGGCGGGGCGGAGGTGGTCACACCGTCGACCCGAGCCACATCGCTGGGCTCCTCGTCCACGGTGGCCAGCACCCGACCCTCGCCGTCGGCGAGTGACCAGGTGCCCTCGGTGGTGGCCAGCGCGGCCACGGCCACCCGCTCGGTGACCTCGACGGTCACGGCGCCGGACCACGTGCGTTCGACCGTGGCCTCGTCCACCCACGGCAGCGCCTCGACCGCGGCTTCGGCTTCCGCCGTGTCGAACCACACCAGGGGGTCACCCGGGGCCACGTCCGCCGCCTCGGTGACGGCCTCGGCCGAGGTCCGGGCCGCGCCGCCGACCTCGACCTGCTCCACGTCCAGGGCCGGGGTCCAGGTGAGGCCGAGGGCCACGAGGCCCACGACGAGGACCGCGCCACCGACCATCACCCGGCGCAGTCGACGCCGCCCGGCGTCGCGGGCCACGGTCACCCGCCGCTGGCGGATCCGGGGATCGACGGCGACGGTGCTCAACCCGCACCCCCCGGGAAGCCGACCAGGCGGGTCTCGGGCACCAGGGTGACCCCCGTGGCCTCGTGCACCCGCTCCCGGACCTCGAGCATCAGGGCGTGGACGTCTGCGGCCCGCCCGCCGGGATCGGCCTGGATGAAGTTGGCGTGCTTGTTCGACACCTCGGCGGTGCCGTGGCGCAGCCCCTTGGCTCCCGCGGCATCGATGAGACGGCCGGCCGAGTCGCCGTCGGGGTTCGTGAACACCGATCCGGCATTGGGCCCACCGGGCTGATTGTCCCGACGCCACCGCACGATCGCCGCGATCTCGGCCGCCGCCGCCTCGGGGTCACCCGGCGAGAGGGCGAAGTCGGCCCGGACCACCACCTGCTCGGCCCGGACCGAGGAGTGGCGGTAGCCGAGGTGCAGGTCGGCAGCAGGCACCTCGACATCTTCGCCGGTCTGGAGGTCCAGGAGGCGGACCCGCGCCAGGGTCCCAGCCATGTCGGAGCCGTGGCCGCCGGCGTTCATCCGCACGCCGCCGCCGACGGTTCCCGGCACCCCCACCGCCCACTCGAGGCCGGTGAGTCCCGCCGCCGCCGTCTGACGCGCCAGGACCGGGAGGGCCACGGCGCCTCCCGCGCCAACGGTCGTGCCCTCGATCTCCAGAGCGGCGAGGTCACCACCGAGGCGCACGGCCAGGCCGGGGAACCCGTCGTCGTGCACGAGCAGGTTCGAGCCCTTGCCCACGACCAGGATGGGCACGGCGCCGGGGCCGGGGCCGGGGCCGGCGGCAACGGTGTCGGCGATCGCCACCAGGTCCTCGACGGTTGCCACCTCGACGAACAGGGCCGCGGGTCCCCCGACCCGGTAGGTGGTCATCGGCCCGAGGGGCTCGTCCCGGCGCAACCGGGGTCCGAGCGCGTCGTCCAGAGCGGCGGCGAGGGCCTCCAGGTCCCCCGCCGGATGCCGGGTCACGGTCCCGGGCGGGCCGCCAGGGCGGCCTGGAGCTCGTCGGGCAGGGTGGTCAGGTCCCCGGCGCCCAGCGTCAGGCAGAGGTCGCCGGGTCGCAGGCGGCCGACCAGGTACGCCACCAGGTCCTCCCGGCGGGGCAGGTAGGCCACCGACCGGGTCGGGTCCGCGACCAGCACGGCGTCGACCACGGCCTTGCCCGAGATCCCGGGGATCGGCGTCTCCCCCGCGCTGTAGACGTCGGTCACCACCAGCACGTCGGCGTCGCCGAACGAGGAGCCGAACTCGGGGGCCAAGGCCGCCAGGCGCGAGTAGCGGTGGGGCTGGAACACCGCGACCAGACGGTCCGGTGCGGTGTCCCGGCCCGCCGCCAGCGCGGCGGCCACCTCGGTCGGCAGGTGGGCGTAGTCGTCCACGAAGTCCACCCCGGCGGCCGCACCCCGGAACTCGAAGCGACGGGCCACGCCGCCGAAGCGGGCCAGGGCGGCCACCACCGCGTCGAAGGCGGCGCCGACCTCCAGGGCCGTCGCCGCGGCGACCGCGGCGTTGCGGGCGTTGTGGGCCCCGGGCACCGGGAGGTGGATCTCGCCGAGGTCTTCGCCGTCGTGCTCGAGGCGGAAGGTCGTGCCGCGGGGCTCCCGCCGGAGATCGACGATCCGGTAGCCGGCGCCCTCGACCTCCCCGACGGTGACGACCGGGTGCCGACCGGCCAACGCGGCCCCCTCGACGTCATCGATGCCGACCACGGCCAGGCCGCCGGCGCCGACGACGAACCGGTCGAATGCCTCCCGCAGCGGCTCGAAGCCGCCGTAGTGGGCGTGGTGGTCGGCCTCGACGTTGGTGACCACGGCGACCTCGGTGCGGAGCTCGACGAAGGTGCCGTCGCTCTCGTCGGCCTCGACCACGAACCACTCGCCGTCGGACCACACGGCGCCGGAGCCGATCTGGTTGACGTCCCCGCCGATGATGAAGCTGGGGTCGAGGCCGGCTTCGGCGAGGACCACGGCCAGCATCGAGGAGGTCGTCGTCTTGCCGTGGGTGCCGGCGATGGAGATCGTGCGCCGGAGTGCGGTGATGGCCGCCAGGACCTCCGATCGGCGCAGCACCGGCAGGCCCTGCTCCCGGGCGGCGACGACCTCGGGGTTGCTCGGACCGATGGCGGTGGAGACGGCCACGACCTCGGCGTCGCCCAACTGGTCGGCCCGGTGACCCACCGCGACCCGCACGCCCTGGTCGGCCAGACGGTCGAGGGCCTTGGAGGCCTTGAGGTCGCTGCCACTCACCCGGTGGCCCATCGAGGCCAAGACGCTGGCGATGGCGCTCATGCCCGCGCCACCGATCCCGACGATGTGGATCGCCTGCGGCGGGGTGAGGTCGACGACGGCGTCGGCGGCGGGCCGGGCGTCAGTCACGGGCGTGCTCCACGACGAGGTCGGCCACCCGGTCAGCGGCATCAGGACGGCCGAGGCCGAGGGCGGCGACGCCCATCGCCTCCCGCCGCGCGCCGTCGGTGACCAAGGGATCGAGCTCGGCGACGAGGCGATCGACGTCCAGCTCGGCGTCGGGCACGAGGCACGCCGCGTCCAGGTCGACCAGGCCTCGGGCGTTGGCGGTCTGGTGGTCGGCGGTGGCGATCGGCAAGGGCACGAGGACGCTCGGCAGGCCCAGGACGGCCAGCTCGGCCACGGTGGTGGCGCCGGCGCGGGCGAGGACGACGTCCGCGGCGGCCAGGGCGGTGGGCATGTCGTCCTCGTAGCGCACGGGGCGGTAGAGGATGCCGCTGGTCACCGCCTGTTCCTCGCCCCGGGCCGACGGGTCGTCCCAGTCCCGCTCGCCCACGACGTGACGGACCGCCACGTCGGTCCGGTCGGCCCAGCGCTCGACGAGGCCGGTCACCGCCCGGTTGATGCGCCGGGCCCCGAGGGAGCCGCCGAAGGCGAGCACCACGACCCGGTCCTCAGGCAGGTCCAGCCGATCGCGGGCCGCGGCACGGTCGCGGGAGCGGTCGACGGCCAGGATCTCGGGGCGCACCGGGTTGCCGGTGACCACCGCCCGGGGGAGGTCGGTACCGGGGAACGAGACCGCTGCTGCTCGGGCGAAGCGGGCCACGACCCGGTTGGCGGCACCGGGCACGGCGTTCTGCTCGGCCACCACGACCGGGATCCGGTAGAGCACCGCGGCGAGGGCACAGGCGACCGAGGCGTAGCCGCCGAGGGCCACGACGACCGAGGGGCGCCGGCGGTGGATGAGGCCCAGCGCCTTGGCGAAGGCCCGGATGAGGCCGACCACGGCCCCGATGTTGTCGGGGGTCAGCTTGCGCTGGATCCCCCGGCCCGGGAGCGCGGTGAGCGTGAAGCCGGCCTCGGGCACCAGGCGGACCTCACTCCCCCGCTCACTGCCGACGAAGTGGATGGCCGACGCGGGGTGCCCCCGGCCCACCAGCGCACGACCGATGGCGATCCCCGGCAGCGTGTGGCCCGCGGTGCCGCCGCCGGCGATCAGCGCCCAGGTCGGCGAGGGGTCAGGCATCCCGACCATGGCGGGCCACGCTCAGCAGGACGCCCATGGCCAACAGGTTGACCACCAGCGACGTGCCGCCGTAGGACACGAACGGGAGGGGGACGCCGGTGATGGGCAGGAGGCCGACCACGGCGCCGATGTTGACCACGGCCTGCAGCACGAACCAGGTCGTGATCCCCGCGGCGAGGAGCATCCCGAAGGTGTCGGGGGCCCGGAGCGCGGCCCGGATGCCGAAGTAGCCCAGGGCGGCGAGGAGGCCGAGCACGGTGACGGCCCCGATCAGGCCGAGCTCCTCGGCGATGATGGCGAAGATGAAGTCGGTGTGGGCATAGGGCAGGAAGCCCCACTTGGCCCGGCTGGCCCCGAGGCCGACGCCGGTCAGGCCCCCACCGGCGATGCCGACCAGCGACTGGATCGTCTGGTAGCCCGTGTTGGCCGGGTCGGCCCACGGGTCCAGGAAGGCCAGGACCCGCGCCCGGCGGTAGTCGGCGCTGAGGGCGGCGACCGCGGCCGCCGAGAACCCCAGCGCCCCCCAGGCGGTCAGGCGGGCCAGCGACGCCCCCGAGACGAAGATCACGGCGCCGATGGCACCGGCGGTGATGATCAGCGTGCCGAGGTTCGGCTGCAGGAGGAGCAGGACCGCGAGGCCGCCGAGCGCGAGCAGGACCGGGCGCAGCACCCGGGGGTCCTCCCGGATCACGTCGTGGTTGCGGTCCATGGCCAGCCAGCGGGCGGACCAGATGATGATGGCCAGCTTGGCCAGCTCCGAGGGCTGGATGCGCAACGAGCCCGCGCCCAGCCACCGGGTGGCGCCGTTGGCCCCGACGCCCACGCCGGGCACCAGGACGAGGGCGAGGAGCACGAAGCTCAGCACCAGGAACGGCGTGGCCACGCGCCGCCAGAGGCCGTAGTGCTGGCGCATGACGGCGAACATGCCCGCGAAGCCGACCAGGGCGAAGATGGCCTGGCGGCTGAAGCTGTCCCACGCCGATCCCGAGGTCCGGAGGTCGCTGACCGACGCCGCGGACATCACCATGACGAGGCCCAGCAGGACCAACGCGGTCACCACGGCGAGCAGGCCGACGAAGGTCGACGATCGGTCCCCCGGCGGCCGCTTCGTGCCGGTGCCGGCGGAGGGATGCCGGCCGCGGGACGCACCGGGATCGTGCTTGGACCGCCGCGGGGTGGTGCCGGCCGGATGAGCCGCGCGGTTGCGGCCCGGGGTCCGGGTGTCGGTTGGACGGCTCATGGGCGGGACGCCTCCTGGTCGAGGTGGATGCGGACGAGACGGGTGAAGTCATCACCTCGTTCGCCGTAGGACGAGTACCAGTCGAAGGACGCGCAACCGGGCGACAGCACGACGGCGTCACCGGGTCGGGCGAGGGCGTCGGCCTCCTCGACGGCTTCGACCATCGTGGGCGCCGTGGCGACCGGGACGCGTCCGGCCACTGCGTCGACGACGTCGGGGGCCGCCTCGCCGATGGCGACCACGGCGCGGACCGAGCCCCGGCGACCCAGGAGATCACTCAGGTCGAGGCCCTTGTTCCGCCCGCCGGCGATGAGGACCACCGAGTCGAACGCCTCCACCGCGGCTCGGGTGGCGTGGGGCGTCGTGGCCTTGGAGTCGTCGTACCAGGCGACGCCGTCGGACTCCCCGATCCGCTGGACCCGGTGGGGCAGGCCGTCGAACGCGGCGAGGGCCGCGGCGATCGCCCCGTCGTCGACGCCCAGGGGCTCGACCATGAGGGCGGCGGCCAGCGCGTTGGCCTGATCGTGGCGGAGCGACCGGCGGAGGTCATCGACACCGAGGAGGCGGCGATCGTCGATCACCAGCCATCCGTCGCGGACCGTGGCGGACTCGCCGCCCGCGAACCCGAAGGTCCGGCGCCGGGCCCGGCCCCCGTGGCCGGCCACGACCGGATCGTCGGCGTTGACCACGGCCACGTCGGCGGGGCCCTGGTCGACCCAGATCCGGGCCTTGGCCGCCTCGTACGCGGCCAGGTCGGCGTGCACGTCGAGGTGGTCCGGGGCGAAGTTGAGCCAGGCCGCCACCTCCGGCGCCCAGTGGGCCGTGTGGCCGAGGCGGAAGGAACTGGCCTCCACGACGAAGACCTCGACGGTCGCGTCGTCGATGGCCTCGACCAGCGGCGTCTCGACGTTGCCGGCTTCGGCCGCGACCCGACCGGCGCGCCGGAGCATGTCCGCAGCCAGGTGGGTGACGGTGGTCTTGCAGTTGGTCCCGGTCACGGCGATGACCGGCCGGTCGTCCCACACCCCGGCCAGATCGAACTCCGACCGCACCGGGACGCCCGCCGAGGCGGCCGCCGTGAACACGGGATGGCGGTCGGGCACGCCGGGGCTGGGCAGGAGGACCTCCGCCGTCGCGAGGAGGGCGGGGAGAGCCGCGGCGTCGGGCGACTCGACGAGTTCGATGCCGAGCTCGGCGGCGAAGGCCCGGTGGGTCTCAGCGGGGCGGTCCTCGATCGCGGTGACCGTGCCGCCGCGCGCCACGAGGGCACGGCAGACGGCCCGCCCGGTGACGCCCAGGCCCACCACGAGCGCGCGGTCGGGGGTCAATCCCGGGCTCCCGGCAGACCGATGAAGTCGGCGTAGTAGAGGCCGAGGCCGACCGCGGTGCACAGGCCCGACAGGATCCAGAAGCGGATGATCACCGTGGTCTCGGGCCAGCCCCGGAGCTCGAAGTGGTGGTGGATGGGCGCCATCCGGAAGACCCGGCGCCCGAAGAGCTGGAAGCTGGCGACCTGGATCATCACCGACAGGGTCTCGACCACGAAGAGCGCCCCGATCACCGCCAGCAGCAGCGAGGTGTTGTTCATCAGGGCCAGGCCGGCCAGGCCCGCGCCGATGGCCAGGGACCCCGTGTCCCCCATGAAGATCTGGGCCGGGGATGCGTTCCACCACAGGAAACCGACGCAGGCCCCCGTCATGCACGCGGCCACGACCGCCAGGTCCAAGGCATGGGGCACGCCGTAGTTGAACGGGTGGCGGAAGGCCCAGAAGCCGATGACGATGAAGGCGGAGAAGGCGAGGACCGAGGCCCCGCCGGCGAGCCCGTCGAGGCCGTCGGTCAGGTTCACGGCGTTGGTGGTGCCGACGATGAGCAGGACGGCCCACACGCTCCAGCCGAAGGTGCCGAGGTCGACCAGCGCCCCGGCCCGGGTGAAGGACAGGTCGGTGCTCACCGGCGTGTGGCCGACGGCCAGGACGGCGAAGGTGGTGGCCACGGCCACCAGGCCGAGGAACTTGGTCCGGGAGGTCAGGCCGAGGTTGCGCTCGCGGGTGACCTTGATCCAGTCGTCGGCCAGGCCGACGAGACCGGCCCCCACGACGGCGAACATGACCACCAGGCCGGAGCGGGTGATGATCCGGCTGTTGGAGATGTCCGAGGCCAGGTAGCCCACGACGGCGCCGGCGACGATGGCTGCCCCACCCATGGTCGGTGTCCCGGCCTTGGTGGCGTGGCCCTGGGGCCCGTCCTCGCGGATGGGCTGGCCGATCCGGCGCTTGGTGAGGACGTCGATGAGGATCTTGGTCCCGAGGAGGGAGACCATCAGGGACACCCCGGCGGCGAACAGCAGCGTCCTCATGCGGTGCGCTCCCGACCCGTGGCCAGCGCCTCGGCCAGCACCTCACGGTCATCGAAGGGGATCTCCCGATCACCCAGGTCCTGGGTGGTCTCGTGGCCCTTCCCGGCCACCAGGACGAGGTCGCCCGCCGTCGCCAGGGTCACCGCGGCGGCGATCGCCCGCCGGCGGTCGGGTTCCACGATCAGGTCGTCGTTGCGTTCCACTCCGGTCATCACCTGGTCGATGATGGCCTCCGGCGACTCGCTCCGGGGGTTGTCGGAGGTCAGGACCACCACATCCGCGCCGCGATCGGCGGCCCGACCCATCTGCGGGCGCTTGGCCCGGTCCCGGTCCCCGCCGCAGCCGAAGACCACGATCAGGCGGCCCGCGGTCAGCTCGCGCGCCGACGCCAGCGCCTGCTCGAGGCCGTCGGGCGTGTGCGCGTAGTCGACGAGCGCGGCGATCGGCCCGTCCCCGACCGGCTCGAATCGGCCCCGGGGCGGCCGGGCGTCGGCGAGGCCCGCGGCGATCTCCTCGGGTGTGAGCCCGAGCGCCAGGGCGGCCTCGGCGGCGGCCACGGCGTTGGCCAGGTTGAACCGACCCGCCAGCGCGATGCGCACCGGCTGGCCCCGCCAGGTGAACGTGCTGCCGTCGGGGCCCAGCACCGGGTCCTGCGCATCGGCCGGGGACCAGGCCACCGCGGGGATGGCCATCTCCTCCAGCAGGCGCCGACCCCAGGGGTCGTCCCGGTTCACCAGGCCGACCGCAGCGCGGTCGGGGGTGAACAGGCGGGCCTTGGCCGCGAAGTACCGGTCCATGGTCCCGTGGAAGTCGAGGTGGTCCTGGGACAGGTTGGTGAAGACGGCCACGGCGAACCAGGTGCCGACGATGCGGCGCAGGTCGATGGCGTGGGAGGAGACCTCCATCGCCACGACGGCGCCACCGGCGTCGGCGGCCTCGGCCAGGGTGGCCTGCAGGTCCGGGGCCTCCGGGGTCGTCCGGGCCCCGCTGAGGGTCCCGAGCACGGTGGTCGGGCGACCGGCATGCTCGAGGACGGCCGCCAGCAGGTGGGTCACCGTGGTCTTGCCGTTGGTCCCGGTGACCCCCACCACGGCGATCCGCCGGGAGGGGTGGTCGAAGAAGGCGTCGGCGAGCTGACCCATCGCCGTGCGCGCGTCGGGCACCAGCACCTGTGGGACGTCGAGGTCCAGGCGCCGCTCCACGACGAGGGCGGCCGCGCCCGCGGCCACTGCGGTCGCGGCGTGGTCGTGGCCGTCGGTGTTCTCCCCGGGAAGGGCACAGAAGCAGGAGCCCACGCCGACGGCCCGACTGTCGTGATCGACCGCGGTGACCGTGACCCCGGCCGCGACCCCCTCCGGCAGGAGGACGTACTCACCCAGGCTCTCCAGGAGCTCGATCAGGGCCTTGCCCGCGGGCACGGCTCAGCCCCCTGGGGCGATCGACACGGGCGGGGGGATCCGGTAGGCCTGCAGGACCGACGCCGCCAGCTGGCTGAAGACCGGGGCGGCCACCCCCCCGCCGTAGTAGTCACCGGCAGGCTCGTCGATGACCACCACGATCGAGAGCTGGGGGTCGTTGGCCGGGACGAAGCCGGCGAAGGTGGCCACGTAGCGGTAGTTGCCCGCTTCGTCCTCGTAGCCGCCACCCGGCTGGGGCTTGCGGGCGGTGCCCGTCTTGCCGGCGACCGGGTACCCCTCGACGCGGGCGGCCTCGCCGGTGCCCTCCTCGACCACGTTGGTCATCATCTCGGTCATCTGGTCCGCCGTGGCCTCCGAGACCACCCGACGGGGCTCGACGGTCGGGGTCGGCTCCAGTTCGCCGTCCGCGCCGATGGTCCCCGCCACCAGGCGGGGGGCGACGTAGCGACCACCGTTGGCGATGACGTTGAAGGCCTCCAGCACCTGCAGGGGCGTCACCGCGACGCCCTGGCCGATGGGGATCGTGCCGATCGAGGTCGAGGACCACTCGTCGGTCGGCAGGAGGATGCCGGGCGACTCCGAAGGGAAGTCCACGGCGGTGACCTCGCCGAAGCCGAAGGCCCGGATGTAGCGGTCGATGGTCTCGGGGCTGAGCTGCTGGGCGATCTGGATGGTCCCGATGTTGGAGGACTCGGTGAGGACCTCGCGAGCGGTCATCTCCACCGTGTCGTGGGGATGGCTGTCGGAGAAGACGTGGTCGCCCACCTGGAGGCTGTCGGGGACGAGCGCCGAGGTGTCCGGGGTGATCACGCCCTCTTCGAGGGCGGCGGAGAGGGTGATGATCTTGTTGACCGAGCCCGGCTCGAACACCGCGGTGACCGCCCGGTTCTCCGACGCCGGCACGGGCTCCACGAACGTCCCGGCCTCCTCGTCGTAGGCGTCGATGTTGGCCACCGCGAGCAACTCACCGGTTCCCGGCCGGCTGACCACGAGGGTGCCCCCTCGGGCGCCGGTGGCCGCCACCTGCTCGGCCAGGAGGCGTTCGGCCTCGTACTGGACCTCGCGGTCGATGGTCAGCTGCAGGTCTTCACCCTGGTCGGCGGCGTCGTAGTGGTTGTTCCCCGACGCGATCGTGTTGCCCTGCGGGTCCCGTTCGACCTCGACGGCGCCGGGCTCGCCCGCCAGCACGTCCTCGTACTGGGCCTCGAGGCCCGACAGCCCGTCCTGGTCCACGCCGACGGTGCCGAGGAGGGCGTGGGCCAGGGTGCCGGCGGGGTTGTCCCGGGTCGGCTCCTGAGTGACGGTGATCCCGTCCAGATCGAGGGCCTCGATCTGCTCGCCGATCTCCCGGTCGAGCTGCCGACCGAGGTAGGCGAAGGACGAGTCCTCGGCCAGGGTCTCGGCCAGGGACATGGCGTCGGTGCCGAGTACCGGCGAGAGGGCCTGTGCCGTACCCCACGGGTCCTCGATGAGCTGCGGGTTCGCCTCGACCGTCGCCGACGGCACGCTCAGCGCCAGCTGGGCGCCGTTGCGGTCCAGGATCGACCCGCGGGGGGCATCGACCACCGTGGCGCGGGTCCGCTGGTCCTCGCCGAAGGCCACGAGCGCGTCCGGACGCAGGACCTGGATGGTCGCGACCCGGTAGGCCACGACGCTGAAGGCCAACACGGCGACGATGAGCACCGCGAGGAGCCGGCGGTGCTCGGAGCCGGTGCGCAGGCCCTCGGGCCGCTTCGTGCGGTGCTGCGGGTCGGGTCGGCGCGCCGGCGCCCGTCGACCGTGACGGTCGACGGGCGCCCGGGCCGGACCGTGGGACCGGGGGCGGGAAGGGGTGCGGGTGCTCACGGCGTGGTCGGTGTGGCCTCAGCGGGGGGCACGAGGAAGTTCACGTGGTCGGGGGTGATCATCCCCATGGCCTCGGCCTGCCGGATGATGTTCTCGGGCGCCTCCATGGCGGCGACGTCCTGCTGCAGGACGGCGGCCTCGGTCTGGCGCTCGGCCACGTCAGCTCGGAGCCCGTCGAGGTGGATCTGGCCCTGGACCAGCACGGTCTGCAGGAGCGCGACCCCGAACAGGATCACGAAGAAGGCGCCGAGGGCCAGCATGAGTGCGGCCTGGGGGCGGAGCCGGCGCCGGGAGGACGGCGGGGGTGCGACCTTGGTGTCGGGGACCGGCCGGAGGTGGCGCCGGACCGGTGCCGGCTCGGGCTGGTGCCTCGGCCGGGCGGGGGCGGCGGCGCCCCGGCTGGTGCGGGTGGCGGCGGCGGTGGGGCTCACGGGTGGACCTCCGGGTCGGTCGGGTCGGTGTGGTGGTCGGGCACCGGCAGCTTCCGGACCGCCCGGAGGCGGGCACTGCGAGCCCGGGGGTTACGGGAGATCTCGTCGTCCGAGGGCTTCCAGGCGCCCCGCTTGAGCAGGACGACCCGGGGCACCGCACCACAGACGCACGGTCCGCCCAGGGGGCAGGTGCAGCCGCCGGTGGACGCCTCACGGAAGGCCGACTTCACGATGCGGTCCTCGCCCGAGTGGTACGCAATGGCCGCGGCGCGGCCGTCGGCCACCAGGAGGTCGAGGGCCTGATCGAGGGCCGACGGGATCTGCTCCAGCTCCTCGTTGACCTCGATCCGGAGGGCCTGGAAGGTCTTGCGGGCGGGGTGGCCCTTGCGGCGCACCGCGGCGGGCACGGCCTCGCTGATGACCGAGGCCAGCTCGGCGGTGGTGTGCAGCGGGCGAGCGGCCACGACGGCCCGGGCGATGGCGCGGGCCCGGGGCTCGTCGCCGAGGCGGGACAGGAGGCGGGAGAGCTCCTCCTCGGGCCAGGTGTTCACGATGTCCTCGGCGGTGACCTCCGCGTCGGCAGGATCGTCGCCCTGGCCCATCCGCATGTCGAGGGGGCCCTCCGACCGGTAGCTGAAGCCCCGGTGGGCCTCGTTGACCTGCCGGGAGCTGATGCCGAAGTCGAACAGCACGCCGCTGACCTCGGTCACGCCGAGGTCCTCGACCACCTCGCCGAGCTGGTCGAAGCGGGCCTGGCGGACGCTGACCCGGTCACCGAACGGCGCCAGGCGGGCCGTCGAGGCCGCGATGGCGTCGGGGTCCCGGTCGATGCCGACCAGGGAGAGGGCGGGGTTGGCGTCGAGGACGGCGGCGGCGTGGCCCCCGTCGCCCAGGGTGGCGTCCACGTGGACCCCCGGCGGGGCGGCCGCGAACACCTCGACGACGCGGTCGACCATGACAGGGTCGTGGACGGGGGTGAGGTCTCGGGGCGCCGTCACCGACCGCGCTCCGTCCGCTGATCGGCAGCCCCCCGGCCGGCAGGTGCTCGACGGGAGGGGTTCCCGTTCGGGCTGCTGGGGAAGCGGGCGGAGTAGGGATCTTCCGTCCCACCAGCCGGGAGGCAGCGGATCAGCGGACGTGAGCGGGTCGAGGGCGACGTTGCCCGAGGTGAGCGGCAGGGGGTCATCAGAGTCCCCCCTGCCGGATGGCGTCCTGGAGGGCGTCGTTGCCCTCCGAGGACAAGGCGTCCCAGACTTCGGGGGCCCAGATCTCGATCCGGTCGAAGGCGCCGTTCACGACGACCTCCGTCCCGGCCGCGGCGTTGATGCCGACTTTGTCGAGGAACTTCGCAGGGAGGGTGAGGCGACCTTGGGCATCGGCGCGGATGTGATCCGAGTCCGACGCCAGCTTGCGGAGGACGATGGGGTCGAGGTCGCCGACCTCGCGGACCCGGTGCCGCACCCGGTCCGTGAACTGCTCGTACCCCTCATTCGTGAAGATGGCGAGACAGCCGTCGGTGACGGTGATGTAGCCGGTGCCGTCGAGCTCGTCGCGGAGGCCCGCGGACAGGACGATGCGGCCCTTGTCATCGAGCTTTCGCTGCGTGGTGCCGACGAACACGGGCTGGTGCCTCTGGTGGTGGTGGAGTGCTGCATGGGTCCTCCGACGCCATGGCCCCCCGGTAGGGGCGCAGCTCCACTATCGGCCACCAATGCTCCACTGTCAACCATTTCCACTCCGAAAGTCCTCCACCATCTCTCCCCGCTACGCCACCACAGGCCCACAAGGGATCCTCGACGCCCCCGCTGGAGCCACGGATTCGTCGAGGAGGCCAACGGTAGTCCTCCGGCCGGAGGTCAGAGCCCGGCGAGCACGGCGAGGAAGCGGTCGAGCACACC
>JACDJB010001534.1_pt1 | contig 18451 bp, 14 predicted proteins | sample 7454121 | NCBI WGS metagenome assembly JACDJB01 (sample SAMN14253290, study PRJNA609438) | sludge metagenome | isolation source: sludge after 25d culture with pyrite | collected 2018-12-20 | reverse complement strand
GCATTTTGCGCTCCCAGGATATCAGCTGTGAGCGTATCTCCCACCATAACCACCTGCTCGGCGGGAAGGTCCAACTTCGCCAATGCGCGAGCGTAAATGCGTGAATCAGGTTTACGGATCTTTTCTTCTGCCGAGATCAGGATGACTTCGAAGAACGGGCGCAATTCGAAGAGATCGATCAATCGATTGGCATTATTCGCATTCGCGGCATTGGTGATCATTCCCAGCCGCAAACCGGAGCCTTTCAACGCCTGAAGTGTGGATAGGGCGTCGCTTTCCAATTGCCAGTGCCGCTCGGTTGCGCGATACATATTTTCCAGCGCGTTGACGATCAGGTTCTTCAGGGGGTCAAAAATCTCGAAGGATGCCAACACCTGTGCCAGGTACAGTTCGATCGGGCGCTCGATCAGGTCTTCATCACGCGCCCGGTAGTAATCAGAGATGGTCTGATCAAAACGACGCGCAAACTCCTGGGTATCGATTTTATACCCGGCGGCGCGCAGTGATTGCGCCAGGACAAGGTAGGATTCGCCAATAACGTGTTTGTAGTCACCGACAAAATTGATCAGCGTGTAGCCGAGATCAAATAAAACCGCCCGGATGGGTCCTGTTACAGGCACGTCAGTATATCCTCCCTTGGAATTGCATGTATTTTTGTACCATCAATTTGATATAACCCGCGCTCCTGCTAATAGTGACGTTCGGGTTGGTATTCGTTTAAGAGCGGTTCACCGCGCAAGTAACGCTTGAGATTTTCGGCGAACATGATTCCTGCACGCTCCTTGTATTTGGGGCTGAAGCCCGAGACGTGCGGGGTGAGGATGAGATTGGGGGCTTTCCACAGCGGATTGTCGGGCGGGAGCGGTTCCTGCGAAAACACATCCACAGCAGCACCCGCGAGACGTTTTTCTGTCAGCGCGTTAAGCAGGGCTTTTTCATCGACCACCCCACCCCGTGAGATGTGCACCAGGTAAGCGCCGGGTTTCATCGCGCTCAGTTCCTCCTCGCTGATCAATCCATCGGTGACAGGGGTGAGTGGCAGCGTAATCACCACGTAATCACATTCCTTCAGCATCGATTTGAGTGCTTCGATCGGGTAAAGCCGGTCGAAATAATCTCCCCCCGGATCGCCGTACCCCTCGATGATGTATCCCCGATCCTCGGGGTGCATCACATCGCGTTTGGCTGCCAACACTTTGACTTTGAACGGTTGCAGCAACCGCGCAACCTCGCGGCTGATACTGCCGTATCCCACCAGCCCGACGGTTGAACCCGTAAGCTCCACAGGCACGAAACGGTTCCAGCGGTCAGCCGGCCATTCAGCCTTTTCCTGGTTGACTGCAAGATCCTTCATGTGGTGCCCAAGCGCGAGCAGCATCATGAGGATGTATTCACCCTCCTGGATAGCTGATGCGCCGCTCATAGATGTGATCTTTAGTTCCTTGCGGTTCAACAGATCTGATCCCTGCACGAAATCAATACCAGCATAATGGAACTGAACCCACTTCAGGTTAGGGACCTGCGCGAGGTCCGGCACGAGAATATCGGTGTAGAGCACCTCGGTGCGATGCCAGATCTCGCTGGCAATCTCCTCACTTTTCGTCGCCGGGTTGAAGGTGATGCGTATGCGCGGTGATAGAGCGCGCAGCTGTTGCATCACAGGTTCGGGGAATGGGACTGTGGTGATGACTTCAATGTTTTGTTGGGTTGCCATTTTGGGTCTTACGATCCTTTCAGATAGATCCCGCCCGGATCCAGCTCTTCACGCAGCAATCTCAACTCTGATTCCAGCGGGGGTTCAGTCGTGCGGATATCCGGGGCAGTGCGGATTGCCCAGCCGGTGTTTTCCTTAACCTGTTCGACGGTGCAGCCGGGGTGCAGCGCGGTGAGGATCAACTCACCGCTCTCATCTGGTTCGAGTATACCAAGGTTCGTTACGATGACCATGGGTCCACCGCCGCGCGCGCCGGTCGCTTCACGTTCCGCCCGACCGCCCAGGAAGCCGGCGGAGGTGGCAAAATCGACTTTCTGGGGGAAGCGCCTTTTCTGGTGTGGGGTAATGATGTAGCAGCGATTTGCCCAGCCGGCGATCTCCTGCGATCCGCCAGAACCCGGAAGGCGCACCTTGGGATTCTGATAATCACCGATAACCGTGGCGTTGATATTGCCAAAGCGGTCGATCTGCGCGCCGCCAAGGAAGCCCACATCGATGTTGCCGCGCTGCAGGTACTGGGAGAAAATGTCGAACATGCCGCAGACTGAAGCCGCGCCGCTAACCAGGGTGGGGTCGCCAATTGAGAGAGGGAGCCGCGCGGGGCGGGCACCAATGACGCCTGCTTCGTAGATCAACTGCAGGTTGGGGGCATGAGTGCGACGCGCGAGATTACAGGCAAGGTTGGGCAGACCCACACCCACGAAGACAACATCACCGTCTCGCAGCAGGCGGGCAGCGTTGATGCACATCAGTTCGGAAGCAGAGTAGTTCAATTCCGGCATATAAAATCCTTTTTAGGTCCACGAATTACTCGAATTTCCACTAAATTCTAATCCATTTAGTGTACTATCCGTTCCCATTCGAGACTCTTTGATCCAAAATTTACCAATAAGCCTAATGAGAATTTCGTGGCTTTTAGGTAATTCAAAACCTGTGCAATGTGAGACGAGTCAAAAGATGTTAAAGCTTTGATTTCCACAATGATACGGTTGAAGGCAATAAAATCCGCCAGGTATTTTTTTTCGAGAACTTTATCTTTATAAGTGATCGTTATCGGATATTGAGCTGCAAAGGGAATGCCTTGAAGTCCAAATTCATATTCAAGGGCTTCCTGGTACACAGGTTCCAGGAACCCTTGCCCCAGTTTATTGTGGACTTCCATGCAGGCTCCAATTATGCGAAAAACCTCCTCTTTGTAAATCAGAGAATGTCCTTGATCCGAAATCTTTACTTCATTAGTGTCTATCATTTATTTACAAAGAAATTCGATTTGATTCGTGAAATTCGTGGACAAAACAACACCTGTTCAATAATCACCGTAATTTACCGGCGCGGCGTAGCGGGGTTTTACCGCCAGTCGGGCGTGCGTTTCGGGGCCAAGTTTCGCCCAGTACTCCTCGGAGTTTTTCACGTTAAAAACCCATTCATCAAGCCAGGCGTTGACCGTGGCGCGGTTTTCGCTGATCTTGTCCCAGTTGAGATAAAAGACGTTGTCTCTATCGTAATACCCCTGGGTGTAGGAGGGATGCGCGCAGTGCGGCACATGACAGACGGCTTTTACGATCAGCCCCGGGATCAGCGTGCGGTTGGGGTCAGAGCGGACGATCTCCTCGTCCACGATCTCCTCGGCAGTTACGATGACATTCCTGGAGGCGAAAGCCGCCTCTTTTTGTTCACCAAGGATACCCCAAACCTGGGCGTTTCCTTTTCTGTCGGCGCGCTGTACGTGGATGATGCCAACGTCAGGGTTGAGCGCAGGGACGGTGATTACTTCACGATTTGAGTAGGGGTCTTTCACGCGCCGGATGTTCGGGTTGTTGTGCTCAAGGTCGGTGGCGGCGGTCTGGTTCATGGGCATGAAAGGCAGACCAGCAGCTCCCGCCTGCAGGCGGGAGATCATACCAAAGTGGGAATATTCCTCCCATTCGAGGCGCCCGGCTTCGAGCTCCTCGCGCACGATGCGCAGGGATCCGACGCCCGGGTTGCCGATATAGGAGAAGACAAGTTTTTTTGCGCATCCGGCAGCGACCAATTGGTCATAGATCAGGTCGGGAGTGGCTCGCGCCAGGGTAAGATCCCTCCTACCCTGGCGGATGATCTCATGACCGGCAGCGAATGGAATGAGGTGGGTGAACCCGGCGCAAAATACCGTGTCACCATCGTGGACAAATTCCGCGATCGCTTCAGATAATGAGCAGACCTTTGACATATTTATGTTCCGGCTGCCATTATGCTTTGCGCACGATGTTCTGAATCTGCTCGTGCATGTAAAGCTGGAGGTAGTGCAAACCGCCCGCGTTCTTACCGCTTGAGCCGGAGCCTTTCCAGCCGCCAAAAGGCTGGAATCCGGGCCACGCGCCCGTGGTTGAACCCATCGGTCGATTGGCGTAAGTCACACCAGCCTCGATGTTATCAAAGAACCATTTGGCTTCCTCTTCAGTACCGTAGAAACCGGCGGTGAGACCATAATCGACCTCGTTAGCAATTGCCATCGCGTCTTCCAGTTTCTCGAATTTGCCAACCGTGCTAATGGGAACGAACATCTCGTGCTTCCACAAGCGGTGGTCGTACGGGACTTCTGCAATGGTTGGTGCGCAGAAGTATCCCTTTGCATACTCGCCGTCGGTGAGCACTTTGCCGCCGGTGAGGATCTTGCCCGCGGCTTTTAGCTCACCTACAAATTCCTGGTAGTCGCGGTAGCTGCCCTTATTGACAACCGGACCCAGATAAGTAGCACGGTCGGTCGGGTCCCCGATGGACAGTTTCTCAGTCAGTTCAACGATTCGGGCGACCAGCCTGTCATAGACGGGAGATTCGATGAGGATGCGCGAATTGGCGGAGCATTTTTGCCCCTGCAGACCAAAGGCTGAGCGGACAATGCCAACCGCGGCTGCTTCAATATCAGCATTTTTGGTGATGATGGCGGGGTTCTTGCCGCCAAGCTCAAGGATGGTGGGGCGCACATAACGACCCTGGGCGAAATCACGGAAGATGCCCATCCCGACATCGAAAGAGCCGGTGAAGGTGATGCCATCCACCTCAGGGCTTTCGATGAGCGCCTGACCAAGGGTGGAACCCGGACCGGTGACGTAATTGTAAACACCGTCGGGAATACCGGCTTCCTTGAAGCACTCGGCGATCAGTCGGGATGTCCACGGGGTATCGGTGGCGGGTTTCATCACCAGCGTGTTGCCGGCAACGAGGGCGGCGCCTGAAGGACCACCGGACAGTGCTGCCGGGAAGTTGAAGGGGCTGATCACCAGCCACACGCCGTAGGGTTTGAGGACGGAAGTATTCTTACTGACATAACCGGTTAGCGGGTCCTGTCCCATCGGGTTGATGAAACCGTTATTGGCTTCCATGCGGTCGCAGGAATAGCGGATGAGGTCAGCGGTCTCCGCCACATCCCCCAGCCCTTCCATGCGGTTCTTGCCAACCTCAAGGGAGAGAACGACACCCATCTCGAATGTGCGGCGGTCCATGATCTCTGCTGCCTTACGCAGCAGGGCGACGCGTTCCTGCCAGGGAGTGTGCGCCCAACCGCGGGCTGCCTTGCGGGCAGCGGCGAGGGCTGCTTTGGCGTGTTCAGCGTTGCCTTTTTGGAAAACGCCCAGCACCACGTCAGTATCGGCGGGGAAGCGGTTTTCAAATTTCTCATCGGCAAAAACCTCCTTGCCGTCGATCAACATAGCATATTCCCTGCCCATGTCAGCTTTTATCCTGGCAAGTGCAGCGTCATACTGCTCATGCAACAATTCGGGGGGGTTGAACATCGTCGCGTAGGTTAACTTAAACGACTGATCTGAAGCCATCTTTGATTTGCCTCCTGGTTGGAATCAATTTATGCCAGCGCTAAACGCGCGGGTCAGGTTTAAGTATAGCAAAGGTCGATTGCAACGTCAAAGAGAATTGTGCCGGCAGGCTTCAGCCGTTTGTATCCAGTCCTGCCAGTCGATCGGCGAGGTTCACGAAGTTTTCAGCGGACCAGATTTGACCGGAGTTGAGCGGGAATTCACCGCGTAGAGTGTCCTTCCAGCGCCGGGGGATCGCGTCAAGACCATAGAGCGCGCCGGCGATCGCCCCCGCCACGCAGCCGGTGGTATCCGCGTCGTCCCCCAGGTTTACCGCCTGTACCAGCGCTTCTTCGAATGATTGCGTGGTCAGCACCGCCCACAAGGCGGATTCCACGGTGTGGCGCACCCAGCCGGTATTGGCAAGCGTTTCACGGCTGCGAACCGCGGCAAGGTTAACCAGCTGCCGAAAATCCTCCGCGAGACCTGCGTGTTCTGCTGATTTTGCTATGGCTTCACGCAGCGCTGCATCCGGCGGTGTATCTGCTGGACGGTGGATCAGTTCATACAGGATGAGGTTGAGCAGCACACAGGCGCTGACACAGTCGGGGTGGGTGTGTGTGACCTGTGACTGCAGTCTGGATTCTTCGCTGAGTTGTTCAGGCTCCTGCCAGTGCGCGATCGCCACGGGCCATGCGCGCATCAGTGACCCGTTGCTGGCGGATTCCGGGTCATTCGCCTGCACACTTGCGGAAGCCACCTCCCAGCTGGAACCATCGGCAACCAGGGCGAGAACCTGGCTGGTGTGGATGCCGATATCCGACGGTCCACTGCGGTACCAGGCAACGAAACGCTGCGCGAGGTCTATGGGGTTGAGCGGAACGCCAGCCAGTAATGATTCCGCCAGCGCGAGCGCCATTTCAGTGTCATCGGTGAAGCTGCCCGCCGGCAGCGGACCCGCAACCATTTCGGTTTGCAGGTCATAGATCGGGCGGGCGGGGTAGAATTCCAGCGGCATGCCCAGCGCGTCGCCCACAGCGGCGCCTACGGCGATACCTCGCAACCGGTTGGGTTCAGTATTCATGTCCTTATTATCGCAGATAGTTGGAATTTTTGAATTAATCTAAAAAAACCTCTCAATATTAATGCTTTTCATATATTCTCATGATATTCTTAATTAATATAATAAAAATAAACACTAAAAGAGGTGAATAATGGACAAAAAAGTATTTGCAGCAATGAACGAACAGATCATGCACGAAATGTATTCCTCGTATTTTTACCTGTCGATGTCAGCATGGGCTGATTCTGAGAATTTCTCCGGTTTTGGCAATTGGCTGCGTATGCAGGCAAAGGAAGAACTTGAGCACGCGATGAAGTTCTATGACTTCCTGTTGGACCGCGGCGAAAAGGTGACATTGATGGCAATCGAGCAGCCCCCAGTGAAATTCAATTCTCTCAAAGAGGTTTTCACGATGGTGTACGAGCACGAACAGAAGGTGACCGCTCTGATCAATGCCATTTATGCAAAGGCACTTGAGGGGAACGACTATGCCAGCCAGACCTTCCTGCACTGGTTCATCGACGAGCAGGTTGAAGAAGAAAAGAATTCATCTGAACTTCTGGCGATGGTTGAACGGGCTGAATCAAACGTAGGCGCGTTGTTCCAGCTGGATCGTAAACTCGCGGAACGCGAAGAAGACTAATTGAAGTAAAGGAAATACTGAAAGGATGGCGTCACATTGACGCCATCTTTTTTATCTTGTGATGAGAGACTCAGCGCCGCCGCCCTGGCGGGCTGTAACAATCTGATCGTCCTTCACTAATGTGCCGGTGTAGAGGCTGACTCCTGGCACCACCTCCCAGCCATCCAGTGTGAACGGAAACAGGTCTGTGCTGCCGATCCATTCGCCCTTGTATTTGCGGGCAATGTGCACGTGTGAGCCGGTTGCGCTGCCGCCCTCGCATGAAGGATGACCGATGGGATCGTTGACTGCCAGGCGCGCACCCAACTGCACGCCATCCTGCGCGGCGATGTGCAGGTACAATACCTCCCAACCGGTTGGTTCGAGATTCTCGTCCTCAAGGGTCAACATCACAACACCATTATCAGCCCTGGTCACCATTCCGGCTGCTACCGCCCGGGCATAAAGCGGTGAAACCAGGCAGCCAGCGTCCTTGATATTTGGCGCAAAATCGATCGCTCCCAGGGGGGTGCCCTCTACCCAACTGTAGTGGGGACCTGCGGTGAACGCCCACACTTCGCCTTCCGCGAACGGCAGCTGAAGCTCTGGTGCGATGACTGCTTCCGTGAACAAGGGCTCAACCTGCGCGGCGCAGATCATTGGATCCTCAAACATGGACAGGTAGAGCTGTATCAACCCATCGGTGCCGAGCAGGCGTTCCTCCCACTCAGTTGACGGGTAAAGCCGGGTGAAAAGATGCATCATGCCGACTGAACCTGCGTTCAGGTTGGCAGGGATACGCATTGTGAGTTCATCAGGAAAGGTCATGCTGGTCATCTTTCCGTAACGCCAGCCGTAATAGCCGCCGTTGAGCATACGTGCTGCCAGCGAGAGTTCCTGGTATAGACCATTGAAGTAAGGATCGTTCATCTCCAGGGGGTGATAGATATCCAATGGAGGATGATCACCGTACACCAACCCGGATCGGAACTCGATGAAAGCCAGCAACAGGCGCGGGCTGATCGATTGGTTATCCGCCACGCGCTGAACAACTGACGCTCCGCTGATGCGATCTCCCGCTACCAACTGGCTGAAGTTGCTCAGGTAGCCACCGGCTTCGGTCACAAATCCCGCTGTGTCAAAATCCTGTGCGCAGGGTGAGTTGATGACCGCGCTGTCAGGCAGGATCAGCGGACGTAACTCAATGTTGGCTTCATTCCTGGGAATCACCAGGAGCTGATCCGGCGGGATGATTCCGGTTTCGGGTATGGGACCGGGTGAGGTGATCTCGTAAGACGCAACCCCGAAATGCCTGGCAACGACACGCAACGTGTCGCCGGATTGAGCAGCGTATACATGAAACAATCCCTCGTCCACTTCAGGCAGCGGGATCGGCATAGCGGACGAATCCGGCCCGGGCGTGATGAGCGCAGGAGTGGGGGTGCGGCGAGATTCAAAAATTGCCGGGTCAAGGGTGGGGTAGGGATGTGTGATGAACCCAAGGTCCTGTATTGGAAAATTGCAGGAGACCAGGATCAGCACAAGCAGGATCAGGAGGGAAGGAATTTTTTTGCGCATCCTCCCCCTGTAAGTATTTTGATGATTCATATGCACTCAAAGGAATTATAGACCATTGCGGCGCCATGCATTCAAAAACCGGGTTAAGGATCAGGTTGTGTTTTGATTGGTATAATTTGGAACGAATAGAGCAATTATGAACCGAGGAAAATATGAAATCTAAAGTAGCCGTATTACGCACCACGCCGGAGACAGTCCTGCAGGATTATCAACGGCTTTTTGAACTGGCAGGTGGAAGAGAGGCGCTCGATCCATCCGCTACTACCATCCTGAAGGACAATATTTCCTGGCATTTCCCGATGCCCAGCGCCAACACCACTCCCTGGCAGCTGGAGGGTACGATACTCGCACTGCGGAACAACGGGTTTAACGATATTTCGTGTGTGCAGAACCAGACTGTTGTTACCAACGCGTTCAAGGGCGAGGATCTCAACGGTTATGTGCCGATCTTCAAAGGCTATGATATTCCGGTGTTGTACAACTTCGAACAGAAGGACATGAATTGGATCGAGTACAAACCGAAAGCGAAGATGAACGCGCTCGATCACATCTACCCGGAGGGTATCTATATCCCTGATTACTTCATGGGAAAAAATATCATCCACCTGCCCACTGCCAAATGCCATATTTACACCACAACCACCGGCGCGATCAAGAACGCGTTCGGCGGCCTGCTCACCAAGCACAGGCACTACACGCATTCCTACATTCACGAAACGATCATTGACCTGCTGGCGATCCAGAAGGAAATACACAGCGGATTGTTCGCGATGATGGACGGTACTACCGCCGGCAACGGCACGGGTCCAAGGGTGATGAAACCGGAGATCAAGAATGTAATCCTGGCATCAGAAGACCAGGTAGCCATTGACGCGGTAGCCGCGAAGCTGATGGGCTTTGATCCGATGAGCATCAAGTACATTAACCTGGGGCACACCCAGGGGCTTGGCGTAGGCGACCCGCGGGAGATCGAGATCGTGGGAGATGATGTGAGCAACGAGAACTGGCATTTCAAGGTGGGGCATAACCTGCACCAGTTCATGGGCTGGCTCACCTGGTACGGGCCGACCAAGTTCCTGCAGAAGCTGATCACGCGCACCCCCATCGTGGCAATCCCGATCGCTTTCTCAGAGGTGTACCATGATTACATCCACTGGCCGTTGAAGGAAAAGCATGTCTTCAAAGACTGGTGTGAAACCACTCCCTGGGGGCAGCTGTTCCTGCGTTATCAAAAAGAAGGGTATATTCTAAAGTCCTGACCGTTTGGCAGGAGTATTTCTCTTCAACGATAAGAGCGAACCGGGTTTCTAAACTGGAAACCCGGATTTTTTTATGTCAATCCCCCAGTTCGATCACACTGGCGTAAAACTCCGCCACTTTACGGCGTACTGCTGAAACCTCCGCGCGGGCGAGGATGATCTCGAGGTTGCGGTTGGCGGCCAGGCGGCGCAGGCTTTCGTCTTCGATACCGCGCAGGATGGCGTTTGCCAGGGCAGAGGGGTCGGCGGGGTCAACCAGCAGACCGTTCTCGCCATCGGTGATCCATTCGCGAATGGACTCGATATCCCCGCACACCGGCAGGCAGCCCACCGCCATCGCCTCCAACAGCGAATTCGGCGTTCCGTCGTGAACGCTGACCGACACGGACACCATCGAGCGTGCGAACTCTCTCCACAAATCTGATTGAGAGATCATTGGCATCAGCGTGACGTTGTCAAAGATGTGTAAATTTTCGATCCAGCGCAGCGCTTCGGGTTGGCCTGCCATCCAGGGGCAAATGAACTGGGTATTGGGGTGGCGTTTGAGGACAAGGGGGATGGATTTGAAGAAGGTGTCGTTGCGCACAGAACCGGAGCGGAAACCGCGCGGGTTGATCACCTGCCAGGGCACTGCCAACCCAACCCCGCGGGTAGCCTGCTCGATTTCACCCAGGTCGATACCACCGTTGCCCGGTACTGCCAGCGAGGGCTTGGCGGGATTGAACGACCAGGAACGCGCAAGGCGTAGATCGCGCTGGGTGTCAGAGAATAGTCCGTTGGCGCGAAGCAGGGCGCGCCGGGTGCTGGCTGCCATCGCGTCAGTGGTTTCAGCGTGATAGGTCAGGTCGTTGCCCCAGGTGGACAGGATGACCGGGATGCCGGCGGGGGTGAGTCCGGCGAGCATACCCTCGTATGGGATGCGCAGGGCGTGCACCAGGTCGGGTTTTACCCGTTTGAGCAGCTCCAGGTATTCCTTTTCCTTGCGCTCGACCGTCCACGGACCCAGCCAGTGACGCAAATCTGAAGCCACGGCGCGCAGGTGTGAGATCATACGTGTGCGGCGGGTGGTTTTCTTTGCCCCGCCTCCTGCCTGGCTGCCAGCCATCCCGGCGAATGCCAGCGGGAATTCGATGATCTCGTGCACACCATCGATGGGCGAGCATGGATAAGTGCTGGTGAGGTGGATTGTGTATTCCAGCGGCTGGAGCATTTTGATCCAGCGCCTGGTGATGGGGCTGCGGCCGTCGGCGATCAATAGCAGTTTCATTTTTTGACCTCTTTAAGCCTTGAGGACGATTTCGACGGCGCGGCTAAAGGTGTCCACCATGGCTTCGATATTGACTTCCTCTGAGACAATTCGGTGGGACGCCAACCCCTTGCGCCGCAAGGCGGGCAGATCAGAGAGCGCCTGCTGAATAGCGTTGGTCAGCGCTTGCTGGCTGGCATCCGGCAGTGTCCAGCCGTTTTCAGGGCGAACGAGTTCACCCTGGGTGCCGTCAGCCTGGCCAACGATGACCGGCAGGCTGTGCGCCATTGCCTGTTGTACTGCCAACCCGCCGGTGCCCGGCAGGATGAAAAGATCAGCCGCGGCAAAAAATGGCTCCAGCTCTACGCCGTGTTTGGCACCAGCGAATGTGGTGTGCGGGTAAATTTGCCATGCAAGCATTTCAAGTCGTGAGCGGTCGGGTCCGTCGCCGACGACGACCAGGTGCGGCTTTTTCTCCATTGGCAGCGCGGCAAGGGCGTGCAATAGCGTGTCGACGCGTTTACGCGGCTGCAGCCTGCCAATGAACAGAATCTGAGGGGTGTCCTCTTTGAAAACGGGGGGGCGATCTATGGGCTTGGAGGATGGGCGGGGCGTTACTGCGTTCGTTGCAACGAATACTTTGGACGGGTTCATACCCGCTTTAATGTATTGGGCGGCGCCGGTTTCAGAGTAAGAGATCACGGCATCCATGCGGCGCAGCAGGTTGCGGTACAACAGAGAAGAGAGGAACCCCCCACCCGGAATTCCCAATCCCCAACCGATCACCGGGCGGCCGCGCAGGCGCATCCACCTGGCGGCTGACGGGTTCGACAGGTTGCGCGGGTTGATCTCCATGATCAGCACGCGCGGCTGCCAGCGGTACAGCCAAGGTAAAACACCAAGCTGCCAGTACATGTAGGTCTTGCCGCTGCTCAGGTGCAGGTTGCGCGCGCGGGCATAATTGGCGATGGCGAGTCTTTTGGCTGTTTCAACCGCCTCTGCGGGGCGGGGATCGCCGGCGAATACGCTCAGTCCTTGCAGACAGGTGGTCGCCAGGCGGTCGAAGAATTCAACGCGGTATTCGGGGAGAATACGCTGCTGTAATCCAACCCGGGTGCGGATGATGTTCATGCGATCATCACCTCAACCCGCGAGCCCGTGGTCGCTTTGCTAACTTCTATGCGAGCCGGGAAAGCGTCTTTCAATTCTTCGAGGTGGGTGATGACGAGGATCTTCTTAAATTCAGCGCTCACCATATTGATCGCTTCCACCAGGCGCTGGCGACCGTCGGCATCCTGGCTGCCGAATCCCTCGTCAATAACCAGTGTCTGCAAGCGCGCGCCGGCGCGGTGTGCCAGCACCCGGCTCAAAGCCAGTCGGATGGCGAAATTGACACGGAACGCTTCACCCCCGGAGAACATCTCGTAGGGACGTTCACCTGAGGAATCGCGAATGAGAATATCGAGTGTTTCACGGCGGTCTGAGCGTTTTTTGTCCTTAAATTCGCGCTGGGTCTCGAAGGTGACCGCCATTTCACCCGAACTCAGCCGATCGAGGATCTCGTTGGCGTGCGCCTGGATGTCAGGCAGCGCCTGTTCGATCAACAGCGCGGGAATGCCGTCCTTACCGAAGGCTTGCTCGAGGGTTTTAAGCTCGGTGATCTTTTCATTCAGCGTTTCTTTTTCTTCCAATTTTTGTGCTTTCCGCTCACGTTGTTTATCGAGTACAGCCACCTCGTTGCGCGCAGAGCCAAGTTCGTTGAGAGACCGGTTCAATTCTTCCTGTGCGGTGTAGTAATCCAGTTCCAAGGCGGAAGTGTCCGGCAGGCTGGCGGTTTCCATCTCCAGTTTTTCTTCCGCCTGACGCAATTCTTCTTTGAGCGTGGTCAGGCGGGCTGAGGTTTTTTCGATCGTCTTTTCCAGTTCGCCGATCTCGCGTTCCAATGGTCCGAGGGAAGCCCTGGCTTTGTCTATCAGGCGGAGTTTCTCCTGGCTGGCGCGACCTTCCTGCTCTGCCTGGCGTACACTTTCATGCGCAGCCGCGTCGTACCCCAGTTTTTTCAAACGGGCATCGATGGCAGTCAATTCACTGCGCGCTTCAGCCGCAAAGGATTCCTTGGTGAGAATTTCGACCAGCGCGCTCAGACGCGGCCCGTCCTTTTCCTGCCAGGCGGCAACAGTGGAATGAGCCTGTTGTAAAACTTCGCTTCTGGAATCGAGGCTGCGCTGATCTGATTTCAACACAGTCTCGACCTTTTGCAAATTTATCAATTCGTTTTCCAATTCATTTAAGCGGGTTTCACATTCCTCGATCCGCTTTTTATTGGCGCGATGGGTGTCGCCTTTTTGGGTGCCGCGCGTGTTGAGATCATCCAGTAATTTTTGACGTTCCTTTTCGGTGAGCTTTTTCTCGCAAGTCGGGCAGACCGCGCTGCTGATCTGCTGCAGCTGGTCCATGTGTTCCCTGATCTCATCCATTTCCGTTTTCAGCTGGCGGTTCTCTGTGCTTAAACGGGTCTTTTCTTCCCGCAGGTCGTGCATTTCAGTTTCGAATTTTGACCGAAGCGCCACTTTTTCATTTGCCGTGGCAACGCGCGATGTTAACTCATCCACCTGCTGCTTCAGAACGGGGATTGAGTTCTCAAGCGATTTAATATCCGCTTCGTTTTTGCGCAGGTTTTCCAGTTCGGATTCAAGCTTTGAGCGTTCACGTTCAATGACCAGCTGCGGCGCTTGGCGTTGAGACTGGTACTGATGAAAATTGGAGGCGAGCTTTTCCCACTCCGACAGTGAAGCGCGCGCAGTCTCCCAGGCGGCTACTTCGCGGTTGACCTCATCCTCATTCGCCAGGCGTTGATGGTATTCTTCCTGTTCCCGGCGGCGATTTTGCATATTTTCTGACTGCTGATCAAATTCAACCTGAACGCGCTGCACATCGGCGCGCTGCTTTTCGACAAGTTCCCGATCGTTATTCACGCGCTCTTCGATCAGCCGCTGCTGGTTGAGAATCGCTCTGCGCGCTTCAAAGAGGGATTTCTTCTCGTCAACTTCTTTTTCAAGCCGGGCGAGTTTGTTCTTGCGTTCAACTTCCTGCTGGAGTTCATTTTCGATCTCAACCAGCAGACCTTTCACCAGCGCGAGCTCTCCCTCCAGATTCTTGCGCCGGCGAGCGGCTTCTTCGCGGTAGCTCTCCCAAACCTCCAATCCAAGGATGCCTGATAGGATGCGCTTGCGATCACCCGGGCGCTGCTGGGCAAACTGGTCTGCTTTGCCTTGCAGGAAGAAAGAGGCGTTGATGAAAGTTTCATAATCCAGGCGAAGGGTGCGCCGGATCAACTCTTCGGTGGCGCGCATGGTGGGTTCTGTCAATACTCGCCAGCTCCCGTCTGTGGTGAGAACACGAAACTCCAGTATGGTGGATTTATCACGGGGTTTACTGCGTTGAACCTGGTAACGGATGCCCTCATATAAAAAATCCAGGATGACCTCTGCGGTGCCCGCCTGCATATTGATGACTGCATCATCGCGGCGGCGGGCTTCCCCGAACAACACCCAGGTGATGGCTTCCAGCAGCGAGGATTTTCCTGCGCCGTTAGCGCCTGAAATGCACGCCAGGTTGAATCCTGAAAAATCGATTTCAGCCGGGTCTTTATAGGATAAAAAACCGCTGATCTGCATCCGGTCGAGGATCATTCCAACTCGCTTTCATCCGTTTCGGTTGTGTCGGCAGGCGCTTTGCGTGTGACGAGGACTTTATCCACGCGATGACCGTCCATATCCAATACCTCGATGTGCAGGTGTTCCAGGAAAAAAGACTGACCGGAGGATGGAATGGACCCGATCTGGTTCATTACAAACCCGCCGATTGTTTGAAAGCCAACCTTGTTTTCTTCGGGGAGTGTATCGAGGTCAAACAGGTCCTTGAATTCATCGATGGGCAAAAGACCATCGAGTAGATACGACCCATCCTCGCGCTGGACGATCTCCGGTTCGTCAACCTCTCCATGGCTGGGCAGTTCGCCAATGATCGCCTCGAGCACGTCGAAAAGCGTCACAAAACCCATAACACCACCGTATTCGTCAATAACAAGCGCTTCGTGAACGCCCAGTTCCTTCTGCAATTCAAGCACCCGAACGGCGGGGGTGTACTCCGGAATGAACAGAGGTTTCTCCAACAGATCGACAACATTGTAGGGCTGCCCCGTGAGTGCTTTTTGGAGCAGGGTTTTCGCTTTCAGGATTCCCAGCACATTGTCAAGCGAGCCGCGGGACGCGGGAAAGCGCGAGTATGGACTTTCCAACACCTTTTGTATGATCTCTTCAACCTTGTCGTCAACGTCCAACCAGGCGATCTCTGTACGGGGGGTCATAATGGCGTTGATCGAACGCTCGTTCAGCCTGAACACGCCTTCGACCATATCCTGCTCAGCCTCGCCGAATATTCCCACCTCGGTGCCCTGATCGATGAGCACCCTGATCTCTTCTTCTGTGATGGGGGGTTCATCGGAGGGTTTGATACCTAGAAGCCGGACACCCAGATCAGTGGATGCTGACAGCAGGCTGGTGAGCGGGTTTGTGATCTTTGCGACAACGCGCATGATCCCGGAAACGCTGGAGGCGATCTTTTCCGGATTGTTGAGGGCGATCCTTTTTGGAATGAGTTCACCGATCACCAGCGAGAAATAAGTGGTGACCAAAACAACGATGATCAGCGCGAGGCTGGAAGCTACGGATGCCAGCCAGGGTATACCGGCGAGTTCTACGGCCAGCCGTTCAGCCAGCGTGGCTCCGCCGAATGCGCCTGTGAGCATTGCGATCAATGTGATACCGATCTGCACCGCTGAGAGAAACTTACTGGTATGGCCTAATAGTTCCATGGCGTGCCTGGCGCCGGTATCCCCTTCCTCGGCGCGCTGTTCCAGGCGCACCTTGCGCGCAGAAACGATCGCAATTTCCGACATGGAAAAGAAACCGTTAAGAAGGATGAGCACAAAGATTACGAGGATCTCGATCAGGGTGTTTGACATTATGCACTCTCATCCGGGTCTGGGGGAAGCCCGGCTCCTGAGACAGTTTGGATAATCGATTGGGCGATGGACTGTAAATGATCCGGCTCTTTCGGTTGGGTGTGTATGGAACTCCAATACATGGAAAGCAGTTCAAGCGGGGTGAGGCTGGCGATTGACTGGTCCGACGGCAGGCGCAGACGCGCCTCCTCTTGCGGGCGTCGAATCAGGTGAAACTCCAGCGCCTGTTCGCACTGCTCGCGCAGCGCGTGTTCATCGATGAACATCTCAAGTTCGCGCGGGTATTCAATAGTGAGCTTGATGATGGCATCGGGGATGCGTTCTGCATGGGGGAGGGCGGCGAAGATCTTTTCCATCATCCCGTCGCGTGATTCGATCTTCACCAGGCGGTCGAAGAAAGCACGACCTTTCAGCTGCACGAACTTCCAGGTGGTTTTTCCTTTTTCAATTTCCGCCAGTACAAAACCCTTTTCGTCGGCTGCCTCGCCAAAGTCTACACGTTCGATGGATCCGGGGTATATAACCGGAGGGTGCGCGCCGGGATTTAGATCCTGGTGTTTGTGAATGTGCCCCAACGCGACGTAATCGAGGCGGGGATCTTTGACCAGTGAACCCGGCAGCACCAGGTCTTTGCCCAGCATAACGGTGCGTTCGTTGCCGTAAACCGCTCCCTGTACTGTACCGTGCGCGGTGAAGATGGTCGGGAGTTGCGGGTCGAGCTCCTGCAGCCTGTTCTCGAGCAGCATGCTGATGCGCTTCTCGATCTCCTCGTTGACCGTGTCATTTTCATCAACAGAAAGCTGGAGCGCCGCCATGATCGTTGAGCGGAATACCCATGGGAGCGATAGCACTTGCAGCGGTAAATCCCACAGGTCAGCCGGTTTTAGCAGTTCCGGCTTGTGGAGTACGCGCACTTTTGGAACCTGGAGGGTGTCGAATTCCTGCAGCGTGTGGGCGCGTCCGCTTGCCGGGCTGATATCGTGGTTGCCCACCAGCAGCAGCACCGGGATGCCCGCCATTGGCAGGCGGATGATGCGCCTGCCCCACTCACGTTGATAGGTCGGTGATGGGGTGCGGTCTTTGTACGCGTCGCCCGCGAAGAGGACAAGGTCCACCTTCTCGTCGATGGCGGTATCAACGATCGTGTCGAGGGCTTTCAGAAAGTCGAGCACGCGGACAGGCAGACCGCTTTCAGGGTCGTGCTTTCCGTGTGTGGCAATGTCGATGTGGGCGTCAGCAAAATGCAGGATCTTGACCATAAATATTCCGTTACTATAAGTATAGCGGTTTTCAGGGAGTCTCGCCAAGCTGGTACAACATAGATTCTGCGGGAAGAAAACCGGGGTGGTGTTTAATGCTGTCGCCCAGGTCGGCGATCGCTTTATCTGTATCTCCCAGCGCATAATAAGCCAGCCCCCGCCAGTAGTAGGTTTCCTCCAGGATCGGCTCGGACATTGCTTTGAGCGTCTGGTCTGCCAATGTGATCAGATCAGTATAGCGTCCCGTGTAGTAATAGGCGAAGTACGGTCCGGTCTGGTACCACATGATCCGCCATGGGCGCTTATCCTCCCGGATCTCCGGGTAGAGGTTGAAAGCGGTGTCAAAATGGGCAGCGGCGGTGGCGTAATCCTGTAAATAGACGGCGCTGGTGCCGGCGTTGAACCATGCGAAAAAGCGTTCGCGGGTATCAGGCAACGAGGTTGCTTCATTCACCGCGCGGCTGTAAGCGATATGGTTGGCTGTTTCATCGGTAGCGAGCGGACCAAGGACGTTGAGCACATCATTGACTTTATCGGGAGGATAGACCACGATGAAGACGTAATTGAACGCCCGCCAATTCTCCTCGAGTTCGTTGTAGGGCACCTCGAAACCGCGAAAATCATCCCACGATTCCTCGGGGATTGGGTCGCTGCCACCCGGGGGGTGGCTGAGCAGGTAGGAATCCTGCGTGGTGAAGATCTGTCGCGCGTCATCGTAACCGATCAGCAGCAGGTAATGACCCATCCAGCCTTCTTTTTTCAGGTTAGCGGGCTCGAAACCGGTTTCCACCATCACCGGGAAGCCGGCGTTGAGCAGTGTCTTGATGGTTTGAAGATCACCGCCGTAACGCCATAAAGCGTCCTGCGCCGTACGCTCGTTGACAAAATCTATC
>JACDJB010001530.1_pt1 | contig 18461 bp, 20 predicted proteins | sample 7454121 | NCBI WGS metagenome assembly JACDJB01 (sample SAMN14253290, study PRJNA609438) | sludge metagenome | isolation source: sludge after 25d culture with pyrite | collected 2018-12-20 | reverse complement strand
CTCTTCCAGCGCCGGCGAGGCCAGGATCAGCGCGCTGATCAGTATCAGCGCACTGCCCAGCAGCAGCGGAAAATACCCCGGACCCATGCGCGCCAGCGTGCGCACCTCGTAGTTCAGGCTGCCCAGCACCGTGCCCAGGCCAATGAGCATCATCAGTCCGGCGGCGTAGACCTCATTCTTGTTGATCTTCAATCGCATGACGCGTCACCCTTGTTTTCGGAAGGTCGCATTTTATCCCCGTGTTTCAGGCGTTATCGTTGCAGTTTGTATGAAAATGCACAGCCAGACCGCCGGCATGCTCACGCGGGACGATCAGCCCCGCCTCGCTGTTGTCATAGGGTACGGCATTGGCCTTCAGGACGCCAGCAGTCTGCGCCAGATCCGCAACGCCGACGCTGATGGCGGCCGGGAACGGCAGCGCCGGCGCCTGCGTGGACGGCCAGCCGGGCGGCATGGCGTCGGCCGGCATCAGGGTGAAGCGACCCTGCGGCAGGTCGAGCCGGTAGCCCGCGCCATGGCGCTGCGGCGCCAGGCCCAGGAAGCGCGCGTAGCGCTGCGCCACCGCGCCGACATCGGCCACCTGAACGACGACGCCCGTCAGCGCCTGCGCGCCATTGGGATGGGTCAGGTAGCGCTGCTGCCACATCCACTGTGGCGTCTCGTGACGCAGCAGAAACACCATGCCTTCCGGCATTTCCGCCGGCGGCACGCGTACCTGGGTGAACACGACTTGGCGCGGCCCTTCGGGCGTATCGAGCGTACGGCGCAAGTCCGCCAGGCGCGGCGTGAAGCCCCTGTCCTTCAGAGCGGCCAGCGACTGTTCGGGCTGTGCGCAACCCAGGGCCAGGATGTGCAGGCCGACATGATGACCCAGGCCCAGATCCAGGCCGCGCACATCCAGCGACGGGTCGACAATGGCCAGCAGCTCGATATAGCCCTGACCCAGCATGGCACAGCGGTTCGCCGTGCCGCGCTGGACGACCACGCCGGTTTGCGGGTCGGTACTGGAATGCTGGGAAAACGGCGTCAGCAGGAAACCCAGGCGTTCATATTGCGCGGCAATCTCGTCCAGCGAGTGAGCGAAAATACCGGCATGATCCAGGCCGCTTGAAAAAGCGGCCTGCATCGAAGTGGAAACTTCGGTCATGCCCATCCCTTAGTCGATGCGCGCACCGGAAAGCTTGACCACCTTGGCCCAGCGCTCGATGTCCGCTTCGTGGATCTTCTTGAAAGTCTCAAGGCTCATGTCGGCCGGCGGCGTGATGCCTTGGCTCTTGCGCAGCCACTCGTCGAAATCGGGTCGCTTCACGATGGTTGTGATTTCCTTGTTCAGGCGCTGCGTGATGGCGTCGGGCAGGCCCGCCGGTCCAAGGATGCCGTACCAGGTCGTGCTCTCGTAGCCCGGCAGATCGCAGGCTTCGGCGATGGTGGGCACGTCAGGCAGGGCGTCGATACGCGTAGCCTGGGTGACGCCCAGCGCACGCAGGGTGCCTTTCTGGATGAAGCCCATGCTGGGCGCGACCTGGTTGAAGAAGAAATCCACCTCGCCCGCGAGCAGCGCCGTCATGGCCGGCCCCTGGCCGCGGTAGGGAATGTGCACGGTATCCACCTTGGCCATGTTGGTGAACAGGGCACCCGCCAGGTGGCCCGAGGCACCGTTGCCCGTAGAGGAGAAGTTCAGCTCGCCCGGCTTTTCACGGGCGAGCGCGATCAGATCCTGGCAGGTCTTGATGTCCGGGTGCTTTTCCGGATTGACGAGCAGGACGTTGGGCACGTCACCCAGGATGGCGATACGGGTGAAATCCTTTTCCACGTCGAACGGCAGGGAGCCGTACAGCGAGGCGTTGATGGCGTGGGTGCCCGAGGTGCTGAGCATGATGGTGTAGCCATCCGGCGTGGCGCGCGCGACGTAGTCGGCGGCGACGTTGCCGCCCGCCCCCGTCTTGTTCTCGGCCACGAAGGCGACGCCGAACACCTTGTTCAGCTCTTCGCCCAGCTTGCGGGCATAGATATCGGTACCGGCGCCGCCGGGGAAGCCGCCGATGATGGTGACGGGCCGGCTGGGCCAATCATCCTGGGCGAAAGTGGGAGCAGCCAGCGTCATCGCCAGCGTCGCAACAAGCAAGGGGCGGAACTTCATCTCAGTCTCCTTGGGGATCGAGGGTCTGTGGGTGTGTGGCCGGAATCAGGCCTGGAGTGCAGCCACGCCACGCGCCAGACGGCGCATGGCCGTGACGAGCTGCGCTTCGGAAGTGGCGGTACTGATGCGGAAATAAGGGGCCAAGCCGAAGACGCTGCCCGGCACCACGGCCACGTCATGCGCTTCGAGCAGATAACGGCAGAAATCGACATCGCTCTCGATGACATGGCCATCGGGCGTGCGGCGCCCCAGCACCCCTTCGCAGCTGGCGAAGGTGTAGAACGCGCCTTCGGGACGCCGGCAGCGGATGCCGGGAATCTCGTTCAGCGCATCCACCACCAGGTCACGGCGGTGCTGGAAGGCCTGGCGGCGCTCTTCGAGGATATCCTGGGGGCCGTCCAGCGCCGCGGCGCCGGCCACCTGGCTGATGGAGCTGGGGTTGGACGTGCTCTGGCTTTGCACCACCGCAATGGCGGCGATCAGCTCGCGCGGCCCGGCGGCATAGCCCAGGCGCCAGCCCGTCATGGCGTAGGCCTTGGACAGGCCGTTCACGGTGAGCGTGCGCGATTTCAGGCGCGGCTCGATCTGGGCCATGGTGACGAATTCACGCCCGTCATACAGCAAGTGCTCGTAGATGTCATCGCTGAGCAGCCACACGTGGGGATGGCGCAGCAGGACGTCGGCCAGCGCGCGCAGCTCGTCGCGCCCGTAGGCCGCGCCGGCGGGATTGGACGGCGAGTTCAGCATGAGCCAGCGCGTGCGCGGCGTGATGGCCTGTTCCAGATCGGCCGGATCCAGGCGCAGGCCCAGCGCTTCGCGCCCGGGCACCACCACCGGCACGCCATCGGCGATGCGCACCATGTCCGCGTACGACGTCCAGTACGGCGCAACCATGATGACTTCATCGCCTTCGTCCAGCGTGGCCATGAAGGTGTTGTGGATGACTTGCTTGGCACCGGCGCCTACGGTGATTTCCTCGAGCGCGAAATCGAGGCCATTTTCACGTGCGAACTTGCGCTGGATGGCCTGCTTGAGCGCGACGGTGCCGTCGAGCGCGGTGTATTTGGTCTGCCCTTCGCGGATGGCGCGGATGCCGGCTTCCTTGACGAAATCAGGCGTGTCGAAATCCGGCTCTCCAGCGCCCAACACGATGACGTCGCGCCCCTGGGCGCGCAGGCGCGCGGCGGCGGCGCCGATACGCAGGATTTCAGAAACAGCGATATGCTCCAGGCGACGCGCCGTCTTCAGGGCAGGCTGCGACGGCGTGGCCGCAACGGCGGGCGCTTCGGCGGACGATGCAATGGACATGGCAACAACTCTCAGGGTTGGGACTCAACAGGCGAGTTTTCCACAAAGCGGGCCTCGGCGTAATCGGCCAGGGCGTTGCTGGTGTAGATCTCGGCAAAGCTGGCGCGCGTAAGCGCCACTAGTTCATCATACGAGTGTTCGATGTGCTGGGTAATCAATTCCTGCACCTGGACGAGGTCACGCGCGCGCAGCAGGCGCACGATATCCGGATGGTCGTTGCGCACCAGGCTGCGCCGCGTCTTCAGATCCATCCAGCGCACGAAGCGGATGCGTTCGTTCACCGAGCGGATGGCGCGCAAATATTCGCCATTGCCGCTGAGCAAGGCCATGCGCTCGTGAAACTCCTCGTCCACGGCCAGTAATTGAATGGTTTCCTGGTCCGTTTCCGGCACGAGGCGCCCTTCTTCCGTGAAGGCGGCCAGATGCTGCAGATCGGCATTGCTGGCGCGCTCGCACACGCGCTGCGCCACCGCTAGCTCCAGCGTGATGCGAAATTCATATAAATCGAATACCTGCTTGGCATCCAGCGGGCGCACGGTGTAGCCGCGGTTGGCGGTAGCGACCAGGAAGCCATCGGCCGCCACGCGGTTGAGCGCCTCGCGCACAGGTGTGCGGCTGACGCCCAGCTGGCGCGCGAGCTCGACCTCGTTGACCCGCTCATCCGGGCGCAGGCGAAAGGTCGTCACCATGGCCTTGATGCGCTCGTACACCGGCGTGCCACTGACTTGAGGCACGGCGCGCACGGAAAGCGAGGGTCCTTCGGGCATTGCACACCTGCCTGTACACAGTTTCGAACACAGTTTAATATACACCCACGGTTCGCCAAAAATCCAGCGATCCGCAGCAATATCCGGGATTCCACCAATAGAGAAAGTGTGCCTTATGACTCAACGACGCCTCCCTCCCCGTGACCAGATTTCGCTGTGCTTTGCACACGCGGCCTACCGCATGAAGGAACGTTTCGACGCCCGCAACACGGGTATGCGCAGCGTAGAGGTTCGCGATGCCGCCGACCTGCGCGCGCAGGCCGGCCAGGCCGACGTCATCGTCGTGTCCGGCATGTGGGACAACGCACTCATCGCCCAGGCGCCCCGGCTGGCCTTCGTGCAGTCCATCAGCGCTGGTGTCGATCAGTACGACAAGGCGCAGTTCCAGGCCGCCGGCATCCGCCTGGCCAGCGCCCAGGGCGCCAACGAACGCGCCGTGGCCGAGCACGCCATGGGGCTGATGCTGAGCCTGTCGCGCCAGATCTCGCTGGCGCGCGACAATCAGCACAAGCATTTCTGGCGCGGCATGATTTCCGAAATCCCCCGCCGCGAAGACGAGCTGGGCGGCAAGACGCTGGTGATTGTGGGCATGGGCCGCATCGGCTCGCGCCTGGCGCAGCTGGCGCGCGCCTTCGACATGCACGTGATCGGCGTGAAGCGCGATATCACGCGCGGCGTGGAAGCGGCCAACGAAGCCATCCCCCAGGATCGCCTGCACGACGCCCTGGCGCGCGCAGACTACGTCGCCCTCACCTGCCCGCTCACGCCCCAGACCGAAGACTTGATGAACGTCGCCGCCTTTGCGGCCATGAAGCCGTCGGCCTACCTGATCAACGTGGCGCGCGGGCGCGTCGTGGATGAGAACGCGCTCATGCAGGCGCTGCAGACGAAGGCCATCGCCGGGGCCGCCATCGACTGCACGCGCGAAGAGCCGCTGCCCGAGTCATCCCCGCTGTGGGACTGCCCGGGCCTGGTCATCACCCCCCATACCGCAGGCGAAACCCAGCGTTACGAGGACAATGTGATCGACATCCTGCTGGAAAACCTGGAGCGCCTGTGGAAAGGCGAAGACGCCTTGCGCAACCAGGTGATCTGAGCAGGCTACGACCATGCGGACTGCCTAGGGCCGCACCACCAGGTCGTTGCGGACCTGGCTGACCCCCCGTACCGAGCGCGCCAGTTCACCGGCGCGCTCTTTTTCATGCTGCGACTTCACGAAACCCGACAGTTGCACCACGCCGGCGGCGATGGTCTTGACGCTGATGCTGACGGCGGAGGTGGCCGGATCGCTGGCCAGTTTGCTTTTTACCGTGGCCGTGACTGCGGACCCGTCGATATACTGCCCCACGGACTCCTGCTCGCGCGCCACGCTGCAGCCCGCCAGCAGGGCGATGCTGGCGCCGGTGGCCAGGGCCAGTGAAATCAGACGGGCCGTAATACGTTTTCCTGACATGACAGCTTCCTGAGGATTGAAGACGATGACTTCAAGTTAACATGGGCGCTGGACAAGAGCGAGGGAGAGCCCAATGCCGTTGATTGCCCCCATGACCTGCGTCGCGGATTTCCAGCGCCTGGCGCAACGCCGCGTGCCGCGCATGTTTTACGATTATGCCGACTCCGGCTCCTGGACGCAAAGCACCTATCACGCCAACGAAAGCGATTTCGCACGCCTGAAATTCCGCCAGCGCGTGGCCGTGGACATCGAAACGCGCAGCCTGCGCACGCACCTGCTCGGCCAGCCCGTCGCCATGCCGCTGGCGCTGGCGCCCACGGGGCTGACCGGCATGCAGTGGGCCGACGGGGAAATCCTGGCCGCGCGCGCCGCCGAACAGTTCGGCATCCCCTTCACCCTGTCCACCATGAGCATCTGCTCGCTGGAAGACATCGCCCTGCACACCACGCAGCCCTTCTGGTTCCAGCTCTATGTGATGCGCGACCGCGATTTCATCCGCCGCCTGATCGACCGGGCGCGGGCGGCCGGCTGCTCGGCGCTGATGCTGACGCTGGACCTGCAGGTGCTGGGCCAGCGCCACAAAGACATCATCAACGGCCTCAGCACGCCGCCCCGCCCCACGCTGCGCAACCTGATCAATCTGGTAACCAAACCGCGCTGGTGCATGAACATGCTCGGTACACCCCGGCGCAGCTTCGGCAATATCGTGGGCCATGCGCGCGGCGTGGACGACTTGTCCTCGCTGTCCTCGTGGACCGCAGAGCAGTTCGATCCATCACTGAACTGGTCCGACATCGAATGGATCAAGAAACACTGGGGCGGCCCGCTCATCCTCAAGGGCATCATGGATGCGGCCGATGTGCCCATGGCCATCGATTCGGGCGCCGACGCCCTGGTGGTGTCCAACCACGGCGGGCGCCAGCTCGACGGCGCACCCTCGTCGATTTCGGTGCTGCCCGCCATCGTGGCGGCGGCCGGCGACAAGATCGAGGTCTGGATGGATGGCGGCGTGCGTTCGGGGCAAGACGTCCTGCGCGCCCGCGCCCTGGGTGCGCGCGGCGTGCTGGCCGGGCGCGCCTTCCTGTATGCGCTGGGTGCGATGGGTGAGGAAGGCGTGCGCCAATGCCTGACCCTGCTGGCCAAGGAGCTGGACATCAGCATGGCATTTTGCGGACGCACCGACATCGATACGGTGAACCGCGACATCCTGCTCAATGCGGACATCTTCGATGGCCCCGCACCCGCGCGCAGCCCCGCCGCCCGCAAGCGCAGTCCGGCCCGACCGCGCAAAACCGCCGCCGATCAGAGCGGCCGTATCATCTCGGGCGCATAGCGCGTGCGCCCGGGTTCGGGCGCTGCCAGTGGCGCCACGCGCTGCAGGCTGGCGCGGCAACGCTGTACCAGGCGCTGGTACTGCCGCGTCCCCAGGGTCTTGCGCGCGACATCCTCGTCGCTGAGCGCGCGCGCCACGCGCGCCGGCGCGCCCGTCACCAGCTGGCGCGAGCCCACCTGCAGGCCGGCCTTCACGAAGGCCATGGCGCCCACGATGCTGTCGTCGCCGATGACGGCGCCGTCCATGACGACCGCATTCATGCCCACCATGGCGTTGCGCCCGATGGTGCAGCCATGCAGGATGGCGCCATGGCCGATATGGCCATCCACGGCAATGAGCGTGTCGTTCTCCAGGCCACCGTGCACGACGCAGCAATCCTGGATGTTGGCGCCTTCGCGCATCTCGATGCGACCGAAGTCGCCCCGGAGGCTGGCCAGCGGCCCGACGTAAACGCCGGGCCCGATGTGCACATCGCCAATCAGCACCGCCGTGGGATGCACGAAGGCGGAGGGATCAACCACCGGAATCATGCCATCGATGGAATAGACTTGCAGCCCGGTCATGGGTGCTCCCGTTGTCAGGTTCAGCCGGTTTTCATGGTCCGGGGCAGCCAGGTGGCCATTTCCGGATACATCGTCAACAGTACCACCATCAGGATCATGAGCAGGAAGAACGGCAGCACGGCCTTGGTGATGGTCCAGATATTCTCGTTGGAGATGCCCTGCACCACGAAAAGGTTGAAGCCTACCGGCGGCGTGATCTGCGCCGCTTCGACCATGATGGTCAGGAAGATGCCGAACCACAGCAGGTCGATACCCGCCTGCTGGACCATGGGAATGACGACCACCGTGCTGAGCACCACCATGGAGATGCCATCCAGGAAGCAGCCCAGGATGAGATAAAGCACCATCAGGGCCGCCAGCAGCGCATACGGCGACAGGCCCATGGCGTCGATCCAGTGCGCCAGCGCGCGTGGAATGCCCGAAAAGCCCATGGCCGTGGTAAGAAAAGCGGCACCCGCCAGGATGAAGGCAATCATGCACGAGGTGCGCATGGCACCATAGAGACTGGCCTGGAAGCTTTTCCAGTTCAGGCTGCCCGCCACCAGCGCCACCAGCAGCGAGCCGACCACGCCCAGCGTGGCCGCTTCCGTGGCCGTGGCGACGCCGGTATAGATGGAGCCGATGACGGCGACGATGAGCAGGACGATGGGCAGCAGCAGGCGCACGCGCTTGAGCGCCTCGCGCAGCGGCAAGTGCGGCTCGGGCGGCGGCATCTGGTCGCGATGCAGCAGCGACCAGATGATGATGTAGCCCACGAACAGCCCCATGAGCACCAGGCCGGGGATCACGCCGGCCAGGAACAGGCGACCGATGGACACATTGGCCGACACACCGTAGACGATGAGGATGATGGACGGCGGAATGAGCAGCCCCAGCGTGCCCGAGGCCGCCAGCGAGCCGATGCTCAGCCTGCGGTTATAGCCGCGCTTTTCCAGTTCGGGCAGCGACATCTGCCCCACCGTGGCCGCCGTGGCCGCGGATGAACCGCTGACCGCCGCGAAAATGCCACAGCCCAGGACGTTCACGTGTACCAGACGCCCGGGCAAACGCCCCACCCAGGGCGCCAGGCCTTCGAACAGGTCGGCCGCCAGACGGGTACGAAACAGGATTTCGCCCATCCAGATGAACAGCGGCAAGGCAGTCAGCGTCCAGGTGCTCAGGGAGCTCCAGATGGTCGTCGGCATCACCGACGCGATGGGGGCACCGGAAAACATCAGCATGGTCAGGTAAGCCACGCCGATCAGGGAAAGCGCCACCCAGATGCCGGAGCCCAGAAAAAAGAACAGGGCCAGTACCAGGACAGGACTGTAGGTAAGGATATCCATGGTTTATTCGGTAAAGTCCTCGGATTCAGCCGAGTCATACGTCTGGGGTTCGCCGCGCACGAAGCGCAGCCCCTCTTCGAGCAGGGCAATCTCCAGCAGGATCACGCCCAGCAACATGCCCATTTGCGGCATCCACAGCGGCACGCCGATCATGCCGGTGGACAAATCGTTATATTCATAGGAAACCTGCACCAGGCCCAGCGTGAACCAGGCAAACGCCCCCATGGCCACGATGGCGAACAGCAGGCACCAGCCTTCCAGCGCGCGCCGCGCGCGGCCCTGGATGCGCGACAGCAGCAGTGTTACGCGGATATGCCCGCCGGTGCGCAAGGTATAGGCCAGCCCCAGGAAGCTGGAGGCGGCCATGGCGAAGCCGGCGAACACGTCGGCGTCGCGCACCTGGATGTGAAACAGACGACCGCCGATCTGCAACAACGTCAGCACGGCGATCATCACCAGGAAGAATGCGGCCAGGGCCCCACCCAGCCGATAGATTCGATCCAGCACAGTGAGGCCTCCTGACGCAGGTTTACTTGATATTGCTGTAGGCTTCGATGATGGCCTGACCCGCCGGACCGGCGCTGCCGATCCATTCGCCGATCAGGGTCTCGCCCAGCGGTACGAATTCCTTCTTCATGGAATCGCTGGGCTGGTCCACCGTCATGCCATGGTCCTTGAGCTGCTGGATGAGCTTGTCGGTTTCCACCTGGGCCATTTCCCAGCCACGCGTTTCGGCGTCGGCCGCGGCTTTCAGGACGGCCTCCTGTTCAGCCGTGTCGAGCTTGTCGAAGATCTTCTGGTTCACGACCAGAATGTTCCACGGCGCCATGGCGCGCACGTCGGTGAAGTACTTGACGAAGTCCCAGGCCTGCGTATCCACGCCCGTGGCGGGCGAAGTGATCATGGCGTTGATGACGCCAGTCGAGAACGCCTGCGACACTTCCGACTGCTGGACGGTGACGGGCGTGGCACCCATCAGCTCGGCCAGGCGACCGGTGACCGGATTGAAGGCACGGAACTTGCTGCCCTTGAAATCACTGACCGAGTTGAGCTTGTCCTGGCTGTAGAACGAATTGTAGGGCCAGGGCACGACATTGAGCAGCTTGAGCCCTTGCTTGGCCAGCAGATTCGTCAGTTCCGGACGCGTGACCTCAAGCAGCTTGGCGCCTTCCTCGTAGTTGCTGGTCAGGAAAGGCACGGAGTCGATGCCGAAGATGGCGCTCTCGTTGCTGTGCATGGACATCAGCAGTTCGCCGATGGGTACCTGACCCGTCTGTACGGCGCGCTTGACGTCGGGCTGCTTGACCAGGGAGTCCTCCGGGTGGATGACGATATCCAGCTTGCCGCCCGTTGCCGTCTTGACATCATCGACAAACTGCACGAGGTTGCGGGTAAAGTAATTTTGCATGTTGGACCGCACCGGCAGATCCCACTTCGCGGCGCTGGCCGCCGAGCCAAAACCGACGCCGGCCATCAGGCAGGCTGCTATTAGGCTGGATTTGAACCGCTTGTTCATGATGACGCTCTCCTGTTGATGCAATTAAGCCGCCGCCTGAAAGGCCGCTGGCGGATTTCTGTGCTCGCCCCGGTTGGGGCGCCCCATTATAAGAAGTGTCCGACAGGCTTCAAGTGCATTTACAACATGCAAGAGTTTCGCCCTGCCGGACCGGATCACAGCAGAAATTTTGTTAGACTGATTGACTCTTGATCCTGGTCATACTTTTGGAATCATATCTCATGACGGCACGCATCAAGGGTGTTCTGGCACCCGTTGTTACCCCTTTTGACAATCAGCGCCAACCAGATACAGCGCGCTTCGTACGTCACTGCCAGTGGCTGGTGGACAACCAGGTCGGTCTGGCCGTGTTCGGCACCAACTCGGAAGCGAACTCCCTCAGCCTGGGCGAACGCATCGCGCTGCTGGAAGCACTGGTCGAGCATGGCATCGACCCCGCGCGCATGATGCCCGGCACGGGCAGCTGCGCCATCGATGATGCCGTGCAACTGACCCGCCTGGCCGTGCGCCAGGGCTGCGCGGGCGTGCTGATGCTGCCGCCCTTCTATTACAAGGGGGTCTCCGACGAAGGGCTGTACCGCTATTTCTCCGAGGTGATCCAGAAAGTGGGCGACAGCGCCCTGCGCATCTATCTGTACCACATCCCGCCGGTCTCGCAGGTGCCCATCAGCCTGGCACTCATCGAGCGCCTGCTGCGAGATTATCCGCAGGCCATTGCCGGGGTCAAGGATTCATCGGGTAATTGGGACAATACCCGGGCCATGCTCGAGCAGTTCCAGCCCGAGGGCTTCGACGTCTTCGCCGGCAGCGAGACCTTTTTGCTCGCTACGCTGCGCGGCGGCGGCGCCGGCTGCATCAGCGCCACCGCGAACGTCAATCCGGCCGCCATTCATCAGTTGTACACGCAGTGGCAGAATGCGGATGCGGACGCACAGCAGGCGGCGCTGGACGCCGTACGCGGCGCCTTCCAGAAGCATGTGATGATCCCCGCCATGAAGCATGCCGTAGCGCACTGGAGCGGCGTGGCGTCGTGGGCCAACGTGCGCCCGCCCCTGGTTGAACTCGCACCCGAGCAGGGAGAACAGTTGATTGCGGATCTGCGCGCCCTGGGCTTTGACATGCCGGGCATGAAGGCCGCCTGAGGACGGCCCAGGCAAGGCCCCGAAGCCGGGGCCGCGCCGGGGCCGCGTTGGCAGCCCCAGCTGCGGGCCGGCGAAAACCGGCCGGCTTAAAGTTCGGCCCGGGACAAATCCCACATATGGGCGTAGATGCCCTGGGAGATTACGGCCTGGGCCGGAATCGCGGCGGCATTGCCCACCAGCGCCTGCCCGTGGCGGCGTACGGCGTCGGTGCTCGTACCTTCCACCATCACGTACCAGTCGCTTGCGCTGGGCGGCGGGACGGCTTCGGTCAGGGGCTTGGAGAGCTGAGGATCGCTTTCCACCAGGTGCGCCGAGATGATCTCCTTTTCCAGAATCAGGGCGCGCAGCGCCTCGTCCAGGTGTGCGCGCAAAGCATCGGCATCCAGCCCCGCGGGCCGGATGGCGGCGAAAAACAGAGCGCAGCCGCGACCCTGGCCGTGGCTGGCACCCACGCGCACGATGGCACGCCCGCCGTCCCGAAAGCGCTCGATATAGTAGAGCGAGCGTTCGGTCTGGTTCGCGAGCGCCTTACGATACTGCGGGCTGTCGAGCACGTCGAAGTCGCGCGTGGTGTACAGGTTGAGGTATTTGGGCGTGGCATCGACGGCGAGATAGCGTCGGGCTTCGGTGAAACCCTCGATGCCGACGCGCTCGGCCAGATGTTCTTTGTCATACCAATCGTTGAAGCCTTCCTCGTCGGCGGCGTCGACATTCATCAGCGTGATCAGCATGGCTTTTCCGGAAAGCGGCATGGCGGGCTATCTCCTGTAAAACGGTAATACGCTAGGGGAATCCTGCTGCGAGTATACTGCAGCCACCCGGGGATCCCGGCGTTTCGCCCGGCACGCCCCGCCTTTCCGCCCAGCCCATTCTTGCCAAGGAGCATGCAGCATGAACGCGGTCATCGTCACTCTGGGTTCGCAGCGCTACGAAGTCCAGCGCACCTGGCCCGGCACGCCACAGGACTTCACGGCCATCTGCGATGTTACGGTGCTCGAAGACGGGCGCATCGTGGCCATGCGCCGGCGCGCCCCCCAGCTCGTCGTGCTCGCACCATCCGGTGAGCTGCTCGACCAGTGGACGGTGCCCGGGCTGGTCTGTCCGCACTACCTGAATCCGCGCCCTGGCGGCGGTGTCCTGATTGCTGACTTTGACGGCCACCAGATCATCGCGCTGGACAATGACGGCCGCGTGCTGTGGTCGCTGGGCGATCCGCGCCAGCCCAACTGGATGCTGCCGTTCAACCACCCCACGTCGGCCAGCATGGATGCGGCGGGCAACCTCTACGTCACGGACGGCTACGGCAACAGCTGCCTGCACCGTTTCGGCCCATCCCGGGAGCGCGCCTATACGGTGGGCAGCCAGGGCCCGGGGCCGGGGCAGTTCACCACGCCGCATGCCGTCATCGTGCTGCGCGACGGGCGCCTGCTGGTGGCCGACCGCGAGAACAACCGCCTGCAGTTCTTCGATACCGAAGGCATCGTGCTGGGCGAAATTCGCGATCTGTACAAGCCCATGGCACTGGCGGAACTGCCGGACGCCAGCATCCTCGTCACCGACCACACGCCGCGCCTGTCGCGGTTTGCGCCCGACGGCCGCCTGCTGGGCCGGTGCCGCACGCTGAGCACGGTGGCCCACGGCATGGCCGCCGGCGCCGATGGCATGATTTACCTGGCCGAGATGGCGCCCGACATGCTCACGCGCCTGGTGCCGCTGACCTGAGCGCGCCCTCCTGCGTACGGGCGATGTGCGTGAATTCTTCGGGTGTGATGGCCCTGAAACGCACGACATCGCCCACGTTGAGCAGGCAGGGCGTGGCGCGACCGGGATCGAAGAAGCGCAGGGGAATGCGCCCGAGCAGGTTCCAGCCCCCGGGCAGCACCATGGGATAGATCACGCACTGGCGATTGGCCAAGGCGATGGAGCCTTGCGGCACCGCCGTGCGCGGTGTGGCGCGACGACCGATGGCAAGCCGTTCATCGAACATGCCCAGATAGGGATGACCCGGCGCGAAGCCCAGCATGAGCACGCGCACGCGCGCCGTGCTGTGCAGGGCGATGACCTCCTGCGTCGTCAGCCCGCAATAGCGGGCGACGTCTTCGAGATCCTGGCCGTGCTCGCCCCCGTAGCAAACGGGCAGTTCGATTTCATTGGCCTGCGTATCTTCGGCCGCCAGGCGCGCGGGGATCAGCGCGCAGACGCGCGCCAGCACCGCCTCGCGCACGGCCGGCGGCGTGAAGTGCACACCCACGGCCGCCATCGACGGCATCACGTCGCGCACCGGCGCCAGGCCGGCGGCGACGACGCGCCGCGCCAGTTCGACGGCGAAGCGGTTCGCGCGTTCCGGCGCCGAAGCGTCGAACACCACGACGACACAGCCGTCGCCGCCCTGCTCTACATGCCAGGGCGGACAGTGCAACACCGCGGCTTCGGTCACAGGCCTTGCGGGCGGCGCAAATGCCACTGCGTGCGCGCCTGATACTGCGCACCAATGTCGAGCACCCCATCCTCGCCGTACGGCCGGCCCATGATCTGCATGCCCAGCGGCAGCCCCTGGGCGGTCGCGCCGCAAGGCAGGGCCAGCGCGGACAAGTTGAAGAAATTACCGAAGCGCGTGAAAAAGGATGGCGTACCGGCTTGGTCGACATCCTCCAGGGCCAGCGGCGGCGTCAGCGTGGTGGGCGCGAGCAGCGCATCGACCTGATCGAAAACCTTGTTGAAGCGGACCTGCATCTCGCGGCGCTGGCGCAAGGCCTGGATGTAATCGATGGAGCGAATGTTGCGCCCATTGAGCAGACGCGGCCGCACGTCTTCGTCCAGCGGCGCAGCGGCGTCGTCGAGCAGCGTGTGGTAGAGGCTGTAGCCCTCGGCGAACATGATCTGCCCGTTGATCTCGGCCACTTCGGCAAAGCCGTAGGGCATGGGGACGTCGACGATGTCGGCACCGGCATCGGCCAGCACCGCCAGCGCCGCGTCATAGGCCGACAGCACTTCCGGCGCGACCAGGGCACGATCTGCCTCCGGCAGGCGCGCCAGCCGCAGGCCGCGCAGATCTTCGCGCGGCGCGCGCGCCGGCGCTTCGGGCGGCACCAGACGTGCGAGCGGCTCATCGGGATCGAAGCCGCGCAAGGCATCGTAAAACAGGCGCGCATCGGCCACGCTGCGCGCCATGGGTCCGGGCGTATCCAGCGTGGGGCTGAGCGCCAGCACCCCTTGCGCACTGATGCGACCCGACGACACCTTGAGCGCCGTCAGGTTGCACCACGATGCCGGCAGGCGCACCGAACCCCCGGTATCCGTACCCAAGGCCAGCGGCACCAGATCGGCCGCCAACGCCACGCCCGAACCGCTGCTGGAGCCGCCGGGTGTGCGCGCCGTGTTCAGATCCCAAGGGTTCCACGGCGTGCCCAGACGCTGGTTCGTGCCCCAGCCGCCCATGGCGAACTCCACCGTATGCGTCTTGCCCAGGATGATGGCCCCCTGCTGCCAGAGCTTGCGCACGAGGTGGGCCGTGACCGTGCTGATACGCCCCGCCTGCGCGGCCGTGCCGCCGCTCGTATGGCAGCCTGCGATCTCGACCAGGTCTTTCAGGGCCACGGGCATGCCATGCAGCGGGCCCAGGGCGGCGCCGCTACGCCGCGCCAGATCGGCCGCCTGCGCCGCTCGGCGGGCGTCCTCGGCATAGACTTCAACGTAGGCGTGCAGGCGCGGCTCCCACTCGTCGATACGTTGTAGATAGTATTCGACCAGATCGACCGAGCTGAGCTCGCCGCTGGCCAGGCTGGCAGACAACGCCTGCGCGCTGCTGTATGCAAGGGATGATGACATGTACGGACTCACTTCTACGCTAGGGAAAAGCAGGAAAACCCCAGTTTATCGTATCGTGCGCCATTCATTCACCCCGCTTCATTCACCCCGCACACAGGCCGATGCGGGCAACAGCTGCGCGGCCGCGGCATCGAGCACGATTCGCACGCGCGGATGCTGCTTGAGCACGCTGAACGGCAGTGCCGGCGTGGTCGCGCTCTCGTGATAGGCCGCCATGGTGGCCGCCTTGGCGGGGCCGGTGGCCACCAGCAGGATCTCGCGCGCATCCATGATGTCTTGCAAGCCCATGGTGATGGCGCGCCCGGGCACCAGCTCACCCTCGGCAAAAAACCGGCTGTTGTCCAGCCGCGTGCGCTCGTCCAGCGTCACGGCATGGGTGCGGCTGTCGAACGGCGTGCCCGGCTCATTGAAGCCGATGTGGCCATTGCGGCCCACGCCCAACAGTTGCAGATCGATGCCGCCGGCGGCGCGGATGGCCGACGAATAGTTGCTGCAGCAGGCCTGCACGTCGGCGGCGCAGCCGTCCGGAACGTGATGGCGCCAAGGATCGAAGCCCAGCGCATCGAACAGGTGCTGGCGCATGTAGGCGCCGTAGCTCTGCGGATGGCTGGCCGACAGGCCGATGTATTCATCCAGGTTGAAAGACCGCATCCGGGACATGTCCAGGGCCTGTTGCCGGATCTGGCGCAAAAGGCTGGCATACACCGGCTCCATGGTGCCGCCGGTGGCCAGGCCCAGGACAGACTCGGGACGCGTGCGAATTTGCTCGACAAGAACGCCCGCCACGAAATCCGCAAGAGTGGCAGTGTCTGAATATACGAGGTACATATGCAGGTATGCTGCCGGGGAAGCAGCTGCGCGATGAGAGAGAAAAATCGTAGCATGCGAAGCCGGCGCACACCGGCCTTGCACACATTTTTTTTCAAATGTCCCCGAAAGAGATACGCCCGACCGCTTCAGGCCGTGACGTGGATGCGCGTGCCGACCGAACCTGTATGGGCCAGGCGGGGTACGTCGGGCACCGACTGGACCAGATCGAGAATGGTATTGGCCTGGTTGTCCAGCGTCTTGCGCAAGAGGTTGTTCTCTTTTTGCTGCATGAGGTTCCAGTTCTGCAGGCCTACGGCGACATCTACGGCGGATTCTATGGCACCAGACATGATGTTCTCCGTTAACAGGCTTTCAGCATAGCACAGTTGTCACACATCACGTATCATTTCAGGACGAAATCCGCAAACCCGCCCAAGGAGACCGTATGCGTGCCATTCTGCCCCTGGGCGCAGGCGACCGAATCCCTGGGGGCCGTGTCGGGCATGTCGATTCGTCTGGCAACCGATCACCTGCTGGAAACGTATCCGCCCGTGGGCCCGATCTATTTTCCCCGCATGTACGGGCGCGTTCTGAAAATGCCCGTGGGGCCCGGCATGTACGAATTTCGTGCGACCTTCGAATGCGGCGCGTTCTGTCGTGCGCATGGGCTGCTTGCCTTGCACCAGTTCAATACGGAAGTGAATGCCGCGGGCTGGCCGTATCGCTGGCTGGACGAAGGGCAAGAGGAAGGCGCGGCGCAGCCGTAAGCGTGGTTTTCTGGCAACGCTTTATGCTGATGGGATAAGTCCGCATATTTGAGCGATTTCCCGATAGTTTTCCCAACAATGTAACGAAAATTAATTCCATGCGAGATTGTTGTGAACTTATGGATCCCGAAGCCTTATATCAGCATCCTTACCTGGCTTGCGGCAGCCTCCATTTTCGGATGCTCGACGTATCCCACTGATCCTGCGGGACAAACGGCATACTACCTGGAGCTGGCATCCAAGGCGCTCGCGAACAATGATGGGCGAGCAGTGCGCAGGAACATTGATCACGCGGTATGGTCGTCTGACCAAACCGAGCAGCTGCGGAAATTTTTTGTCGACAAGCGCGGCGCGCTTCAGGCCTACCTTGCCTCCACTCAGGAGCTCATTGTCTCTGCATATAACCCGAACAGCATAATTGAGGCAAGACAGGTGCTGGAAAAGCTTTATTCTTCAGGGTTGCTGGATCAGAAAGTATACGCAGACCTGCAAACACAAATCGAAAATCGCTGCCGCCTCGGAAATGAAGACGGGTCGCTTGCATTCCGGCTGGCACACGATCTGCGCGGCTTGGGCCTTCGAGAGTCCAACCACCAAATGGGTTTAATCGTTGAGCGAAGCCTAAAATGGGCCGCCGAGTCGACCGTCACAAGTAAGCGACAAATTGGCAAAATCATGACGTATGCCATCGATGCAGATACGCCTGCAGAACATAAAGCGCGTATCGAATCCGCCCTTGATTCCTTATATATCACTGCCGATGAACTGCCGTATGTGCAAAAGGCATTCCCAGCCTTCGCCCAACGCCGTCAGCATATTCTTGAACGGCTGGGATCATCGGGTGCCATGCCAGTGCTTGTGCGGCGGCCGGTATGGAATGATTTGGCGCAAAGCGACAAAGATGCCATTCAGAAGCATGTACGAATCGAGGTACTGCCGGAGTCGTCGTACGGGACCATAATTGAAGTTCAAAGCGCGGACAGATCCACTGCCGCAACCCATGCCGGGGCCGTTGCCGGGAGCAGCATTGCTCAGTTAGCCTACATCGGGCGATCGATAAAGCACGACCATTATTCCCCATGGATGCAAATCGGCCTCGGCGCTCTGGGCGCGATGGCGGGCTCGGCGCTAGACTCGCCAGCGCAGAAACGCTACGAGTTTCGATACACTGTAAAGCTGGGCGACGGCGAGCTCGCGCACATCGAAAGGGTCAGCAATACGCCATTTCACCATTCCGTGGGAACCTGTGTACGGGCGCCCCACCTTAAAGTGCTAGCGCAGTCCGTTTGCGAGCAAACAGCGAACCAGATCAAGGAAAAACTCCTGATCAAAGCTAAGGAATAGAGGTCTGAAATGAAAAAAACACCGTTAAGGAACATCTGATTAAGCCATCGACAAGAATCCGTCGAGGCAAATTTTGAATCAAACGAGCTTGAAGTCAGCTCAATTTTCACATCATGGAACAAAAAGGCCAAAAAGCAGCCATTTCGCCCCGACTCAGACCGCTTG
>JACDJB010001528.1_pt1 | contig 18467 bp, 18 predicted proteins | sample 7454121 | NCBI WGS metagenome assembly JACDJB01 (sample SAMN14253290, study PRJNA609438) | sludge metagenome | isolation source: sludge after 25d culture with pyrite | collected 2018-12-20 | reverse complement strand
TAATCCGAGGGCGTTACAGTGGATCATACCGCTTACGCTTGGCGGCGCGATACTGGGTTGGATCGTGGCGCCATGGCTAACGACGCGCCCGGCGCTCTTTGCCATCCGCTTCATCCGCCAAATCCCCATAGAGGAAGTTTTGGCAGGTGGCATTGGTCTGGCGATAGGGTTGGCAGTGGGCGCTTTGCTGGTGATTCCGCTGTCGCAGTTGCCCGATCCTTTCGGCTCCATCCTGCCCTTCATTGCCAGCATCATCTTTGGCTATTTGGGCGCGACCGTTGCCGTACTGCGCGGACTCGACCTGGTACATCTGTTTTCGCGTTCGCGACGGGCGGCGCGTTCGCCTGAGGCAACTGCGATCGAACCTCCCTCGTTCTTGCTTGACACCAGTGTCATCATCGACGGCCGCATTGCCGATGTGGCCCGTACCGGCTTTTTGCCTGGTCAACTGCTGGTCACGCGTTTCGTTCTGGCCGAACTTCAATATATCGCCGATTCATCTGACCCGCAGCGGCGGACACGCGGGCGTCGGGGTCTGGAAGTCCTGGACGCTCTCAAATCCATTCCGATGTCCCAGCTTAAGATCAGCGATCTCGATGCGCCGGGCGTACGCGAGGTCGATGAGAAACTGCTGGCCTTGGCGCGGGAGCATGGCTTTGGCCTGCTGACCAATGACTTCAACCTGAACCGAGTCGCGGCGCTGCAAGGATTGACCGTGCTCAACCTGAACGACCTGGCCAACGCCATGAAGTCAGTCCTGTTGCCAGGCGAGAGGCTGCGGCTGCGCGTCATCCAGGAAGGTAAGGAAATCGACCAAGGAGTCGGTTTCCTTGATGATGGCACGATGGTTGTCGTGGAGAACGGCAGCCGTTATCTGGGCAAGGATGTGGACTTGACTGTGACCAAAGTTCTGCAAACCAGCGCCGGCCGCATGATTTTCGCCATACCGGGCTGATATGCGCTGTGCGCCATGCGCACTGCATTTCAACCACCTACCACCAATACCCCCATGCCTCTACGAGTCTACAATACGCTTACCCGCCAACTCGAGCCATTCCAGACCCTGGAACCGGGTGTTGTGCGGATGTATGTCTGTGGTCCTACAGTCTACGATGACGCCCACATCGGCCACGGCATGTCGGCATTGGTTTTCGACATCATTCGGCGTTATCTTGAATTTCGGGGCTACAAAGTCATCCACGCCATGAACTTCACAGATGTGGATGATAAGATCATCAATCGCGCTCGCGCCAGCGGCGAAGACCCAATGCAGTTGGCGCAGAAGTACATCGATCGCTTTCGCCAGCAAATGGCGCAGTTGCGGATTGAACCGCCCACCTTTAGCCCGCGCGTTTCTACCACGATCGACGAAATCGTCGCCATGGTTCAGGCGCTCATCGACCAGGGACACGCCTATGAATCTGAAGGCGATGTTTACTTTCGCGTGAGCAGCGATCAGGACTATGGCAAACTCAGCCGCCGAAGCATTGAACACGCTGTCAGCAGTACGCGCCAGCGTTTTGGCGACGAGTTGAAGGAGGACGCCGCTGATTTCGCCCTCTGGAAACGCCAGAAGGCCGCCGACGAGCCGGCCTGGCCCAGTCCATGGAGCCAGGGTCGCCCGGGCTGGCACATCGAATGCTCAGCCATGTCGCGACGGTATCTCGGCGTCAGTATCGACATCCACGGCGGCGGCAATGATCTCATCTTCCCGCACCACGAGAACGAGATCGCACAGAGCGAGAGCTGCAACCAGGCGCCGATGGCTACCTACTGGCTGCATAATGGAATGCTGCAACTACGCGGCGAGAAGATGTCGAAATCGTTGGGCAACATGATCGGCATCGATGCCTTCCTGGCCGAGCACAGCGCCGACGCTTTCCGCCTGCTGATCTTGGGATCGCACTATCGCAAGCCTCTGGTATTTGGCGAAGATGTGGTCGAACAGGCCGAACGCGGCCTCGACCGTCTGCGCGGCGCCTTGCGTCCTGCCACCGGCAGCCTGATCAGCGGCCCCGAGGCTGAAGCCCTGGCGCAAGCGCTCGAAAACGCTCGTGAGCGTTTCGTCGATGCAATGGACGATGATTTCAACAGCGCTGGCGCATTGGGTCATCTGTTTGACCTTGTCAAGGCCATCAACAGCGCCCGTGATGCCGCGGTGGGTGGCGAGGCGCTGGTTAGGGCGCAAAGCGGGCTGCGTGATCTGGCAGGCGTGCTGGGCCTCGATTTGGCAGAGCAATCCAGACGCCAGGCTTCTGATGCTCAACCTTTCATCGATCTGGTGGTTGAAGCTCGCACCGGACTGCGCCAGGCCAAACAGTGGGCCATGGCTGACCGCCTGCGCGATCGGCTGGCCGAACTGGGCGTGGTTCTGGAGGACACGCGCGAGGGGACGACGTGGCGATGGGAGGCGTAAAGCCCGCCCTGCAGCCCGGCGCCGAACTGATTTATGGTCGCCAGGCGGTGCGCGAGACTTTGCGAGCCGGACGACGCAAGATCTATCAGCTTTTGCAGGCGCGAGGTCTGCAAAACCACCCTTTGTTGGACGAAAGCCTTAGCTTGGCGCGCGCGGCTGGCGCGGCCACAGGAACAGTGGAACGAGAGCAGTTGGATAGCTGGTTACATGGCGCCAATCATCAGGGCATTGTCCTTGCTGCCGGGCCTTTCCCCTATGCAACCCTGGACGCAGCCCTGGACCTGGCAACAAAGCAAAACAGGGATGCCTTCTTCTTGCTGCTTGACCGCGTCCAGGATCCACAGAATCTGGGAACACTGCTGCGCACGGCTGAAGCCTGCGGCGTCCACGGCGTCGTCCTCCCCCGCCACCGTGCGGCAGAGGTAACACCCGCCGTGGTCAACGCCTCGGCCGGGGCTGTGGAACATCTGCTGGTGTGCCAAGAGACAAACCTGGTGGAGACGATGAAACGTCTGAAGACGGCGGGGCTATGGATTGCCGGGCTGGAAGCTGGCCCGCGATCGCAACCGTTCGACCTGCCGGACTTGCGGGGGCCGCTGGCCGTCGTTGTCGGCTCCGAGGGCTTCGGGTTAAGTCGCCTGGTAGCCGAAACCTGCGATTGGCTGCTGGAACTGCCCATGGCAGGCCGGATCAACTCACTCAATGCCGCGGTCGCCGGTTCCATCCTGCTCTTCCATGTACTCCATGTGCGCGCACATTCCCGCAACTGATGCCTTACCTTCTGCTCGGCCTTTCGCTTGGTTTCAGCGCCGGCATTGCACCTGGGCCGCTGTTGGCGCTGGTCATTCAGCGCAGCCTTGCAGGTGGCCTGGGCAGCGGGCTGCGCGTCACCTTGTCGCCGCTCATTACCGATCTGCCCATCATCGCGGCGGCAATTCTCTTGATCGGCAAGCTGCCCCCGAACTATCTCGACTATCTTCTGATCCTGGGCGGGCTCTTCGTCATCTGGCTGGGCGTCGACGCCTTTCGCCATTCAGATAAGGGCATCGATTTGGGCCGGACGACCAGCCCACGCCAGGACCTGCTGCACGGCGCCCTGATAAACTTCATGAACCCGCATCCCTATCTGTTTTGGGCTGCGGTAGGCGCCCCTACCGTTGTCCGGGCCTGGCGGCAGGACCCTTTCTACGCTGCTGCCTTTGTAGCCGGCTTCTATCTGACCCTTCTCGGCAGTAAAATGCTGATCGCCTACCTGTTCAGCCAGGCGCAGAACCTGACGATCACACGGCTGCGCCGGCTTGTCCGGGCCTCCTCATTTCTTCTCGTTGCTGCTGGCATGCTCATGCTTTACGGCGCCTGGCAAAGCCTTCGCCCCTGACCACCGCTCCCTCGCCACCCCATGCTCGAAGTCACCCCCCTACGCCACCGCGATCTGGCTGCCGTTACCGAAATGTTCAATCAGGCAACGGCCTCCCTGCCTTTCCATTGGCAACTTGACCCTCGGAGCTTCCGTCAGATGGTTTTGTTCCACAACCCCGCCCCTGCCGCGGAGCTGGCGGTAGACCCGGAGGGTTGGCTGGTGGCGAGCTTCGATGGCCATACCGCCGGCTTTGCCCATTGCACCGTGGGCCGGCTTCAGGACGATGACCGCCATACCCGCGATGGCTTTATCCGGCATCTGGCAGTCCTACCGAAGGGCGCTTCTGCTGCAGGCCCCGCGCTGTTGGCTGCCGCAGAAGCCTATTTCCGCCGTCAAAGTGTCAAAGTCGTGCGCGCATTCCCCATTCAGGGTGGCTATCCCTGCTATCTGGCAGGGCGCGGCGTGCTGGTAGGAGACAATCTGGAGGTGATGGGTGCGCTTGGACGCGCCGGTTACCGTATCAGCCAGCGCTGGCTGCTCTATGAACTGATCTTCGATGCCTACGTCGTCGAGCGCCTGCCGCGAGCGGACTCGCTAAACGTAAAGGTCGAAGCCACAACTGCAGATGATTTCAGTCTGATTGTGTCGGATCGCGCTGAGACCGTGGCCGAGGTCAGATGTCTGCGGCTTGCGGAGATTTCAAAACACACCAGCATGCAGACTGCCTCGTTGCAGACACTCTGCGTTTCAGAAGCGTATCGTCGCCGGGGTCTGGGGCGCTGGCTTCTGCTTCGGTGTTTGAACGAACTTGCGACGCGCGGCGTTCAGCGGCTGGTGGTGGACATCAATCATACGAACGCCGCCATGCAGGGTCTTCTGCTGCACATCGGAATGCAGGAATTGCCGCTGACCGGCTACAGCTATATGAAGACGCTGAGTGAATGAGATCGTGAAACGCTATTCACCTACACCCATCTTTCGCCTCGCCACAGTAGTGCTAGCAGTCGGGGCGCTCTTACTCGCCAGCGATGCCTGGAGAAGATCCGATCCGCTTCTGGCGATCTTTGCCATCGGTGTGGCAATCGTGGCCGTATTCATGATCCGGGCCAGCCTTGCCCGCGCCGAATTCGACGGCCGCACCCTGACTTACCGCACCCCCCTGCGAGCAAGCCATCAGATTGACCGAGGTCAAATCGCACGAGTCGAATTGGGTGGACGAAGATTTCGCGCCCTGGTTATCGGTTATCACCCACGCAGCGCCAATGGCCGCATCGAAACCGGGCAGTTGAAGTACATCAATATGCCGCCACTGCAGGACCAGGTCGAGCTTCTCGAACTACTTGGCGGGGAGACGGAGGATGCCGGCTGATCTGCCTCCGGCTTTGCTTTGGGGCCTGCGCCGATACCTGGCTGCACCAGCCGCCACCGCCACCAGCTTACAGCGCCAGCCATTCAGCGGCGGCCTGTCGGGGAGCACCCTGGCTTATTGGCGCCTGAACCTGCGCCGCGCCGGTGTGCAGGCTAACATCACGCTCATTCATAAGCGGGGAGCGGTCGTTGAGGGGGCGTTTATGCGCGGGGCGCCTCAGCGCGAGGCCAGCATCTATGCGAATCTGGCCGGAAAGACACCGATCACCCTACCCACACCTATTGCCTTCGACCTCCTCAGCGGCGATCTCTGGCTGCTTCCTTTCCCGCCCGCCAAACACACATCCCATTGGTTGGCTGACTGGGATCGCGCAGATGTAGAGAATGCCCTCGGCGACCTTGCAAGGCTGCACGCTGCCTATGTGCAGGCGGACATTTTGATTGCCGCCGAAGGGGGTCTGGCGAGTTGGTCATGGCTGGCTCGCCCCACCACGACCGACGTCCCCGACCTTATGGCCGATACCAGGCGCAGCCTGGAGACATTGCTGGACGCCGGCATTCACGATGATATGCTCAATCGGCAGCGCCTCGTCAGCTTGCTCACGCTGGCCTCCTCGCCCGAGCCTCTCCTGAATCTTCTGAATCGCGGCCCGTCAACCCTCCTGCATGGCGACGCTGGCTTTCAGAACATCGCCATCAGCCTGGATGGTCGCGAGCGGGTATGGTACGATTGGCAGCTTGCCGCCCTCGGCCCGCCCGCGCTCGATTTGGTCACATTCCTACAGCCCTGGGCCTATCCCGAAGCCAGACCGCCCTTGTCCCTAGACAATATGACCGACGTCTATCTGGCCGCGCTGGCGCGCCGCGGATGCGTGATTGACCCGGATCAGTTTGCCTGCCAACTCGACGCTGCCCTACTCTGGCGCTGGCTTTGCCAGTGGGCGCCGCTTCTGGGCCTTTACCGCTCCCGTTTGCGGCCCGATGTACGCCAGCGACTTTATCATGCCTTTGCGCAATTGCAGTGGCCGGCGTTGGATCGATGGGACAAAGGCGTGCTGACAGGTTAACTCGGCCGCATTACCAACACCGGGCATGGCGCATGGCGCACGACATTTTCGGCCACGCTGCCAAACACCAACCGGCTCAGCCCACCCCGCCCATGCGTCGAAATGACTATCAGGTCGCAGCCATGACCTTTGGCATAAGCGACGATAGAGGCAGCCACGTCATCACCTTCGATAGCGTCAATGCGGGCCTGCACCTGTTCAGCATTGAGGCCATCAGCTACTGATTTCAGGTAGGCAATGACCTCGTCCTTGACTTCTTCCAACCCGCCCGCCGGCAAAGGTACAGCCATCTCCGGGGCCACAATGGGGATGGGAGAATGTACGATCTGGATGAGGGTCACCTGAGCGTCGGGGGCGGCCGTATGCTGGATGTGCCGCAACGCCTGCTCGGCCAATACCGAGCCGTCCAATGGGATCAAGATGTTTCCGTACATTTTGACACTTCCTTTTGTTATGTCATCCGCATAAGCCAACGTTGATCGGTATTGGCGGCCGATAGCCGGCCTCAGGAATGCACCAATGCTGCCCGGATAAGCAGGACAGGGCAGGGCGCTTGCCGCACAACACCCTCAGCCACGCTGCCAAACACGAGCCGGCTCAATCCGCCGCGACCATGGGTGGTCTTGACGATCAAGTCAACGCCGTGGCCGCGGGCATAATCCGTGATCGCGTCGGCCACATTGTCGGCTTCCATCACATCGCAGTTGGCCGCAATGCCCTCTGCGGACAGTTCGGCTGCTACCTTGTTAAGATAGCCCATCGCCTCACTCATCAGATCATCCATCTCGATCACGGGCATGCTTAGGCCCACATCCGGTGACATGACCGGCAGCGGCAGCCGAATCACTTGGAACAGTGTGATCAAAGTCTCAGGCGCGACCAGTTTCTTCGCCTCGATCAACGCTTGCTCGGCCAGGTCCGAGCCATCGAGTGGGACGAGAATGTGTTTGTACATGGCTTCTCCTTGAATGGTTGGGCCAGCCGGGTCTGGCACACAGCAGATTGCAGCAAAGGATCGCCCGCTATCTGGAAGCGCGTAGCTCCCGACTGGTTATGGAAATCGCCGTCGAGCTTTCTCCAATTCGATGGCGGCGGCGGCAAAACGATAGAGTTTAGCCGGGCGATGATCGCCGAAACGGAGCTTTGTTGTGCTCTCCAGAATGCCCTGGGTCAGGATCTTGCGGCGGAAGTTGCGTTTGTCCAGCGGCTCACAAAGCACGACCTCATACACCTGCTGCAGTTCGCTCAGGGTGAACTCCTCCGGCAGCAGGAAAAAGCCCAGGGCTGTGTATTCCAGCTTATAGCGCAGCCGCTGAAGAGCATAGTTGATAATGCGGGCGTGGTCGAAGGCCAATGGCGGCAGGGCATAGACGCTGAACCAACCCGCGTCGCTCGCCTCCGCCCCGGCATGGGCTTGTTGTACCACATCAGCTCCGACGATGGCGAAGTAGGCTACGGTGATGACGCGCCCGCGCGGGTCGCGGTCTGGCTCTCCGAATGTATAGAGCTGCTCAAGGTAAACGCCTTCGACCGTGGTCTCTTCGGCGAGTTCACGGGCAGCGGCATCCTCGATGCGCTCATGGATGCCTACAAAGCCGCCAGGCAACGCCCATGAATCTGCGAATGGAGAATGCCGTCGCTTGATAAGCAGAACCCGCAGCTCCCCCTCGGCAAATGTAAAGAGGACGAGATCGACCGTGACCGAAGGGCGCAAATGATCATCGGCAGACAGTGCAGGCTGGCGTGTTGCAGTAGCATTCACCACGCTGTGATCGTACCGCAACACAGCATGGTTCGTCAAAGCCCAACCCCGTTTCGACTTTGCGATTAGCGCCCGTTGCGATAGCGCCGCCAGCCTTCGATTCGCTCGGCCAACGATGTGCTGATGCTATCGCCCTCTGTCACCAGGCTGCTTTCCACCTTGCGGCTGTAGTTCAGGAGTCGCGACCGCACGCGGGCCAGGCTGTAGGTGGCCGAACGCTGACCAGCGCGCCACGCAGGCGCCTGGCGCGCGCCAGGCGTCGCCCAACGGATAGCCGATGCTGCCCAGGTCAAACCGGCGCCAAAACCCACCATCACCAGATTGTCATTCGGTCGCAGGCGGCCCTGAGCAATCGCCTCGCACAGGGCAATAGGGATGGAGGCGGTGGAAGTATTGCCATAAGATTGCAGATTGATATAGACCTTCTCGTCCGGCAGATTCAGCGCCTTCATCGACGAGCGAATGATACGTTCGTTGGCCTGGTGAGGAATCACCAAGTCAACATCATCGACAGATACCCCGGCCTTGTCCAGGACCTGCCGCGTAGCATCGGCCATGACGCGGGTGGCAAACCGAAACACCGCTTTGCCATCCATCTTGACGAAATGCTGGCCTGAAGCCACGGTTTCAAGCGTGGCTGGCTGGCGGCTCCCTCCCGCAGGTATGATCAGGAGATCCCCACCAGAACCATCACTGCCTAGCACCGTTGAGAGCACGCCCCCGGGCACGGCGCTGGACTGCATCAAAACCGCGCCGGCGCCATCGCCGAAAAGCACACAGGTGTTGCGGTCTGACCAATCCACCAGCCGCGAAAGAGTCTCGGCGCCGACGACCAGGACATTGTCGGCCTGGCCGCACACAATCATACTTGCCGCCAGGCTGATGGCGTAGACGAAACCCGAACAAGCTGCGCTGAGATCGAAAGCGCCAGCGTGAAGCGCGCCCAGAGCATCCTGAATCAGCGAAGCAGTCGAAGGAAAGATATGTTCCGGTGAGCTGGTGGCGCAGATGACGAGATCGACGCGATGCGCCGGCAGGTCGGCTACAGCCAGGGCGGCGCGTGCCGCCTTCGCCCCCAGCGTGGCCGAAGTCTCGCGCGGATCCACCGCCACCCGGCGCTGTTCGATGCCAGTGCGAGACCGTATCCACTCGTCGGTTGTGTCCACGATCTGCGCCAGCTCCTGATTTGTGACTACACGGTCAGGAACTGCCATTCCCCAGCCCACAATGTGAGCGTAGCGCTGGCGTCCCGATTCGCTGCCGTTGCTGCCAACGCTATCGTTAGCTGTGCCGCTTCCACTCATGAGACGGTCCTCCCAGAATGAGGCAACTGTTATGACCGCCGAAACCAAAGGAATTGCTGGCGGTATACTGAACGCGATGCGGTCGCGCCACATTGGGCACATAGTCCAGATCGCAGGCAGGATCAGGGGTCTGATAGTTGATTGTTGGCGGGACAATGCCGTCGCGCATCGCCAGCAAGCAGAAGATGGCCTCGAAGGCGCCCGCCGCGCCCAAGAGGTGGCCTGTCACGGATTTGGTCGAACTGACTGGAATGCCGTAGGCATGTTCGCCAAAGACTTGCTTGATGGCTGCGGTCTCGGCGGCATCATTGAGCGGTGTACTGGTGCCGTGGGCATTGATATAGTCGATATCGCCGGGCTGCAACCCGGCCCGCGCCAGCGCATTCTCCATCGCCTCGATAGCGCCCTGGCCATTTTCGTGCGGCGCGGTAAGGTGATAAGCATCGGCGGTGGCGCTGTAGCCCAATACTTCGCCGTAGATATGCGCCCCGCGTGCCTGCGCATGCTCCAGCCGTTCCAGCACCAGGATGGCTGCGCCATCGGCCATGACAAATCCATCGCGCTCGGCATCGAAGGGACGCGAAGCGCTATTCGGATCACTGTTGCGCGCCGAAAGCGCCCGGATGCGCTCGAACCCTGAGACGGTAAATTGGGTGATGGCGTCTTCGACCCCACCCGTTAACACCAGGTCGGCGTCCCCGCGTACGATGGTGTGGTAAGCCTCGCCGACCCCGTAATTGCCCGAAGCGCAGGCGCCCACGATGCCCAGATTCGGCCCGCGCAGGCCGTAATCGATAGCAATCTGACCTGGAGCTGTGTCGATGAGGATCGAGGAGATGCCAAACGGGCTGATTTTGCGCGGCCCCTCCGTCCGCATGAGGTCGTATTGCTGGAAGAGAGCGTTGATGCCGCCAATGGCCGAGCCGAGAATGACGCCAGCCCGGCGCGCATCCACTGCTTCTGCATTCAGACCAGCATCCTCCCAGGCTTGCCGGGTGGCGACCAGGGCATAGGCGACATAATTGCCCAGACGGCGTAGCGTTTTCTCATCCACGCCGTTGGAAGTGTCAAGATTCTGGACCTGGGCTGCAAACCGGGTCCGGCGGTCAGACACATCGAAGCGCGTGATCGGGGTTACATGAGGTCGTCCGGCCACGACGTTGTCCCAAACGGTTGCGACGTCGTGCCCGACCGAAGCCACAGCCCCCAATCCGGTGACAACAACTCTTGTTCTGTTCATGGGGCATCGATTGAGGAAGTAGTTGAATGAGGAATTGGCTGTTCGTCAGGGATATAACACCGTCCCACGAAAAATGATGCGATACACAACGACAGATTCACTTGCACTTCACGAAATCTGCACAATAAGAGGAACCTCACTTACCTGAATTTGCTGATCCCGATCATGGCACTGGGGGGCCTCTATATGGTACGCTTGCCCCAGGCTTGCGCTATTTCTGTTTGTGAAGGACAATGCACCCTGCTGCCGGACGGAGCCGGCAGCTTCGACACCTCTGAGGAGAATGCAGCATGCGCACACTGGTTGACACTGGCAGCTACGGCGAGTATCTGCACTATGGTATGCCGTTGACGCTTGTCACGGTTTCGGATTCAGCCGGTCGGGTCAACGTCTCGACCAATGGCTCCATTACCCCTTTGCCCGGTCAGATGCCGCGCCTGGTGGTGGGCATTCTGAAGGACAATTACACCAATGAGTTGATCGCCGCCAGTCACGAGTTCGTGATCAATGTGCTCACAGATGAGATGCGCGGGGTAGCGCGGTTGTGCGGCAGCCATTCAGGTCATGACGCCGACAAGCTGGCGCTGGCCGGCCTGACGACCCTGCCTGCTCGTTTTGTCAAACCGCCGCTCATCGCCGAAAGTCCCCTCAATATTGAATGCCGCGTGCTGCACGTGCAACATCTCGAGGATCTCGACTTGTGGACAGCGCGAATTATGGGCATTCAGGTGGCAGAGGAGTGGTCCGATGGACGCAGCGGTGTGGATATCGAGCGTTTCCGGCCCTTGCTCTATGCTTTTGGTCAGACCATGGCGCGAGGACCGATGATCGGTCAGGGCGCCATCTGACGTATCGTGTTGCAGTCTGCTCGCACGCAACTGAAGTTCTCCTGTAAGCCAGCAGATCGGGGTGGTCTGGTCTGCTTTGACGCCTGACATCGGCCATGCCTGTTTTTGCCGTCACCGCTCCCCATCTCAGCCCCGAACAGCATTACGAACTGGAGGACTGGCTGTTGGCCTTGCCGGGCGTGGATGCGTTTTTCAACGAAGATGGCGCCTTGGGCACCGAAGTGACCAGCACGATGGAAGCACTGCCGCGAGTGACGTCCACGCTCTTCGAATGGGCGACGTCGCACGAAAGGGGGGCATCGTTGGTACAGGTGAAGTGCCCCGGCGGGGCTATGGCGGCGCTGTCTGACCATAACCAGGCTGAGATCACGGCCTTCCTGACAACCTGCGGCGAGGAAGCTGAAGAGCTACAAGGACTGACCAAGCGGCTGGCTGATGATGGCGTTCACGAAGGACGCTGAGCACGGGGACGAAGGACAAGAAGCTGTGCAGATCGAACATAGCAGCCAGGCTGGCTGGGACGAGGCCGCCTGGGATGTGTTTGCCGGCGCCCATCCTGCCGGCCATCCCCTGCAATTGCACACCTGGGGTCGGTTGAAGCGGGAGTTCGGCTGGGAAGACGCCCGATTAGGACTGAGCGAAGGGGGAAAATTGATCGCCGGGGCGCAGGTATTGTTCCGCCGTCTACCCCACCTGGGCTTCTTACCGGCGCGCCTGGCTTATGTTCCCAAGGGACCGCTGGTCGATTGGCAGGATGAATCGCTCGTGCGCCGCCTTTGCGCTGACTTGTGGCAGTTCTGCCGGCGTCGCGGCGCCGTGGCGCTGAAGATCGAGCCGGAAATCGCCGACGGCGACGCCATCGCCCATGTACTCCAGCAGATGGGCTTTCGGCCTGGCCGCACCGTTCAGCCGCGGACGACCGTCTGGATCGACCTGCGCGCGGATGAAGAGACGATCCTGGCCCGCATGCATCAGAAATGGCGCTACAACGTGCGACTGGCGGGCCGCAAAGGGGTGGTGGTGCGCGAGGGTAGGGCGGAGGACTTGCCCGTCTTTGGCGCTCTGATGCAGGCGACCGGCCAGCGCAACACCTTTGGCGTCCATGAACCCGCCTACTACCGGCGATTCTGGGAATTGTTCGCACCGCAAGGCAGCGCCGCCCTTCTGCTGGCCGAGCACGAGGGCGAACCCCTGGCGGCCTTGATGGCGGCGCGGCTGGCGGACAGGGCTTACTATCTTTACGGCGCCTCAGGCAACGACGACCGCAATCTGATGCCCAACCACCTGCTGCAATGGGAGACGATGCGCTGGGCCAGGGCGCACGGCTGCACGGCCTACGACCTGTGGGGCATCCCCGATGAAGCGGGGATCGACCCTGAAGCTCCGATTCCCGACTCTGCCAGCGGGCTGTGGGGCGTCTGGCGATTCAAGCGCGGCTTTGGCGGCCAGGTGGTGCGCTACACCGGGGCCTGGGATCGATTGGCCGCGCCAATGTTGGCCGGCCTGGCCGGCGCGTTCATGCGCTGAACGGCGATGGGCGATGGGTAGCAGCCATCACCTCAAGCCTCGCCTCGCTCACGTCAATCGATTGCGCTTGCGTCCGTACATCTCCTGCTGGTTCCTCGCCGCCCGCGCTTGCAGCTCGTCGCCCTCGGCGTGGCCCATCTGCCGGTAGAACTCGGCGTCATAGGGCCGGGTCCTGATCACCACCGGCATGGGCACGGCATGGCCCAGGATGAGGGCCTGCTCGCGGGAATCAAGCCGGGCCAACACCTCGCGCAGCGCTTGCCCGCCGCTGACGCCCATGAACACCGCCCGGATATCTTCCTCGTTGTCCAACGCCAGGGTAACGCGGGTGCCTACCTGCGACATGACCTCAGGGTCGATGCCGCTAGGCCGCTGATCGACGATCAACAGGGTGACGTTGTACTTGCGCAACTCGCGGGCAATCGTCCCGAAGATGGTGTCGGCGGCGATCGCCGGTTCCAGGAATTTGTGCGCTTCTTCGATAGTGATGACCAGGGGCCGTGGGCCTTTGTTCTTATCGCCAAAAGCCGCTTCCTTCAGTTCGACATAGCGCCGGTGGATGCGCCGGGTGAGATAGTTGGCCATCAACAGATAAGCCCCCAGGTCGCTGCCATAACGCCCAAACTCAAGCACCACGCTGGTTCCCGCCTGCAAGTACTCCAGGATGCGGTTGACCGAATCGTCGGCGCTTTTGTCATTGATAAAACTGTAGCGCCAGAAGCGCTCGAATTTACGGCGCAAAGCAGCCAGGGTCTGTTGGGGTTGGCCCAGGTCTTCGGCCAGAGCCTTCAGACCAGAGACTGTCTCATCCAGGGTGACATAGGCGTCTACCCATTCATCGGTCATGAAATCACCCAGCCAGGTCTTGCCCATCCGGCGACGCATGGCATACATCGCCCCCACCTGCGCCTCAGAGAGATTCAACACCCCGGCCAGCATCTCCAGGTCTTCCGGATCGATCTGTTCGTAGCCGATAGTGACAGTGAAATCCGGGTTGGAGCCGCGGCGGCGGCTGGATTCGTCGTCCAATGTAAAGATCGTCACCCGGCCAGGGAAGATTTGTTTCAGGCCCTTGACGCTGCTCGTGTGTTCGGCGGTGCCCTCCCAACCATATTCGTTGTGCATATCGAAGATCAGGTTGACGGCGGCGTCGTTCTGAATGATGCCTGCCAGCAGCAAGCGGCTGAGAAAGGTCTTGCCGGTGCCCGATTTGCCGAACACCGCCGAGGAGCGTTCGACAAAGCGCTCGAGATTGAGCGTGATCTTGACGTCTTCCATATCCAGCGGTTCGCCGACATGGAAATAGTGCACAGTTTTATCGTTCTCGTCCTTGCGCTCGCCTTCTGCCCCAAAGATGAGGCCCACTTCTTCGGGCGAGGCAGTAGCTACAGCAGCGTAGTGGCCGGGAATGGTTTTGACCGGGCGTGGAACCGTTTCTCCCTCGTCCAGCATCAGCAAAGGCGAAACATGGGCGCGGCCAAATGTGCTGGTGCCTAAATAGACCTGGCGAATAAAGTCGCTGCGGATGTCGGGCGGCGTCTTCTCGAAGGCAGGGTTGGTGCTATCGAGGGCGACATCGGTGACCATGCCGAAAAACAACCGTTCGCCGCTCTTGATGACCACATAGCGGCCCACAGCCAATTCTTCCAGCGGCTGATCGCGGTCGACCTGCACCTCCAGGCCGCTGCTCAGCGAGCCGGCAACAACCTGGCCCAGGCGATTGCCGGCGACGGATGGGGCAGCGTCAGCGCGGATGGATTCGAAGAAGGCGTCGGGGTGGGAGAAATCGTCCATGGCATGGGAATATTAACCGCGATACCTCTCAGGCGAACCAGCGCCTGAGGGCATTCGACCACGATCGGTGCGTATCTCGATACTGACTCTTGGCCGGAACCACCGAAGGCAGCCGGGAGCAGGAAACCCGTAATCGATCACGCGGCGATTACCACGTCAGCAGCGACATCAACTGTCGAACGTGGGGCAGGAAGGCCCCGTAAGAGTCCTTCGACGCTCAAATCTTCGTCTATCTCCGGCCAGTGAATTCCAAAACCGCCACCGGCGATCCGCCAAACGGCCCGCTGTTGCGGTGTAGCATGCAAGAGCCGGGGATACCACGCGATTGGCACGATAATCCCCCGCCCATCGATCAGATCGACTCGAAGCGTATCCTTTGTAAATCGGACATTCTTGACGCGTTCACCAGGATGTACGTCCATATTCATTATACCACCTTTTCAGTAAGTCAGATTGATGTTGGCTTATGACCGCCTCCATTCTACGTAGCTCGCTTGCACTGAAGCCCAGATTTCTGGCCAAGGCAACCGGGTTAAGCCAAAATTTGGCCGATAGATCTTCCCGATCAATATGAACGTGAGGTGGTTCAGCGGCCAAATCGTGACTGTAGAAGTAAAATCGATACGGGCCAACCCGCAATACAGTGGGCATATACAGATATTACCTGTCGCATCGACAAAGCGCCAATTACATTGGCGCGCCTACCGCAATGTGAGCTGACATAGCAGGCATCTGATATGAGAAATACCTACCCCAGCCGCCGCAGAATGGCATCCAGCCGCGGTAGGTCGGCAGCCAGGAGGCGGGCCAGCTCTCGTCCAGCCTGGAGGAGATAAGAACGATCCTGGCCAGGGAGCTGGCTTTCGGCTGCCAGGCGCAGGCTGGCGGCTAGCAGTTCCTCGGTCGGACACTGGGCGCTGTTGAGAATGGTGTGATAATAGCTGAATGGCTCGCCCAACACTGCCCGCCGTTCGGCTGCTGTTGAGCGAAAGATAGGCTGCAAGGCGCCGGGCGGCTTAGGAGGCAGGCGTTGGAATACTTCCGTGCCTTGCCCATACGCCACAGCCAGGGCGGTGATTTCGACGGGCACCTGGCGGCGCTGACGCATGTCCTCGATGCGCTCGGCCGAAAGCTCGTCAGAGGCGGCTACGATCTGGCGGACAAAGGGATCGTCCTGGATGACCACCTCGTAAACAAGACCGTACACGGCGCTGGCCCCTACCTCAGCCCGCACCAGCTCGCCAAAAACGGGCAGCAGGGCGCTGTCCTGGCTGGCGCCGAAGGTGAAGCGAGTGGTGCTGCTGCGCAAGGTTCGGCCAAGAAGGCCATTGATTTCATCCATAAGGGTGCGTCTTTCTTGGGATTCTTCGTCCTAATGGTGTCTTGCCAGGCGCTCTTTCAGGAACGCCTTCTGCGACGATTCGGGCAACAGGCCGCGGCGTAACAAAGCGATCATGAGCATGTGCTCGAAATCCTGCCGCTCGCGGTGCGTCACCACGGCCAGTTCATGGGCGCGAGCCAGCACGTAAGGATAGCCTGCGCCTTCGCAGTCACAATAGATAGCATGTTGCACCTGGTCAAGTAGCGCTGGCTGGCCGCTGACCCATGCAGGCACATCGATGCGGGCGACGCGCGCCTCATCCGCGCCAGGCTTGCGGGCCACATTGAGATAGAAGAAGTGGATTTCCTGACCGGCGTCCTTGAGCTGGCGGCGATTGACCTGGGCTGTGCTGCTGAAGATGGCAGAGCGTTCGTTTGGCGCCAGATCGGCGAAGAGAAAGCGGTCAGTAAGTCCCTGGTAGCGATGGTCGCGCAGCCGCTCCTTCTTGATCTCGCGCATCTCCAGCTCGGCCACATCCAGCATCCGCAAGACGCTGGCCAGATGTGAGCGATCGACATAGCCCACCGGCGCGCCGCCTGCTGACTGAATGGTCCTAAGGGCGTTGACATGAGCGTCGATGCGCTCCTTCTCTTCGGCTTTGCTCTCTTTTTCCCCCATCCAGACCAGCAGCGGACCATCACTCAGGGCGACGATTAGCCGGTCAAGGTCGCCGCCCCAATACTTCCGTTCGTTCACCGTCTGCTGGGCTAATTCGGCCATTTCGGCCATTTCGCGTGCAGCGTTCACAGCCTGGTTGTTCACCATCTCACGGTCGCCATCGTAGATATCATCCTCGCGATAGAAGATGGTGGGTTGGGTGCGGGTAAGCGGCGCTTCCCCGCTGCCCTGGCGAAGGATGATGGCGCCGGTATTGACCAGGTAATAGATCGCCATACCGTGCCGGTCAGGGTAAATTTGCGAACCATCGACGCCGATGAGACTGGCATCCACCGGTGCTTCCGCCGGCTGGCGGCGCTCGTCCAGCCGTGGGCTAACCGGGCTGGCCCCGCGCCAGCTCAAATCCTCACTCGCAGCACGATCGATCTTATCCAACAAGGCGTCGTCGACGACAGCGAACTCCGCCAACTTCTGCTTGGCACGTTCGGCCAGCGCGCCAGATTCGCCATGACGCAACGCCATGTCCTGGCTCATCGTCTCGACTTCATCCATCAACTTTCGTAGTTCGAGCATTGGCAGCGCTATTGATTAGAACAAATTTTCGGTAGTAGCCTATCACAAAGCCCGTACAGCGGCAAAGAAGCAGGTCTACCCGCTTGAATCGATATATCGATTTGTCCAGCGCCAGACTTGGCCCGCCTTTAGGCCCTGCTTACCCTGATGTTGTACAATTTTCGTTCATTGGAACTTTTCCTTGCCTCCCCTCCAATCGAAAGAGGTTCGCATGTCCCAAGCCCTGCAAACTGATGTCAGCATCCTCAACCTCCTGGGCGGTCGCCGTGAACGCGGCTCACCCACGGTTCGCATCGTCGAGCCTGCCAGTGGTATTGCCCCGGCCGAGGGCAAGGGAAATCTTTACGTCCTGATCGAGTTGGCAGGTCCTGAGCAAGGACGGGGTCGCCTGATTCGTGAGTTATTGAACACCATTCAGGAAGCCTACTATTTGCAGGATGACGCCGTGCCAGCAGCCTTGACGGCTGCGCTGCAGGCGGCGCATTCGCATATTCGCCAATACAACCAATACCACAATACTCGCTTCAACGGCGGCGTTACCTGTCTGGCCGTCAGCGGCGCTGAGATTGTCTCCGCACAGGCTGGCCCTACCATCCTGGCGGTGCGCAGCCGGGGCGTGGTGCAGTGGTTTTCGCCGCTCAACAACGAGACCTATATGCCGCTGGGCGAACAGACCATGCCTTCGGTCGAAATCGGCCGCGTGAGCGGTGAACCTGGCACTGTTGTGGTGGCAATGAATAGCGCCTGGGCCAGTTACCTGGAAGTGCCACTGATGAATGAGGCCTTGTCCATCCCTCAGGCACAGGCCGTGGCGGATCAGTTGGCTGGAATCGGGATCAGTGCACCCGAAGAACTGACGCTAGTCGTCATAAGCCTCAAAGCCAGCGCGACTTCCGGCCAGACTGACCGGACGACATCCTCCAGCCTGCGGTCGACGCCGATTGCGCCTAAGGTTGCGGCCGGCGCCGCCGCGGCGCCGGCCATGACGACGGCTACTCCGAGCGACCACCAGCCCGCTCCACCACCTTTGTCTGACGCAGGACTTCAACAGAAGACTGAGGCTGCTGCCAAACCCAGCCAAAAAGGAACAGCAGGTAAAGGCGCCGCGGGTTCACCGCCGACCAGCCAGCGCCCGGCTGCCGTTCGCCGTGGTCCGCCCTCGCGACGACTACCGTATGCCCTCGCCATTGCCGGCGTCCTGCTGCTGGC
>JACDJB010001527.1_pt1 | contig 18469 bp, 15 predicted proteins | sample 7454121 | NCBI WGS metagenome assembly JACDJB01 (sample SAMN14253290, study PRJNA609438) | sludge metagenome | isolation source: sludge after 25d culture with pyrite | collected 2018-12-20 | reverse complement strand
CGGCTTCCAGACTACCTATGAGGAATTGAAACAAGAGGCAGGACTAATATACCGATGACTAAAGAAGAGCTTCCAGACTACCTATGAGGAATTGAAACCCCCCGTGTCTGCCGGATTAAGTGTTACCGCACTACGCTTCCAGACTACCTATGAGGAATTGAAACTCGCCATAAATATCCAGAACTTCGTCTATAGCCGCTGCGCTTCCAGACTACCTATGAGGAATTGAAACGCGTCAAAAAACATCCTCTGTTTATCAGAGCGTGGTCGCTTCCAGACTACCTATGAGGAATTGAAACCTTCTCAATGAATCTGAGATCCAAGACATAAGGACAGCTTCCAGACTACCTATGAGGAATTGAAACTCTACGACCGGGACAGGCATAACCTTTGTTAAGCTTCCAGACTACCTATGAGGAATTGAAACACTCGGTGAGTCTGCCGCCGCCGGGCGGGGGGCGTTGGCTTCCAGACTACCTATGAGGAATTGAAACATCGTGCCTCCGTCAACCGGAACATCTTCTTCGAGAGCTTCCAGACTACCTATGAGGAATTGAAACGCAAATGAAACTCTCAACACGAAAGATGACATACGGCTTCCAGACTACCTATGAGGAATTGAAACGTTGATCGGTGATACGTTCGACAAGCTCTTTTTCAGCTTCCAGACTACCTATGAGGAATTGAAACATTCAATATACGCCCGAGCTAGATATCTCGAAGGTCATGCTTCCAGACTACCTATGAGGAATTGAAACCAGCTAGAGAGGCAATTTCTGGCGAGCCTCGAAAAGGCTTCCAGACTACCTATGAGGAATTGAAACATTCGGGTTTCGGCCCAAGGCATATCTACGAAATGGCTTCCAGACTACCTATGAGGAATTGAAACTCAATGTCGAAGCTACACTCGTTCGGGGATATCTTTCCGCTTCCAGACTACCTATGAGGAATTGAAACAGATGAAGAAAAAGGTTTAAAATACGTAGTACCTGCTTCCAGACTACCTATGAGGAATTGAAACTACCTCCTTCTAAGGTATCATTATTTTAATTCTTCTAGCTTCCAGACTACCTATGAGGAATTGAAACACGTATTCCTGTTTTGCCAAGAGGCACGGTTAACGAGCTTCCAGACTACCTATGAGGAATTGAAACTTTCTTGGAGCGCCTTCTGCTTCTTCTTGTTTCTAGCTTCCAGACTACCTATGAGGAATTGAAACGCGCAGGAATAAAAGGGTCCTCAGTATAAGTAAGCAGCTTCCAGACTACCTATGAGGAATTGAAACATAACTCTCCGTGTCGGAACATCGGTGCGTGAGGAAAGCTTCCAGACTACCTATGAGGAATTGAAACGAGAAACGTCTCGATCAATTCGTTGAGGACTCAGTCCCGGCATTCAGCACTAAAGGTAACACTCCAATTCTTCATGCGCAAAATGATTGAGGTGTTCTTTCTTGATTTATCTAAACTGACCCAGCCTGCTTATAACACTTCCTGAAACTCATTCTGCCAAAAAATCACCGTTTCATCCTAAAAGCGTTTCCCGGCTATCTCGATCATGCCCATTCCAAGAGAATTCTTTTCTCCAAGACCAGTGTCGTACAAGAAAGCAATCTCCTCTCCGGTGCCAGAAATTTTTACAGGGACAACGGATTCGAAGACTTCTATCTCGTCAACTATGTTGCTCTTCCCTGATGATTTTTGAATTAGAGTTCATTTCAAATGATCTAACGACGCCATCTTTCTGCCGGACGCCTTGAGTCTTTCACATCTTCAAATGAGGGGCAAGAAGCAGAACTACTGAGGCCATTATTCATAAAGAATAGCTTAGTGAGAAGTGACAAGAACTATTGGAGTAGTATGCATTCTTATGTCTTCTGAATTCGTAAACTCCTTCTATATTAGAAACAGGCAATGCATTTTGAATACTATGGTAACATTTATTATAATCATTATGAATGTGCTAATGTGCTGATATATACTGCTTGTAAAGTGTGACAGAAGTGAGAATATAATGTCCAATATGGAAACAGAGAATGTGTCCGGAATTGATAGCAATCGGGAGCATTTTGCGTATTTTTGTGCGTTGTTCATTGCTGGCTGGCGTTGATTGTTGATAATGCTTCGTTGAAGCTCTAGATCGGGTTTGGCTGATGAAAGGAAAAGTAGTAATATGATTATTGTACTATATGGCTTGTATAACTACATGACATATAATGTAGAAGTGCAAAGAAACAAAAGCCAGTCCTAATAACTTACATTACATAGTTTCAATTACTCCTAGTTAATCTGTGTAGGACTGGCAAAGAGATTATACCAAAACTTGTATCACGGGGGTGAGTCTTGAGAATAAGAGTTTCTCTCGAAAGTGAAAGAGACATCTCTCTACCACTAAGTTACTCATATCCTCTTCAGTCCGCGATTTTTGAGGTCTTGGCAGCCATTATTCCAAAGGTCCACGACACTGGTCAAACTGTAAATGGAAGGATCCTTCGACCATTCACCTTTTCCCGCCTTGCGGGTCGCAAGCAAAAGATGAAAGAAGGCTCGATAACGCTAACCCCTCCGATAGACTTGCATTTCTCGTCACCTCTTGAAGACTTTGTCCAAGCCTTTGCAAATAGCCTAATCCAGAACAGAGGCATTCAACTGCTAGGGACAACACTTGAACTGAGATCAATTGAGGTTGAGCCCAAGATACCAGAAGCGAGCTCTATCAGCGCGAGAACAATATCACCAGTTACTGTCTATTCAACTCTCATGACCGCAGACGGGAGAAAGAAAACGTATTTCTACAATCCGGCAGAGAAAGATTTCACAATTCAGATTCGGGAGAATCTCAACAGAAAGGCAAGTGCATTGGGTAATTCCATCAGAGCGGGGGAAGCCTTCTCCTTCAAACTTGCCTCAAGACCAGTTCAACGGATTGTGAAGTACAAGGATTTCACTCAAATTGCCTGGGACTTTCGCTTTGAGCTTCAAGCAGATCCGGAGCTTATATCGATAGCCTACGACTGGGGACTGGGTTCAAAGAACGCCCAGGGTTTTGGAATGATAAAAACTATCGAAAGGAGGTGATCAGAATTGATCAAGAGTGTTTACGAAATCGGGATTTGGCATGAAGATGAGTTCGACGAAACTCAGCAGTTGACGGAAGATCTTGGCAAAAAATACACCAGAGTCATAACAATAGACTTGGAAACAGAGGACGACAAACTTCTCTATTCCGGCTGTAGATTAGCGTACAAAACGGATGCTAATTACCTCTACAGAAAGACTCCTTCCGCAAAACCGGACCCATACTCTTTGACTCTGAAACCTTCAAAAAAAGGTCCAGCAGGTTTGATCGACAGGTTTGTGAAATTCTGTGAGATGCATCCAGGTAAACTTGCGAATGACATTAAAGTTATTCTTTCTGAGAACAAAGAGAAGATCGTCAGAGATATTGAAGATCAGGCTGAGCAGATTACCGAGAAGAATGAATTCTATTTTTTGACTGTTTTGATCGATGGACGATCTGTGGGAGCGTTCGATGAGTTCAGGTCCGTTTTCCTAAATGAAGTTCAGAAGCTCCCGAACTCCCGAAGGGGCGTTTGCTTTTTGTGTGGGAAAGAAACCGAAGTTGGTGCCAGAGTTAGCAACATCTTCAAGTTTGGCACAATTGATCAGCCTGGTTTTGCACATATGATGAGCAACAAGAGTCACGATGTTACCATGCCTCTCTGCCAAGTCTGTTTCTCCAAACTCGCCCTGGGTAAAAGGATTGCGGACGACAAGTTAACTCTCAACTTCTATGATTCACAAGTTTACGTCCTTCCAAGATTCGCGGGTAACAGAATAGGCAAGAGCCAACAGTTCACCGAAAATAGCCTTTCAGCGCTCAAGAGCCTTACAGATTCGTTCAGAGGAGAAGACGGTAGATATGAGAGATTTGAATTAAGGTTGATCAAGAAACTTAGCAAAGAGGATGCCTATTCGACTTTGAATTTCGTCTTCTTTGTCAAAGCAAGAGGCAAGGATGAGGTAAAAGTCTACCTGAACATTGAAGATGTCCCGCCATCCAGGATGACGGCTATTACAAAAACAGCAGATGAAATTGAGGACGAGCTAAAACCCTTAGGTTCTCCAAGAATCAGATTTGAAATACTGTGGAAGGTTTTTAGAGGTTATTCTCAGCTAAAAAAGAACTCCTCTGACAGCCCAGTGCCGCCTAATGATTTTCTGGAATTCATGAGGACGATATTTAAGGGCTCCAAGGCAGACTTAAATCTTTTCAAGAAGGCTTCGATGCGGTACTTTTACTCTCTTAAGATGAATGCGAAAGAAAGTGAACTAAACAGTATATTCTTCGATCGCAATTCGATAGTTGCAATGGGTTATTTCCTGGACAGACTGAATAATCCTTTAGAAGGAGGGGTTTTGGGTTTGAAAAAACCAAAGGAGGAATTACTAGAAGAGTATTTTGAGCGGTATCCCGGCTTCTTTGCAAACGATGATTTGAAGCTCACTTTTGTAATCGGAATGATCCACGCTCTTGTAGTGGCGATTCAGAAAGACCAGGGTTACACCGGTACAGCTGACCAGAGGATCAAGGGTTACAGGATGAAGCCAGACGATTTCAAAGAACATCTCACGTATCTCAGAGATAAGTACAAGCACTATTCGAAGAAGATAAAAAACGCCTCTCATATTGGATTTGTCGAGAAGCTCTTTGAACTCGCGGGAAGATATCAGCTGAATGCCGGAATGAAATGGAAGTCGTCGCTGACAGACCTGAATTATGCATTCTTGTGTGGAGAAGCTTCGAAGAATCTGTTGATGGGTTCATCTGAAAAAGAAGTTGCCGAGGAAGCAACTGTGGAAGAGGAGGAGTGAGCATGGCGGACTTGGTTAAGAACCGGCATGAGATAGTCTTTATTTATGATGTGAAGGACGGCAATCCTAACGGAGATCCTATGGACGAGAACAAACCAAGGATGGATGAAACTACCGGGCTAAACGTTGTCTCGGATGTCAGACTTAAGAGAACAATCAGAGACTATATGGGGACAGTGCAGACGGTAGAAAGTCCCGAAGGCTACGAGCAAGAGGTCTTTATTAACGGAGATCCTGTTACGTCAGAACAGCGGGCAAAAGAGCTGATTTCCGACATAACCGACAGTAAAAAGTACGATAGACAGAGGGCATCGGAGGCTCTTCTTAAGAAATGCATAGATCTGCGTCTTTTCGGCGGAACCGTACCGATCTCAAAGCTCAATATGTCCATAACCGGGCCGGTTCAGTTCAGATTCGGCAGATCTCTTCACAGGGCCGATTCTGTCTTTGTTCAGGGCACGGCGGCTTTTGTCTCAAAGGAAGGAAACGAGCAACGTAGTTTCAGCGAGAAATGGCAGCTCCCCTATTCTTGCATCGCATTTTACGGTGTTCTCAATCAGAATACTGCAAAAGAAACACTCCTAACTGACACCGATGTCGATTTTCTCTTTGAAGCCATGTGGGATGGCACCAAAGATTTAATTACCCGTTCCAAGATGGAACAGCTCCCAAGACTTCTTATAGATGTTGTTTATAATGATGAGAAAAACTTCCACATTGGCGAGCTTGATAAAGCTATTGAGCTGAAATCTGAGATTCCGGACGAGAAGATCCGTGGGATCAAAGACTTCAAACTTGAGATTTCCGAACTTAAGGGACTTCTTGATAGATACAGCAGCAACATAATGAAAGTCCGGTACAGAATAGACCCTAGACTGAAGCTCACCCTCAATGGCGAACCATTCGAGATAGAAGGTTTACTGGAGGGCAAGACTGAAAAACTGGAAAAGTGAGGTGAGGACCCATGAAAGTCCTCGTCTTCGACATAGCCAGTGACTACGCCCATTTCAGAAAGCCATACACCACGACATCGGCGCTGACTTATTCTGTTCCGCCCCGTACAGCCATCGTTGGAGTGCTGGGAAACATTATTGGTGTTCAAAGCGGGGGCTTCGGCAAAAGCGAGCAGTCAGATTATTTTGAGGCCAAGGGCTTGAAGACTGGTGTCAGGGTTTTGAGGCCCGTAAGAAAGACCACTTTCAATCTGAAATACCTCCACACGAAGAGCGGAGGCAGTATCCTTGTTCCTGTCGAATGCGTCGTCTCTCCCAAGTATCGGATCTATGTCACAGGAAGTATGGAACTTTTGTTGACTTTGAGAGGAAAACTCAAGAACCATGAGACACACTTCACTCCTTACCTTGGCATTTCTGAATTCATAGCCTCTGTAGATTACGTCGGAGAATATGAAGCAAATGATATGAATGGTGAGGTATTGGTCGATTCCATAGTCTATCTGTTTGATGAGGGAGAAATCAGATTCGAGAGCGGGCTAAATCTCTTCCGTGAGACACATGCGATTTCCATGGATAACGAGAGGAGAGTCCAGAGTTACTCGGAAATTGCCTATGAAGAAGACGGCAAACGAATTCTTTTGTTAAAGAGCCCTCCTCAGTCTGAAATCGTGAAAGTAAACGGAACTGAAGAAGAGGTGGTAATGCTTGTCTGAAGTTTATTCCCATCCAGCAAGAGAAGGTGAAGAGCCCAGGCCATTGATGGATCATCTCGATGGTGTCTATCAACTAATGATTTCCGAGATCGAAACGGCGAGTCTATTCATGGGCTTTGAAAATCTGCTCGGGGTCGATAAAAAGACCCTGGGCTTTCTGGTTAAGGCCATCGCATACTTACATGATCTCGGGAAGGCTACTCCGGAATTTCAAAACAAGATAATGAAACGCAGATTCAACAGCGACAGGTCCAAGCATTCTGCTTTAGGAGCTTTTGCAATAGGAAAGTACTTGATGCAGAAAGCACCAAAGGAAATTCAACATCTCATCCCGGTAATAGTGAGTCTCCTGAAGCGGCACCATGGTCAGGCTGAAAATCCAGGATTCGGTTGTGACCTGGATAGCGATTCAGAACTCATAGAATGGCAGCTCTCAAATCTGAACGAAGATTTTCTTGAAGAACTTCGTATGAAAATCGATGTTCCACGACTGAACAAAGATGAATTAAGTGATCTCGTCTACGATTGGCAGGATTATTACGAAGATTTCTTCCTGGATGATAAAAAAGATATCCGACCTTTTGTATTGTATATGTACCTCTCATCCCTTCTGCGCTGGGCAGATGAAACCGACGCTGCCTTCAGAAATAAGCCATTGCCTAAGAGGGACGATCTTCCCGAAACACTTGTAGAAGATTACAGGAAAGCGAAAGGTTTTGACATGCCGGGAACAGATCCCATGAACCTTCTTAGGAGCAAATTCTACGACCTTGCGACATCAAATATCGACTTCGAAACTGGTACTCTCAGAGGTCCTACAGGTATCGGGAAAACATTGACTCTTCTCTCACTGGCACTGAAATTGCGAAGCAAACTAAAGAAAGAAGGCTATATTCCGAGGATTATATACTGCCTTCCTTTCCTAAGCATAATTGATCAGACTTACGATGTTGCGCGAAAACTCTTCACTGAAACGGGTCGGCCCGAACCGACTCCAAATCAGTTATTACAGCAGCATCATCTTTCGGAGATAGATTTCTGCACGGACAACGAAGATGAGAACTACGAGAAGTATGAGGCAGACCTCCTTATAAACGCATGGAACAGCGAGCTGACAATCACAACATTTGTGAGTTTCTTCCATTCTATTTTCACAAGAAAGAGGACCCCAAAATTCTTCAGGATCCCGGGTTCCATAGTTCTGCTGGACGAAATTCAGGCAATTCCCACAAGATACTGGGCCCTTACCGGGAAAGTGATGCAGCTACTCGCCCAATACGGAGGTACAAGATTCATATTCTCCACGGCAACCATGCCATCGTGTTTCGGCTTAAGCGGCGAATCTCTTTTCAAGGAAGATATTCCGCTTAACAGATTTGAACTGGAGCGCGTTGACGCGATGACCTTTGAAGAATTCACAAGCAACCTGCTGCCGGATACTATGGAAGAAGCGATCTCGTCTGAGAAATCCTTGATGATTGTTATGAATACAATAGCTTCGGCTGAAGCTATTTTCAAAAAAATCCTTGAGTTGCCTGAATTACAAGTCGAAAAGCTTTACTATCTGTCTACAAAAGTTCCGCCGAAAGTTCGAAGGCAAAGAATTCAAAGCATAAAGGATGAAGGCGGTCCTTGCATACTGGTTACAACCCAGCTTGTCGAAGCGGGTGTTGATCTGGATTTCGACTACTGCATCCGCGACATTGCCCCTTTGGACAGCATCGTTCAGGTCGCAGGAAGGGTCAACAGATCCAGCAGAAAAGACAGAGGAAGAATAAGACTTGTTGAATTAACTGACTTCAACGGACACCGTGCGCCGAGCAAGATCTATGACTCAGTTTTGTTATCTGCTACCAAAAAAGCTATTAATAATACCCTATACAATGAATCGGAACTCTATTCACTCGTTGAAGACTACTTCGAAGCTATTGAAGAATCGGGCTTCGAAATGCAATCAAAGGAAATTCTGGAAAGCATATACAAGCTCGAATTTGCCAACATCGCGGATTTTAAGCTGATCGATGAGAGCGGCAGGACTTACCCCGTGTTCCTTGAAATTGACGATGAAGCAGAAACTGCCTGGCAAGAATACATAGACATCCTTCAAAGGCCCACCAGCGCGGAAGACAAATTCAAGCTTCTAGCGGAAAAGAAAAGTACTGTAAGAAAACTAGCACCTTATATAATCAACTATCGTGTAAAACATGATGAGAGTGAAGCCGATCTTCCGCCTGTGGTAGGCGGTTTCTGCTACGTTCAGAAAGACGAGCTAGAACGCTACTACAACGAGTTGACAGGTTTTCATTTGGCCGGATGTGACGTCTATTGATAGACATAACTGGTTATCTCGTTCTTTCATATTCTAACTGCGTTAGGGAAGCATGGCTGGTGGCCCACAGAATACTCCCCGAAAGCGAAGACATGAATCTTGCGCTTGGTCGTTTGATCCATGAAACGTCTTACGAAAACAGAAGGGAAAAGGATATTGCCATAGATAACATAAGACTCGACATGGTCGAAGAGAAAAAGGGAAGAACTATCGTCAGCGAAATAAAGAAGTCCAAGTATTCACTTGAAGGAGCGAGAGATCAGCTGCTCTTCTACCTGCTGCGCCTGAAAGAAATGGGAGTTCATGCTGAGGGCCAGCTGCTGGTACCGAAAGAGAAAAAGAAGATAACGATTATTCTGACTGAAGAAGAGGAAGAAAGAATACAGAAGATGTGCGAAGAAATACAGAAACTCGTTGAAGGACCGATTCCGGGGATCGAGCGGGCACAGAACAAGTGCAAAAACTGTGCTTACTACACATATTGCTGGGTGTGATGACATGAAGCGAATGTTGTACCTCTTCACTTCGGGAAAGCTTTTTAGGATGAACAACACTCTTGTCTTCGAGAAAGAAGATGGAAAGAAGGTTCATCTTCCGGTGGAGCAGACGGATTCCATATGCGCTTTTGGAGAGTTGGATCTCAACAAAAGAGTGTTGGAATTTCTGACCCAAAAACGGATCCCTCTCCACTTTTTCAACCGATACGACTACTATTCAGGGACATACTATCCAAGGGAGCACCTCAATTCCGGCTTCCTGATACTTCAACAAGCTAATTTCTACAACGATCCGGAGAAACGCCTTGACCTTGCGAAGAAATTTGTCAGCGCCTCGATGACCAACATGCTTAATGTTCTGGCATACTACAACCGACGTGGAAAAGACCTGGAAAACGCGATCGAAAGCCTGAATTCATTGAAAGATCGACTAGTAGAAACTGCAAGCATCGACGAATCAATGGCCATAGAAGGCAACTTCAGAGATCTCTATTACAAATGCTTTGATGCAATAATAGATAACTCAAGCTTTGAGTTCGTATCAAGAACTAGGCAACCACCCCTGAACAGACTCAACGCATTAATAAGCTTCGGGAACACAATGCTCTATACCACAGTGCTGGGAGAGATCTACCGCACACATCTTGATCCGCGGATTGGGTACCTTCACACAACTAATTTCCGTAGCTTTTCTCTGAATCTGGATGTCGCCGAGGTCTTCAAACCTGTCCTTGTAGACCGTCTTATCTTCTCCCTGATAAACAAAAAACAGATTCAGGCGAAACACTTTGCGAAGCACCTTGAAGGAATCTATATGAACGATGCCGGTAAGGAGACATTCGTGAAGGAATACGACGAGAAGCTGAAGACAACGATCAAACACCCCGGGCTGAAGAGAAATGTCTCGTATCGCTATCTTATCCGTCTAGAGCTGTACAAAATAGAAAAGCACATCACAGGAGAGAAAGAGTACGCCCCATGGAAAGGTTGAAGGATGTACGTGCTTCTAGTTTATGATATCGGCGAAAAACGCGTAAACAAAGTGCTGAAAACATGCAGGCAATACCTCGACTGGGTACAGAACTCTGTACTTGAAGGCGAACTGACAAAAGCAAGCCTGGAAACGCTTAAAAAGCGCATTGAAAGAATTATGAACAAGGAAGAAGACTCGGTGCGGATTTACAAACTGAGGACGCAAGACGACCTGACGCTCGAAATATTGGGGATAGACAAAAAGCAAGTAGCCGACGATGGAATTATCTAGAAAAGAGAGGTGCTAAAAGTGGGGAATGAACCAATCACATTGAAAATCAAAACCCTGACACCGCTATGGACCGGCGGGTCAGATGGAAAGATGGACCGGGTACACGAAACGGGAATCATAGGAAGCACTAGATGGTGGTATGAAGTTATTGCTAGAGGTCTCGGCTATTACATTTGCGATCCGACCGACTCAGATACAAGGTGCCCAACCGAAAATAAAGAAGAGAAAAAGAAATATTATTGTCCAGCTTGCCTTCTTTTTGGAGCAACTGGTTATAGAAGAAGATTTAGAATCTCAATAAGCCATCCTGAATATGATAAGAATGTTCTATCAAATAAGTTTGAAGTTCTTTCGGGAAGACTTCATGGTCAGCGCAATGGTGGATGGTTTATTTACTCTGGATGTTTTGGCAAATATGATGTGAGCATAGAATCATTGGACAATGATTTTGATGATATTCTTATTCAACTTCCATTAAAACTGGCAGCAAACTGGGGAGCGTTAGGTGCAAAACCGCAACTCGGATACGGAGTTTTCAGTTTTGGTCAGGAAACAGAACTCTCTATTTCTATGTTTGCGAAGGCTTTAGCTAGAATATCTTCAGATGAGAAGTTGAAGAAATTGGATTTTCATTTGCGAGATAAAGCGAATACTTCATTCATTTATCCAAGCTTAAAAGAAATGTTCTTTGCAAAAATCCGATTTTTGAGTACGGATAATGAGTGGTGGAAAGGAATAAAAGGCTTAAAAAATGTCAATGACCTTGCATTCAAGAGCTGGATCGATAACAATTCTGCTCCCATATCTCCAACAGTCAAGAACTGGTTCAGATATGATGATAACGTTTCCAAGTTTTGGAAAACAGAAAAGTGTAGAGAAGGTGACCTCGATAACTGGTTATTTGGAACAATCAGAGATGAAAGAATTGCATCAAAAATAAATATATCTGGTGCCTATCATCCGATTGAAGGGAATAAAGATCTATGGGAGTTCCGAATCTGGGGATGGATTCCGATACAAAATGAGAGATGTAAGGACTTCAAACGTGAAGAAATTCTCAACAGATTGAAGAAACATATTGCTAATACCACAGATAAAAAATGGCAGGAATTGCTAGGAGGATTCGTAAATTCATTTGAACTCCATTCCTGGAGAGAGTTTAACTCCGTAAGAGATACTTTCGGACTGCTAAATAACATGAATGATTTCATTGACAGTCTCATCAACAAAGTATCGGAGGTGGAGGAAGAATGAATCTGGATTTTTTGGCAAAAGCGGAGACTTTGAAAGAAAAAATCGATGCATTATCAAAAGGATACAAAAATAGAGAAGCAGAAGCCGAAGTCGCGAAATTCATAGAATACTTGAGATATAACAATGACGATAGCAAAAGACTGATTGAAGACCTGATAGTCTCCTCATACATGTACCTGACAATTATAAATCCTGATGCGCCTTCCCTAGAAAAACTTAAGAGCCAACACAGAAAGAGAAGAAGCGAATGCTACGGTATAAATGAAAAGCTAAAAAACGCTTTGTCCTGCAACTTGAACGGCAATAGTTTAAGCTTCATGCCTCCATACTCATTCATTATCGAATTTGATTTTACTCTTGAGAAGCCCTACATCTCCAAAGATGATGAGAATTTCACGATTATTGAAAACTCGATAAAGCGAGAAAAGGTTCTCGGCTGTCCATATATTCCAGGATCCACATGGAAAGGCTGCCTTCGTTCGACGCTTTGGCATGAAGGCATGAAGCAAGATAGCGAGCAAATCACTCGAATCTTCGGAAATGAGAGACAGAAGAATGAAAGCTTTCGACAGGGCCGCCTTCACTTCTTCCCGTCGTTCTTCAAAAAAGCAGACTTCGAAATGATAAATCCTCATGATAGGCAAACTCGTGCCGGGACTAATCCAATACTTATCGAATGTATTCCTGCCAAAGAAACCAGTAAGTTTTCACTCCTGTATGTTCCCTTTGATCTTGTTGGAAAAGAATCAGCGGAGATAAAAAAGCAAATGCTTGAAGATCTAAAACTAGTTGTTGAAGGACTCGAAGCGATGTTCACAGTATATGGATTTGGTGCAAAGACCTCAAGCGGATATGGAATAGCAAAAACCAACGATGGTTCTATCAGAATAAATGCTAAAGAAAGAAAAAAACAAGTTGGAGTACAACTTCCAAAATCCTTCAAACTTCATGAAGCTAAAAATGGTTTAGAAGAGGCTTTTGAGATTCTTATGAGCAAAGAAGATAAGAATAGCTTTATGGAGAAGCACTTCACTAATCTCGAATCTCTTAAGGAAATTGTCGGTAAAATAGTCGAGGTGATCCTATGACCAAAAGCTTGAAAATACTCAAGGACAATAGAGACAGCTTGCTAAAAGTCGAACTTGCCGGCTGGCTACATGATATGTTCAAATGCAGCGATGAGCATGTTGATAGGCAATCTGTCGAACCAGTGCTTTCGATGAACGTGGGTAAAGCATTCTACTTTGGTTTTATGAATGACTTTGATATTAGCTTCAAAGGTAGTTTGAAAGAAAGTGTAAGGCTCACCGAGTTAATTGACAAAGGTAAACCTGGAAAGACCACTATGGAAGACAAAAATCTCTCTTTACTTGTCAAGTATCTAGGAAGATGTCATGGTGCTGCCCATATTGAGAAAGAAGAACCAATAAATGGTAATCCTAAAAGCCTATATGATCAGATTGATTCGAAAAAAAGAAAGATAAGAAAGAATGAAGAGTCATTAGACGGTAAGAAAAGACTAATAGATCAAAACAGAGGTAATTTATCTAGACTAGAAGAAGAGGTTAAAAGACTCCAAGAAGAGATCCCCAAATTAAACGATGAAGTCGAAATTTTAGAAATGAAAAGGTCTGTCTACCAGAAACTAGATAAAACAGCCATTTCTTCGGTATTTGGTTATGATTATAATATCGCAATCAACCTCACAAATAGACTCAAAGTTCTTATTAATAACAATCTCCTTGATTACAAAGACATCAAAGCAATACGCGAACTTTTTTCGGAAGCTCTCGGAGACACACGTCGACCTGCAAATGAGATCACCCTAGAAGACTGGTCTCTCATAGTGGCTACACTTTTCAAGTCAGCAGTAGCTGGGGCATTGCTTGAGACCGAGAATGGTAAAGAACCAGTATTAGCAGATAAACTGCGATGGAGATTCTTGTCGCTCAGAATAAGCGGAGAACAAGCCTTTGGTAATTCAGCTTCTATCTCTGATTTGCTTGCGCGCAAGAACTGGATCAATGAGGGCCTAAATAGAGTGAGAACACTTCTTGAAAAAGAGTATCCATTGGGGAATGAAGTTTATAGAGATGAGAATGGGAGCGTGTTTGTTATCCCTGATATCGAAAACATTCTGGAATATGTGTTGGATGATACAACTGAGACACTTGAAAAAAGAATTAGAGTGAAGCTGGACTTTCGGGGTGAAATAACTCCTGAGATTGCCATTAGTGAACCCTGGTGGGGTCAAAAACCAATAATCCCTAGTGGCGTATCACCAGAAGCTTGGCAGGACGGCGACAAAACCCCACCAATAGGAGCAATAATATCCAGACAGCCTTTTTCTCCGGCAGATCCTGAAGAGATTTCTACATACTGGAGCCAAAGTCAGAGAAACCAGACATGTAGAATATCCTGGCTTAGACCGGAAGAAGATAAAACCAGACACGTTTCAAAATTCTGGGCAAATGAAATAAAGGGCAGAGCTGAAACATGGCTGAAAGAGAAGAACACAACCATATGGATTGATGAAATTGCAGACAGCAATTCGAAAATAGCATTAGTCTCTGCGAAACTTGCTATTTCTAATTGGATTGGAGAAGAACCTGGTAAACTCAGTCTAATAAGGACTCTGAATTATGAAACCCCGCCAGTTTCTAAGCATTTTGAGAAGTGTGCAAAAATCCCTTCATTTGCAAGGGTTCGTAGAGTCTGGGAGACGACAAGTAAGTTCTGGGATGAAGCTCTTGCAGAAATCAAAGCAGTTATAAACCCAATAACTGAAAGGCTTGTTCTGAAAGTCGGGCCAAATAATCTAAACCTTCCACCAAATAATGCCTATGAAGCCAAAGTCAATGAAGCCAAAGTCAACGAAACCAAATTCACTGTATTCTACGAGAATGAGAATCCTAAAGGCGCTGATGAACTTGAAAACTTCGTGATAATTGAGAATCTTGATCTACTGGCCAAGAAAACAGAGAAAGGCAGTCGAAAGGATTTAGTTGATGAATTAATCAAAGAGTTTAAAGACAAGAACATAGACTTTTTCAGCTCCAATACTCCTTTAGAAGTACTCGCCAGTTCAAGAATCGATGGCATCGAAATCGAATCGTGTAATTACTCCCCGGTAATCGAAATAACAAAAGACCCGGAAAGGTTCATGGTTCTTGTGCCGGCAGATAAGGCTCTTGAAGCTGCTAAAAAGATAAAGGAAAAATACGAAAAGGAAATGGGAAAAGTCAGAAACCGCTTGCCTATGAATCTTGGGATCGTGTACGCGGGATATCACACTGCTCTTCCTGCCATCATGGATGCCGGGCGCAGGCTTATGCAAATCAACAATGAAGAAAAAACACGGACATTGATGAAGCAACCTGAAGAATTCGCCGACTACTTCAAATTGTATTTTGAAGATCAGGTTTGGAAAATACCTTCAAAGATGGGAGATTGTTCGGAAGATGTATGGTATCCGTATTTCTATGTTGATAATCTCGATAAAGTTGAACGTGAAAAAAGATGCCTTTCTTTCAAAGGTCCATCTGGTAACTGGTTAGTACATGTTTCAGAACTCAAGGAGGGCGACATAGTTCAAGTCACACCTTCTTATTTTGATTTTGAATATCTTTCTTCTGCTTCCCAGAGATTCGAAATCAGCTACACCAAAGATGGTAGAAGGCGTTCAAAAGATAGAAAGCATCGTCCATACTATCTTGACGACCTGGATGAGATCGAAAGAGTATGGGTGCTTCTCTCAACGAAGCTTTCAAACAGTCAGATAAAGAAGCTTAACACCCTCGTTGAAGAAAAACTAAGAGACTGGGCCCTTTCTTCAGAAAAAGCGGACGATACCTTCAAGAGTTATGTTGAGAACGTCGTTGACAATCTCAGATGGAAGCAATCTCTTTCAAAAGATGAGAAAGATACACTTATTGACTTCTGTGTGAGCAGGAAACTAGCGGATGTACTGGAAATTCACATGAGCATATTGAAGGATAAATCGGAGGTGGCGGAATGAGCAACGAACTCTATAGCGAGAAGAAATTCATTTTCATGACCCTTGACCCGATTCACATCGGAACGGGCGGGACTAATCTGGGGATAGTAGACAATACGATAGTGAGAGAAGCCGGCTCAAACATACCGATAATTCCGGGGACAAGCCTTTCAGGCGCGGCGAAGATGTACGCTGCGATGTTTATGGGAGATCTGGATGCAGCTGGCAGCAAAAAGCCCAAGAGTACTAAGAATCCAGTATCATACACTTTTGGGTATATAAACGGTTCTAGTAAAGAGCAAACCAGCAAGGCCGGCGTTGTAAGCTTTTCCGATGCAAGGATAGTTCTTTTCCCAGTTTATTCATCCGAAGGAACGATCTGGGTTACGACAAGAGATATGCTAAACGAAATTGGAATAGATGTGAAAAAACTAGATCTGGATGAAGAAAAAGCTTATCACCTGAGCGGAGCAGGTGAGAACGGTAAAATCAAAATCGGCTGGCTATATATTGATGTAGAAAACTTAGCAGTAGAAAAGCCCAAACTTGATGACTTGGCAGGAAAAAGCGAATGGCAGCTTGTCGAACAGAAGATCTACATGGTATCAGACAGACTGTTTACGCAAATAGTCAATGACAACCTCGAAACAAGAACTTCCGTAGCGATCAATTCTGAAACCGGGGCTGCCGAAGATCAAGCTCTTTTCACATATGAAGCAATTCCAAGAGCCACATGGTTGATTTCTAAAGTAATTCAGGATGACTTTAGATTGACCGGATTCGAAACCGCAAAGAATTGCAAAGGGAATGACAGAGTAAAAGACTGGAAATCCCCAATGGATGTCGTAAAAGCCGGCTTCAAAGTCATAGAATACCTTGGCATAGGAGGAATGACCACAAGGGGCTTCGGCAGAATGAAGATTATCTCTGGTGGTGAAAACTAATGAAGAACCTTGATTACATTGCAGCGAAATCAGGGCAAAATGTCTTAGCTGCTCTAAAGAGCATGGATAAAAAAGAACTCGAGAAACTCATTAATGATGTTCTTTTGGTACTCCACGGCAACGGTGTTTACGCCTGTATCCTCTATCTCTATGCGAGAGAAAAGAAAAAAAGCGAAACAGCAGAGGAATTAGCAAAAGAATTACTGTGCTCTGCCAGAGAATCGCTGGGAATAGACTTTCAAGATTTGGACGAAAAGGTAAAAAATCCAGAAAGCGTGCTCAGCTTGGTCAACGAGAAGATCTGCAACAACACAGATTCTCTCTTACTTGTAAAGGACTTATGGGAAAGGACTCTAGTTTACGCTAGATATGGCGCCAAAGCGAAGGTGAAGAATTAATGAGCTGGGAATTACATAGGGTGTCCCTCAAACTTCTTTCTCCATTGCACATTGGTTGGAGGAAAATTGGAAACCTTCAGCAAACAAGATACTATGTTCCCGGTAGAACGCTTTGGGGAGCCTTGACTGCCAGGCTTGCTAGAGACTGCGGAGAATTTGATTACATGAAGACCGGCATAGACGTCGATAGATTTCTCAGATTTAGCTACTTCTACCCATCTGATAATGAAGAAAGAATCACTTTTTTCCCATGGGACAAAAGAGATGAGTTCGAATGGAAATTCATAGGAAGCACGGTAAACACTGCGCTAAATCTGGGTGCAAAAATAGCTGACGAGGGCAGTCTACATGAAACAGAGTATATAGCCCCAAGAACAAGAGATGGGAAACAAGTCTATCTCATTGGATATATCTTTGAACATAAAGACTGCAGATTGAATTGGAAAGATGCACTTACGAAGCTACATATAGGCGGTGAAAGAACATATGGCTGGGGTCGAGTGGAAATTGATGGATCAAAGGGCTGCGCTCAAGTTGCTCAATTTGATCTCGATGGATATGATATTGAACTAGACCAGGAATTTCCAGTGATAAAACTCTCAGCCTCCCGTTCTGTAATCTCCCACGTGCTCGCTGACAATCAAATAGATGGCTCTGCTTCAAGTGGCAACATAGAACCTCTGATTGGACTTGAGACAACTAAAGAAGAAAGATTCGGAGCAGAAATATCAGCAGCGCAAATATGCTGGACACCTGGTACTAAATTCAGTAATGATCATACATTTGTGATAGGCGAAAAAGGAATCTGGAAATCCAAATCATAATTTACTCCTCCGTCGACCCCTGATGCATGGAAAACACCGGGGGATCGACAGAAATATAGAATTTTGTTCTTCCATTGTAAATGGGATTTATAAGAAATTGGTCTTTGAAAAACAGGCAAGAACGGAATTTGCCTCAAAACACTGAAAATACTATATAATCTATATAGTAATGGGCTCCCAGACTACCTATGAGGAATTGAAACTCAACTGCCAGTATGAATTCCGACATTCAAATCACCCGCTCCCAGACTACCCATGAGGAATTGAAACTTCCCCCCGACCAGGGCAGCGATAACTCCCCAGTCGTAGGCTCCCAGACTACCTATGAGGAATTGAAACACTACAAACTCAATGATTCCATTTGATCTAACTATCGCTCCCAGACTACCTATGAGGAATTGAAACATCAAAAGCCTCGT
>JACDJB010001522.1_pt1 | contig 18523 bp, 14 predicted proteins | sample 7454121 | NCBI WGS metagenome assembly JACDJB01 (sample SAMN14253290, study PRJNA609438) | sludge metagenome | isolation source: sludge after 25d culture with pyrite | collected 2018-12-20 | reverse complement strand
CAATAAACTGATGTGGGGAATGGACAAGAGAAATTGATAAATTATTATGACTTAACAATTTTTAACCGCAGTTAGGGTTTTATAATAGCATTCAGGTACGGTTTTTTTTAAATTATATTACTTTTGTACCACTTCTGAACAGGCATGTTCAGAATATTTTTTTAAGTAGTTCATTGATTTAATGTAAGTTACATAGATAAAAACCAAAGTTGGATCGGGATTTCCTGGAAGGATAACAGAGTCTGTTTCATTTGGATTCCGAATGAAACAAACTGACTTAATATCCTATAAACGAATACTTTATCGATCCTCGCCTGAATCGAAATTTGTAGATGAAATGTTTTACTCAATGAGGAGAATTCTTTTATTGATAACCGGATTGATTCTGTCGTTTTCGGCACTTGCACAGAAGACGGCCGATATTGGTATCTGGGGCGGCGGTTCAGGGTATCTGGGCGATTTGGAAAATACGTCATTAAATGACTTTACTTTTCCTACGATAGGTGCATATTTCAGGTATAATTTCCATGAAAGGGCAGGCGTAAGGGCCATGTTACTCTCAGGCAATATGTCGGCAGAGGGTATCATTCAAAACCATCCCTGGGAATTCAAAAAAAATGTACGTGACTTTTCGCTACAGGCAGAAATCAATTTCCTGAGATATTCTACCGGAAACCGTAAGGCTGCATTTTCAAGCTACCTGACTGGTGGAATCGGCCTGATGAATTACCGTTACGACTATGACCCTGTTTTCATGTCATTAATAACACCCAATCACAACAAAGGAACGGAGGAGGAGACCAAAAATGTTTTTGCCCCGACTTTGCCGTTTGGAATGGGATTTAAGTTCAATGTCGGGAAAAGACTTGGGTTGGGCGTAGAATATCAGATGAGAAAGTTGTTTGATGACCGGCTTGACAACCTGGATGACCCTCTTGCCCATTTCAACGATGATGGTATCGAAGTGACCTACAGGGATCGATTACATAACAATGACTGGGCAGGATTTCTCGGGTTGCATCTGACGTACAAGATTTTCCTCGGAAAAGTGCCCTGTCCTGCCTACGATTAAACAATTGAATGAAAGTGTCTTTAAAGGAACAAATCAATACAGAAAAACTGCCAAGGCACATTGCCATCATCATGGATGGAAATGGTCGATGGGCGGCACGCCACGGCAGTGCCCGGATATTCGGGCATGAACATGGTGTGGAAGCCGTAAGATCGGTCATTGAAGGCGCCGGGGAAGTTGGGGTACAATACCTTACCCTGTATGCCTTCTCAACCGAAAACTGGTCCAGGCCACGTGAAGAAGTCGACGGTCTTATGAGTCTGCTGGTTCATGCCATCGATTCAGAAACAGTCAACCTGATGAAAAACAATGTCCGCCTCGGCGTAATTGGCTGTCAGGAGATGCTTCCCCAAAATGTCAGGGCAAAACTCGACGGTTGCATTAACAAGTTGAAAGACAATACCGGCCTGACCGTAATGCTTGCCATCAGCTACAGTTCGAAATGGGAAATCCTGGAGGCAGCAAAAAAAATAGCACACGACGCAGCCTTACAGAAGATTACGCCATCAGATATAACAAACGAAATGTTCGACACTTACCTGTCAACTGCCGGATTACCTGATCCGGAATTGCTCATCCGTACCAGTGGTGAATACCGGCTCAGTAATTTCCTTCTATGGCAGATTGCCTATTCTGAATTGTATTTTACGGAGATTCTATGGCCTGACTTCAGAAAGGAAAACCTTTTCGAAGCCATTATTGATTACCAAAACAGGGAAAGACGATTTGGAATGACAAGTGAACAAATTGCTGGTTAAAACAATTGACAGGAATGCGCAAAAATATACTCATCATCATTATTTCTTTTCTGGCTATCACGCCAATGGTTTCTGCCCAAATTGCAGATTCCACAAACTTTTCCATTTATTATTCAAGTCCACAGAAGCTCATCATAGCAGGAGTTGATATAGCAGGAATCCGTTATCTGGATCACGATGTACTGATTCAACTTTCCGGTCTGACGGTCGGGAGGGAAATTGAGGTACCCGGAACTGAAATCACCACTGCCATAAAAAAATTATGGGACCAGGGTCTCTTTTCTGATGTTAAGGTTACTGCCACAAAAGTCGTCGGGAACAGAGTCTGGCTCGAGATTTACCTTCAGGAACGCCCCCGGATGTCGGAGGTAAATTACTTCGGTGTCACAAAATCGGAAAAGGATGACATCACCAGTAAGGTACTTCTTCTTAAGGGTAGCCAAATAACGGACAACCAGATCAACAACGCACAAAGGCTGATCCGTAACATCTTCCTTGAAAAAGGATTTCTCAACACCGAAGTCAGCATTGTACAACGAGATGACACTACGCAAACGAACAGTGTTATACTTGATATCAATGTAGACAAAAAGGAGAAGGTCAGGGTGCAAAATGTCATCATCCATGGCAACAAAGAGGTTAATGAGGCCGTTCTCGAACGAGCTATGAAGAAGACCAATGCCAAAAAGCTTCGCAACTTCTTCAGGACCAAGAAGTTTCTGGATGACAAATTTGCTGAGGACAAAGTAAACCTGGTAAAGAAATATAACGAAAAGGGATACCGTGACGCTGTTATCGTAAGGGATACCGTTTATCCTGCCGAAGAGGAAAACAGGGTGAACGTTGAAATCTGGCTTGAGGAAGGAAACAAATATTTCTTCCGTGATATCAAGTGGATTGGCAACACGGTCTATCCGGCAGAATACCTCACTAACGTACTTGGGATAAAACGGGGTGACGTTTTCGACCAAAAATTACTTGACAAACGATTGACCACCGATGATGACGCCGTTTCAAATGTGTATCTCGACAATGGCTACCTGTTCTTCCAGCTTGAACCTGTAGAGGTTAATGTCACCCAGGATTCAATTGACTTTGAAATGAGGATCCTGGAAGGGAAACAGGCTACCATAAAAAATATTGGCATAGCAGGAAACACCAAAACGCATGAGCATGTAGCCCGCAGGGAACTGTACACCTATCCCGGAGACCTGTTCAGCAAGACAAACATTATCCGATCGATCAGGGAATTATCCCAATTGGGACACTTTGATCCTGAAGCCATAGTGCCAGATGTGGTCCCTTCCCAGGAAGACGGGACAGTAGACATCAATTATAAACTTCAGGAAAAAGCCAATGACCAGGTAGAATTGTCAGGAGGTTGGGGCGCCGGAATGTTTGTTGGATCGGTAGGTTTGAAATTTGCCAACTTCTCGGCCCGAAATATTTTTAACAAGGAAGCCTGGAGGCCACTGCCAACAGGTGACGGACAGACACTCAGCCTTCGATATCAAACCAGTGGACAATACTACAAAACAGTTAGCCTGTCGTTTATCGAACCATGGTTGGGTGGCAAAAAGCCCAACTCCTTCTCCTCTTCGTTATCTTACTCCCGCATAAATTACAGCGCCAATAAATACATGCAGAACTATTATAGCGGGTATGGTGGCTATGGTGGATACCCATATGGAGGGTATGGTGGCTATCCCTACGGCGGTTATGGAGGATACCCCTATGGTGGATACGGTGGATACGGTGGCTATGGAGGCTATGGAAGTTCGTACCCATATGGAAGCTATTATCCTACCTATTCATACAATTATGCAGCCGAAAACCAGAATTCCGAAGACGACCAAATATGGGAGACACTTGCAGTCGCCATGGGTTATGGGTACCGACTGAAATGGCCCGATGACTTCTTCTCGGTTTACCACGAGCTCTCGTTTGAACATTACAGGCTTCAGAATATGGGAAGTTACTTTTTCTTCCTTGCCGACGAAAACGGCCAGGTAAACGGTACTTTCCGTAACACAAGTTTCAAGACCACTTTTAGCAGGAACTCTGTTGACAACCCTCTCTATTCAAGAAGCGGTTCGCAGTTTTCCCTTGCACTGAAAGTAACACCCCCCTTCTCAGCATTTACGGGCAAGGATTACAATGATCCCGAAATGCCCAATTCAGAGAAATACAAATGGATTGAGTACCATAAATGGTTATTCAAAGGACAAGTCTACAACGCTTTGTCAAGAAACCGTAACCTCGTTTTGCGCACTGCCGTAGAAATGGGATTTCTGGGATATTACAATAAAAACGTATTGTCGCCCTTCGAAGGATTTATCGTTGGAGGTTCAGGGATGTCAGGTTACAATATCTATGGTACAGATTACGTGGCACTTCGCGGATACCGTGACTTCAGCCTCAGCCGTGACAGAAACGGTTCAAAAATGTACTCCAAATTCACCATGGAACTTCGATATCCGGTAACACTGAAGCCCAGTGCAACGATATATGCGCTGGCATTTCTTGAAGCCGGAAATACCGACAACAGTTTTCAGACTTTCAACCCCTATAAACTCTATAGGTCAGCCGGAGCTGGTGTGAGGATCTTCCTGCCAATGTTCGGCCTGATGGGTATCGACTGGGGATATGGTTTCGACAGGGTACCATGGTCGGGTGATGCCGGAGGTAGCCAGTTCCACTTTGTTATCGGACAGCAATTCTAATACTTTGGAAAATTTGGCTCAGAATTTGTTTTTCTCAAACCTGAATATAAAAATTAAAGTACAGGCCATGAAAAAATTGATCTTACTCATTGGATTCGCAGTGGTTTTCTCAACCGGTGCCTTCGCCCAGAAGTTTGCGTTTATTGATTCAGACTACATCCTCGAAAACATACCTGCATTCAACGCTGCTCAGGAACAGCTCGACCAGCTTTCCCAGCAGTATCAGAAAGAACTCGAATCGATGTATGCCGAAATTGAAAAAATGTATCAGGATTTCCAGGCTGAAAGTGTCCTGTTATCGGAAGACATGAAAAGAAAGCGGGAGGATGTGATCATATCCCGCGAAAAGGAATACAAGGATTTGCAAAGAAAATACTTCGGTCCTAACGGTGACCTGTTTAAACGTCGGCAGACCTTGGTCCAGCCCATCCAGGATGACATTTTCAATGCTGTCCAGGAGATTGCCAACGAAGGTAGTTATGCAGTAATCTTTGATAAAGCCGGAGGCACAACGATGCTGTTTACCAACCCCAGATTTGATCTCAGCGACCAGGTCCTGCAAAAACTTGGTTATAAGAATTAATTTCTATATTTGTCCAAAAAATTAAAAATCGCACATTGATTATGAGAAACTTATCGAAATTTGTTGCTGTTATATCATTTATTTTGATTGCAGGAACTGCCTTGGGACAGGAAGCCAAATTTGGCCATATCGATCTTCAGGCATTGATTCAGGTAATGCCCGAAAGGACCGCTGCCGAGGCTGATTACACAAAGCAGGTCCAGGAGCTGGAAGAACAGCTGGGTACCATGCAAAAAGAACTGGAGAATAAATATTCAGAATATATTACCAAAAGAGATTCATTGTCTGACATCGTACGTTCAGCACGTGAAAACGACATCCAGGAACTTCAGCAGAGAATCCAGAACTTCCAGATGGTTGCCCAACAGCAACTTCAGCAGAAGCAAAATGAAATGCTTCGCCCGATATTCGAAAAGGCACAAAACGCTGTCAGTGAAGTCGGTAAGGAAAAAGGACTTATCTACGTATTTGATGTCAGTGGCGAACTTGGAACTGTTCTCTACAGATCTAACGAAAGCCTCGATGTAATGCCCCTCGTAAAACAGAAACTGGGCATTCAATAATAAAAATCTAATACAAAAAAATGACCGTCTGGATTAGGCGGTCATTTTTTTTGCATAAGCCCCATGCAATTTAAACAGCTGTACCTTGTCACAGGTAAGGATTTGCAGACCTCACGTCATAGTCACGAATAAAATATGTCTTATAACACTTTCATACCAAGGAATGAGAATTTTGCTTAAATTCAACCTCATTAGATCAAAGTTAAAACAAACATATGCAAAGTTCTAATTCTTTAGTTCACAGGGACACAGACCATATTTACAAGGATGTGAACCTGTTCGAGGTAGCATGGGAAGTATGCAATCAGGTGGGTGGAATCTATACGGTTATCCGTTCGAAGGTACCTTCAGTCATACAAAAAGCGGGAAAAGATAATTATTTCCTTTTGGGACCCTACATTGAAAACCAGGCTGCCGCTGCATTTGACCCTTATTCAGATTACTCGGGACCGGTAGGACAAACAGTTCTGCGCATGCGTGAACTGGGCTATGACGTGCATTACGGTCAATGGATCGTATCGGGTCGTCCTACAGTTGTTCTTTTCAATCCTTATTCCATTTACAACAAACTGGGAGAAATCAAATACTTTATTTGGGAGCATCACCACATCGCATTACCCGATAACGACGGGCTCCTGAACCAGGTTGCTTCATTTGGATTCCAAGTGAAGGAATTTTTTAGGATTTATTGTGAAATGGGTGGCTGTGACCGGGACAATCTCGTGCACTTCCATGAATGGATGGCAGGATTGCCAATTCCTGGTATTAGGCATGACGGACTTAACCTTAAAACGGTTTTCACCACCCATGCCACCCTGTTGGGAAGGTATCTGGCCATGAATGACAATAAATTCTATGACCATCTACCGTTCTATGATTGGGAGAAAGAAGCCAATTACTTCAATGTAAGGCCCATAGTCGATATTGAGCGGGCAGCCGCCCATGGCTGTCACGTTTTCACTACAGTCAGCCATGTAACGGCAAGGGAATGCAAATACTTGCTGGGAAGGGAACCGGAGGTGATCCTGCCTAACGGACTCAACATCGAAAGGTTTGAGGCCCTTCACCAAATCCAGAACCTGCATGCCGACTTCAAGAGCAAGATACACGATTTCGTAATGGGGCATTTCTTCCAGAGTTACTCTTTCGACCTGGATAAAACCATCTATTTCTTCACTTCCGGACGTTATGAATACCACAACAAAGGTTATGACATTACCCTCGAAGCGCTTGCACGTCTGAACTGGAAAATGCAATATGCAGGGATTGACCGTACCGTTGTTTGTTTCTTTATCACCAAACAACCCTTCTATTCCTTCAATCCTGAAGTATTGGAAGCCAAAGCCCAGATCGAAGATATCCGGAGGGCTTGTGAGGAAATTCAGATTCAGGTTGGAGAAAGACTTTACAAAAACATCACTTCCGCATCGGGACCCTATCAGTTCCCCAACCTCTCAGACCTGGTTGAAGACTACAATCGGCTTAAACTTAGAAGGTTTGTGCAAGGATGGAAATCGAAGGAATTACCCAAGGTAGTCACTCATAACCTGGTTGATGACCATAAGGATGACATTCTCAATTTCCTCAGGACGGCAAACCTGGTAAACAACCAGCACGACAAGGTAAAAGTGGTCTATCACCCTGATTTCGTTACCGCATCGAATCCACTCTTTAAAATGGATTACAGCCAGTTCGTGAGGGGTTGCCATCTGGGCATTTTCCCAAGTTATTACGAGCCTTGGGGTTATACTCCCTTGGAAAGCCTTGCCAGTGGCATACCGTCAGTGACAAGCGACCTTTCCGGATTTGGCGACTATGTCATGAACAACTTCCCGGATGCCGAAAAGGCCGGAATGTTTGTAGTGGAAAGGAAAGAAAAAGACTATAACCAAAGTGCCGCCCAATTGGCAGATATCCTGTTCAGGTTTGTCCAGTTGAACCGAAGGGAAAGAATTACACTCCGCAACCATTGTGAGGCGGCATCTCCCCACTTCGACTGGCAAAATCTTGGAAGGTTTTATGACCGGGCTTATGAATTGGCATTAAACAGATAATCCCTGTCATTACATGATGCATTTTTGCGATTCCCCAATCGGGGTATTCGATTCAGGATATGGAGGATTGACCATCCTGAAGGAGCTAAAAAAACAACTTCCCTCATACGATTACCTGTATTTGGGAGACAATGCCCGTACACCATACGGCACGCGCTCCTTCAGGGTGGTTTATGAATATACCCTTCAGTCAGTAAAGTATCTGTTCAGTCAGGGATGCCAGCTGGTAATACTGGCATGTAATACCGCTTCAGCCAAAGCCCTGCGGACTATTCAGCAAAAGGACCTTCCTTTAATCGCTCCTGACAGACGGGTTTTGGGAGTGATCCGCCCCTGTGTGGAAAAGGTTGCAGACATCACACGGAACGGACATGTGGGGGTATTGGGTACACCAGGTACCGTATCGTCGCTGTCATATCCCGTGGAGCTTGAAAAATGGGGTAACGGCAAAATATTATCAACAGTGCAGGAAGCTTGTCCCATGTGGGTTCCCCTGGTCGAAAACAATGAATTGGGCAATCCGGGAACCGAATATTTTGTCAGGAAGAACATCCAAAACCTCATGGACAAAGACCCTCAAATTGACACCATCATCCTTGGTTGCACACATTATCCATTGCTGATGGATACCATCAGGAAATCTATTCCCGATAAAGGCATACAGGTCATCGACCAGGGACCGGTAGTGGCTGAAAAATTGACTGATTATTTGCAACGTCATCCTGAAATGGAATCCAGACTTTCCAAAGATGGAAACATTCGATACCTTACAACCGAAACTGCCGAAATCTTTGAAGCGAAGGCAGGGCTATTCACCGGCTATCCCGTAAAAGCGGAAACTGTCCAGCTCTGAAACAAAAGTTTTCGGAACCGGACAGTTTAAACCATAAATCATTTTTATTGCTTAGTGACCTGCTTCATGAAATCCATGTGTTGGTCCATCACCTCAAGATATCTGATCTGTGAAAGTGTACGCACTTTATTATGACCAGGATAAGCAGTCTTGTAATAGGTATCGCCATTCAGGTAATCAGCCAGGAACCGGATGGATTGTTCCCAAACCATGTATTGGCATGAATAAGCCAGGTTCTCTTTCTCGATTTCCTTCAGGAAGCTGCTACTCTCAGATAGATAGCCCTCGGCAAATGCCTTATAGTAATCCCTGTTAAAATCAATTTTCGCCAAATTAGGTTCATCTTCGGGAGCAGTATTACCCAAGGTCCTGATGGCATCGCCAAAGTCAAAGAGGACACTTCCAGGCATTACCGTATCCAGGTCGATAACACAAAGAATCTGGTCATCCTTGTCAAAAAGCACGTTGTTGATTTTGGTATCATTGTGTGTGATGCGCAAGGGCATCTCTCCTGAATCCAACCAATCCTGGAGACGGAGCATTTCATCGGAGCGGCTCAGCATTTTATCGATTTCCTGACGCATCTCCCCTACCCGGCCAGCCGCATCAGCCGCAATGGCATCCTGGAATTGCCTGAATCGTAATTTCCCGTTATGGAATCCGGGGATGGTCTCAATCAACAATTTGCCGTCCAGGTCGGAAAGTTGGTTTTGGAAGGCTCCAAAAGCCTTGCCTGCAGTATACGCCTGCTCAGGTCTTTTGACTTCCTCAACGCCAAAACTATCCTTGATAAAAAGAAACAAGGTCCAGTAATTACCGTCAGCATCCTTCACAAAATATTGATTGGAGGGATCGGAAATATAGGTCATTACCCTTCTGTCGGGATCGTTAATGCCTTTCGCCAACAGTCTTTTACGAATATGGTTGGTAACCAATACGATGTTATTCATCATACCTTTGACATCCTTGAATATCAAGTGGTTTTTTCTCTGAAGGATAAAGTGGCCCGATACAGTATCCAAAAGATAAGTATCATTGATATGACCATGTCCAAATGGTTTCCACTCCTTGATTTCCAATGGTATCCCAAAGGACCTGACGATAGATTCGATGGTATTTTGATTCATTCCGCTTGTCTGGTATTTTAAAATTGAATATTGAAACTGGTTTTAGGATCTCGCAAAGTTAAACCCACAACTTTTGTGGATATACACCTTTTTCGATCAATGAGAGAATCTGGGCTTGTGCGTCAGGTTTGTCTTCACGATAAGTAACACCAAACCAAGGTGCATCACAAGCAAGGACTTTCGTTGAAATATTACCAGCAACAATATTCTCGTTTATCAGTAAAGGAATGAAATATTCTGATTTCAGTTCATTTCCCTTTTCCTCCAGAAACTTGGAAAAACCCTTCTGCAAGTAATCAAAAACGTTTGGTTTCAGGCCCCAGAAATTCATGGATACCGGAGTGTTTTCAGCCAGCGGGTACCTGCCTTCAGGTTCATAATAATAAATGCCGTCGGGATCCCTTTGGATTTTTGTCCTTTCAATGACTGAAGACAGATAGCCATTTTCATCAGTCATGCATACCCCTCTTGAGACAGTCCCGAATGGGGATAAGGTATTGGCGACGTTGTAACCGATCATAGAGTATTCAGATGGATCTTCTGAGGATGTAAGAAACTCGGCCATAACCTGATACGATTCCCTTCCATAGAAATCATCTGCATTGATTACCGCCATAGGCTCTCTGACAACATCGGCTGCCATCATTACGGCATGGGCAGTTCCCCATGGTTTCTCACGCTCTGGATTAAGTTTAAATCCAGCCGGAATCTTATCAAGTGACTGATAGACATATTCCGTTTCGATGCGGCCCTTCAATCTGGGTTCAAAGCGAGCCTTGAACTCCTCCGCAAAGTCTGTCCTTATAATAAAAACAACCTTGCCAAATCCGGCCCTGATGGCGTCATAAAGGGAATAATCGATGATTGCTTCACCGTTTGGGCCTAATTCATCAAGCTGTTTCAGTCCGCCATAACGACTGCCCATCCCGGCAGCAAGAATCACTAAAGTTGGTTTCATTTATATTTGGTTTTAATTGAAATGCTAACTAAAAGGTTTTCGATTGAGGTTATTCTGTAAGTCATGCGAATTTAGCCAATTTTGTTTTACGTCTGGCAATTGTTCCCCTCATTCAACCATGGTCCTGCAGTAAACAGAAGTAACAGTAAGCCCAAAAGATTATTCCTTGTACCACGAAGCATATTTCATATATGCCTTTGAGATCCGGTTAATTTCACCCTCCAATAATTCAGGGCCTATATCCTTGACTTTTTTTGCAGGCACACCGGCATAAACTGTTCCTGATTCAACCCGTGTCCCCTTTGTGACAACCGAACCGGCCGCTACCAGTGAATTGCTTTCGACAATGGCATCATCAAGGACAACGGCATTAATACCGATCATGACATTGTCCTGAAGTGTGCAACCATGAACGGTAACATTATGCGCAATGGTCACAAAATTGCCAATGGTTGTGGGTGATTTCTGGTATGTGGCATGTATGACGGCACCATCCTGGATATTTGTATCATGACCTATACGGATGTAATGAACGTCTCCCCGGATTACCGCATTATACCAAACACTGCAATTATCGCCAATTTCAACATCACCAATGATGACGGCTGTTTCAGCAAGAAAACAGTTCTTTCCAATTCTGGGAGTCTTTCCGTTCAGAGTTTTAATAAGAGCCATTATCTGAAATTATTTTAAATTATGGCAAAGATATGAAAAGGGAGAAAGAAATACCCCAGTCATTTTCGACGTGTTAAATATTGGTTATTTTTGCGGCTACCCGACATCCGAAATTGCATAAATTCGTCCTGCCGGGATGAGGTAATTAAATATAAAAAATAAAAAAATTTACAAATAAACACAAACTAGAACTCCATGAAGGAAGCAAAAGTTATCGAACTTGATGAAGTGGCGATCAGGTTTTCGGGTGATTCAGGAGATGGCATGCAGTTGACCGGGACTCTATTTTCCGATGCATCAGCTCTTCTTGGTAACGACATCAGTACTTTTCCGGATTATCCCTCTGAAATAAGGGCACCTCAGGGAACTGTCGGAGGTGTATCAGGTTTTCAGGTACAATTTGGAAAAAAAGCCATACATACTCCAGGAGATTTTGCACACGTACTGGTAGCCATGAATCCTGCTGCGGTTAAGGCCAACGCCAAGTTCATGAATCCTGGCGGAACAATTATTTTCGACAGTGATGCCTTTAATGAAAAGAATTTCAAGAAAGCGGGATTTACTACCGATGATCCGTTCACGGAATGCAACTTGCTTGATTACAACAAGATACCGGTACCAATTACAACTTTGACACAAGAAAGCCTCAGGGATCTTGGACTGGACAACAAAAGTATTTTACGCAGTAAAAACATGTTGGCTCTCGGATTGGTTTGTTGGATTTTCAACCGACCCCTTGACTATATTGAAGAATACCTGAAAACCAAGTTTGCCAAAAAGCCCTTGGTGGTTGAATCAAACCTCAGGGTACTTCATGCAGGATACAATTATGGAAATAATCTTCAGCACACCACGCCTCAGTATATGGTCAACCCGGCTACCATTGAACCGGGTATATACCGTAACATCAACGGTAACCAGGCGACAGGTTGGGGATTAATTGCCGCTGCAGAAAAGGCAGGTCTCGAATTGTTTGTTGGTTCTTATCCCATCACGCCTGCAACGGAAATATTGCAGACACTTGCCGAACGTAAAGATTTAGGAGTCAAATCCTTTCAGGCAGAGGATGAAATCGCAGGGATTGCTACGGCGATTGGTGCTGCCTTTGCAGGAGACCTCGCCGTGACCACTACCTCAGGACCTGGTTTTGCGCTTAAGTCAGAGGCAATCGGTCTTGCCGTGATGGCCGAGCTTCCGTTGGTCATCGTCAATGTCCAGCGTGGCGGACCATCAACGGGTCTGCCAACAAAAACTGAACAGTCTGACCTTCTACAGGCCCTTTATGGGCGTAACGGTGAAAGCCCTGTTGTGGTGCTGGCCGCCAGTACGCCTTCCGATTGTTTCTGGTATGCGTTTAAGGCAGCAAAAATTGCACTGGAGAGAATGGTCCCTGTTGTACTCCTTACCGACGGATTTCTTGGTAACGGAAGTGAGCCATGGAAACTGCCGACCATGGCAGAACTCCCTGAAATCAAACCCCGTTTCGCCAAAGATGCCAGCACTTTCAAGCCTTACAAAAGGGATGAAGAAACCCTTGCCAGGGAATGGGCTTTCCCCGGAATGGATGGATTCCAGCACAGAATCGGAGGTTTGGAGAAAAATATTGCAGGCACAGTAAGTCATGATCCCGAGAATCACCAAAAAAATACAGACATCCGTAAAGCGAAGGTCGACAGGGTGGTATCACTGGTACCCGACCTGGAAGTTTGTGGTGATGAAAGTGGCGATGTCCTTCTTGTAGGTTGGGGTGGCACTTACGGTCACATGTTAAGCACTTTGAGGGAACTTCGCCAGGAAGGCAAAAATGTCAGTCTGGCTCATTTTAACTACATCATGCCGTTACCTTCAAATGTCAATGAAGTATTCAGCCGCTTCAAAAAAATCATAGTCTGTGAACTCAACCTTGGCCAGTTTGCCAGTTATCTTCGCGACAAGGTTCCCGGGTTTACCTATCATCAGTACAACAAGGTGCAAGGTCTGCCATTCACGGTAAAAGAGCTGAAAAGTGCCGTAACTAAACTTCTGGAGGAATAATCATGAACGAGATAAAATATACCGTCAAGGATTTTAAAAGTGAAAATGAAGTCCGCTGGTGTCCGGGCTGTGGTGACTATGCCATTATGAATGCTGTTCAAAGAACCATGGCCGACATGAATGTAAAACACGAACAGTATGCCGTTATTTCGGGGATCGGATGCTCCTCGAGATTTCCATACTATATGAGCACCTATGGTTTTCATACGATTCACGGTAGGGCTACAGCCATCGCCAGTGGTGTAAAATGTGCCAATCCGGACCTGAATGTATGGGTTATTACAGGTGACGGTGATGGTATGGCCATCGGAGGAAACCACTTTATCCACCTGATTAGAAGGAATATTGACCTGAATGTCATCCTTTTCAACAACAAAATATATGGCCTTACCAAAGGTCAGTATTCTCCTACAACAGACAGGGGATTTAAAACCAAGACCTCTCCTTTTGGCACCATTGAAGAACCTTTTGTTCCCGGCCAGCTGGTCATCGGAGCCAGAGGTAACTTCTTTGCCCGTACAATTGACACAAACCTAAAGTTGAGCCAGGAAGTCTTTGCCGAAGCTGCCAAACATAAAGGAACTTCCGTTGTCGAGGTACTCCAGAACTGTGTGATTTTCAACGATGGAATCCATAACCAAATCACTGATTCTGAATACAGGCTGGAAAGGCAACTGGTTTTACGGCATGGTGAACCCATGATCTTTGGCAATGACCAAAACAAAGGCCTCATGTCGGTGAGAGGTAAACTGAAGGTAGTCACGATCGGCGAGAATGGCGTAACAATGGACGATATTCTGGTTCATGATGCCCATGATCCTGATCCATCACTCCATCTGGCCTTAGTCAATATGCAGCTACCGGATTTCCCAGTTGTATTTGGTGTTATCCGTGATGTTGAGGCACCCGTTTATGACCACGAGATGGTCAAACAAATTAACGCCATCAAACAATCAAGTCCTATCAAGAATGTAGACAATATGCTCCATTCAGGGAATACCTGGGTTGTTGAAGACAACGGAAATGGCAAAACTTCAGGCGAACTCTGTAAAAAACTCAGATAGAAATATTTTAACAAATTGGAAAGGCTGTTTCTTAATTTGGAGCAGCCTTTTTTATTTTAAGTATTGGTTATATTACATACAAATTCATTTTATACTGCCAGAATCCATCATAAAATAAGGATCTGAAAAACGGAATGCCTTAAAAAAAAGCTAATTTTCAGAAAAATATTTCAGCCATGAATATCGAGGAAATCCATCTCTCCGACATATACAAAAAGAGAAAAACTGACCGCGACATCTTCCATGAACTTATGCCCTATAAGGTAAAGGAAGTTTTGCTAATTGCCACCATTTATGACTCCTACTCCATTGTCAAGGAAGGCCAGATCTTTGACAAGATATTCGGGGAGTACCTGCAGTTGAACCTCTATGCTGCCCCTCGGTTTACCAGCGTCAGTACGATGGAAGAGGCCTTGCAGATACTCGACAACCACACTTTTGACATTGTCATAATCATGGCAGGCCTCGACAAGGAAACTCCGTTGAAGACCGCTCAATCAATCCATGGCAAAAAACCGGATATACCCATTTTGTTGCTCGCCAACAACAACGCTGACCTGAAATATTTCCAGAAAGAGGGAAACAAGCTGGACTTTTTTGACAGGACTTTTGTATGGAACGGCAATTCCAACGTCTTTCTTGCAATGATCAAGTACATTGAGGACAAGAAGAACCTGGAGCCTGACACAAGGCTCGGGAATGTCAGGGTTGTGCTTCTGGTCGAGGACAGCATCCAATATTATTCAAGATACTTACCCATGCTCTATGCAACCATCATGACCCAGACACAGAATCTGGTGGAGGATGATTCAGCTGAGGAGTTGAACAAAATATTGAAAATGAGGGCTCGCCCAAAGGTTATTCTTGTAAGCACCTATGAAGAAGCTGTCGACGTCATCCGAAAATACAGGGATTATATCCTATGCGTCATTTCTGACGTGAAGTTTGAAAAGAACAATATTGCAGATGAAAACGCGGGAGTCGACCTTCTGAAATATGTCAACAAGGCGATGCATTTCCCCATACCACTGCTTCTTCAATCGCACGATATCAGCAATGCCGAGAGAGCCCACGATGTTGGGGCAGATTTCATTGATAAGAATTCGGACAGCCTGGCAATGGACATACTGAATTTTCTTTACCGCCGTCTGGGTTTTGGGAACTTCGTTTTCAAAGACATTGATGGAACACCATTGATGGAAGCCCGAAATCTTCAGGAGTTCGAGGAAATGTTCAGGATCATCCCAGATTCAGTCCTTGAATATCATGGTCGCAGGAACTCATTCAGCACATGGCTGATGGCCCGTGGCGAGATAAATATGGCTGAACGACTTAAACCATACCAGACAGAAGATTTTGGCAGTTCTGAAGACCTTCGGCAGTTCTGTCTCGATGTTTTCAGGGAAGTCAGACTAAAGAAGCTGCAAGGAAGAATTATCAAATTTGACCCTGGATTGGTGACATCCAACAGATTCGTAATGCGCATTGGAAAAGGGTCTTTGGGAGGAAAAGGCCGTGGAATGGCATTCATGTCCAACTTTATCGAAAACATCGATTTTTCCCGGATCATACCAGGCATGTCCATACGCATTCCCGCAACAACAGTGTTGGGCACAAACGAATTTGACCGCTTCATCGAATCCAACAACCTTTATGAAACCATTTACAGTACCTACGATTACGAGAATATCCGAAACCAGTTCCTTGAAGCCTGGTTCGACGATGATATCAACCAGCGGCTGATGGAATATCTCCAGGTGATGAACATGCCGCTTGCCATCAGGTCATCAGGACTATTTGAGGATTCATTGCTCAGGCCTTTTTCTGGCGTGTATTCCACTTTCCTGATTCCCAACAACCACCCCGACATCCATGTTCGTTTTGAACAACTTACCACCGCAATCAAACTGGTATATGCAAGTATATTCACCGAATCTTCACAGATGTATTTTGATGCCATCGATTACAAAATCGAAGAAGAAAAGATGGCTGTCATCATACAGGAAGTGGTAGGACACGAATTCAATAATCGTTTCTACCCACATATTTCGGGAATTGCCCAATCCTACAATTACTATCCGGTAGCATACATGGAACCGGAGGATGGATTCTCGGTCACGGCAGTAGGGCTGGGCATGTATGTTGCCGGAGGAGAAAATGCCTATCGCTTCTGTCCAAAATACCCAGCCCTGAATAATACATCACTGAGGGATCAGATCCGGGAATCACAACGCCATTTTTATGCGATAGATATGTCAAAGACTTCTTTCGATTTGGTGCAGGAAGGTGAGCTGGCGGCCGTAAAGCGCTACCGTGTCAAGGAAGCGGAAGGCGATGGCACCCTTGAGATGTGTGTCTCGACTTATCACATGGAAAATGAAGAATTGGTTCCAGGAATGCCCATACAAGGTTCACGCGTGGTCGATTTCAGTAATATTCTGAAATATAACGCCATCCCACTTGCCGAAACACTCCAGTTACTCCTCAGGCTTTTCAGGGAAGCCATGGGCACACCTGTAGAAATGGAATATTCAATTGACCTCAAGCCAGGAGCCAACGGATTACCTACCTTCTATCTTTTGCAAATCAAACCTCTGATCAGGGCTGAAGAAGAAGTCTCCATCGAGGAAGAACACTTGTCCAGGGATAACATGGTAATGTATGCCGAAAGAGGAATGGGTAATGGGAAAATTGAACACATCAGGGACATCATCTATGTTGAACCTCACCAATTCAGCAACATGATCACCAAAGAGATAGCCCATGAAATCAGTGAATATAACAAATACTTCGAGGAAAACCAGCTGGATTACATTCTGATAGGGCCCGGAAGATGGGGATCAAATGATCACTTTACCGGAATTCCCGTGTATTGGGCAGGTATCTCGAAAGCCCGCATCATCATTGAGATTGGGTTGGACAATTTTCCGCTGGAAGGCTCACTTGGATCACATTTCTTTCACAATGTCACCTCAATGAATGTTGGCTATTTCTGTATCCCCCATAATTCCAACAATTCATTTATTGACCTGAAGACTCTTGAAAAACAGGAAATAGTAAGAAACACCGGATATATCCGCCATATCCGGTTTGATAATCCCCTGACCATTATGATGGATGGACGAAAACGTCAGGCAGTAATCCGATTCACTGATGATCAGCCTGCCTGAAGATCTTTCGTATTCCAGATTTCATAAGCCTTTAATGCTTGCAAAACAAGCATTTCATAACCGTTTTTAACTTGTGCATTGCGAGCTGCGCCTTCCTTGAGAAATGAAGTCAAGGGTGGGTTATAGACCAGGTCATAAAGCAAATGACGATCTGATATCCAGTGATATGGAATGTCTGGCTTGGAGTTCGTATCAGGGAAGGTACCTAACGGCGTGGTGTTGACCAGGATGGTATGCTCGTGTATTATCTCTTCGGTTATCCATGAATAATCAAGCCCCTTCGACGCATTTCGGGAAACCATCGTATGAGCTATACCCAATTCACCGAAAGCATAGGCTACCGCCTTTGAGGCTCCTCCTGTACCCAACACAAGGGCCTTTTGATGATGAGGCTTCAGAAGTGGCTTCAGGCTATTCAGAAATCCATATGCATCAGTATTATATCCCTTTAGAATGGACTTATCTTCGGAATCACGCCGGATTAAAATTGTATTTACGGCACCAATCTGTTTGGCAACCTCATCAAGCTCATCCAAAAACGGCATGATAGCGGTTTTATAGGGTATGGTCACATTCAAACCCACCAGCTCAGGATGAGTGTCAATCAATTCTTTAACCAAATCAATTGATGGAATCTCAAAGTTCAGGTATTGTTCATTCTTCCCCTCCTGGGCGAATTTCCCGGAAAAGAATGTTCTGGAAAATGAATGTCCCAAAGGAAAGCCAACCAATCCATAGGTTCTCATCCTTATTTTTTGTTTTTGGCCGTGAATCCTTCAATCACAAAAATCATCACAAATCCAACCAGCGCCAAAACAAGAGCTCCTGCCAAAAGAGAGGGCTTATTGGTGATTGCTTCGTACGTTCCAGGCAATACATTTTCCTCGAT
>JACDJB010001520.1_pt1 | contig 18527 bp, 19 predicted proteins | sample 7454121 | NCBI WGS metagenome assembly JACDJB01 (sample SAMN14253290, study PRJNA609438) | sludge metagenome | isolation source: sludge after 25d culture with pyrite | collected 2018-12-20 | reverse complement strand
GACTACATCGAAATGCAGTGGCTCATGCTGCAACAGGACAAGCCCGAAGACTTCGTCATCGCCACCGGCGTCCAGAACAGCGTGCGCGACTTCGTCAACGCCGCCGCGAAAGAACTCGGCATGGCCATCCGCTGGGAAGGACGGGGCGTCGACGAGAAGGGTTATGACGCCCACGGCCAATGCATCGTCGCCGTCGACCCGCGCTACTTCCGTCCCACCGAAGTCGAAACCCTGCTGGGCGACCCGGCCAAGGCCAAGACCAAGCTCGGCTGGACGCCGAAGATCAGCTTCGACGAACTGGTGTCCGAGATGGTGCGCGAAGACCTGAAGGCCGCCGAGCGCGACGAGCTGGTGAAGAAGCATGGCTACAAAGCCATGGATTACCACGAATAGGCCCTTGGTCAACGCCGTTGTATAACGCGACACTGTCTGCTCTCAGTCAAGTAATTATATCGGTGGCTGAGTGTAGGCTTTCATGACGAATTACTGATTGATTTCCGGGGCTTAAAAAGCATTGTGAGTATCTTGGCGGAACTTATTCATCCTGGGTTGAGCCCCTTGGGAGGCTCTCATTAAGCTTATCCCCGCTTGGCTCAAGCTCCTGTCAACTCCCCTGTGCGCAAGAATCGTGCACCGTCCAAATCTGCAAAAAATGCTCACCAATACGGGCTGGCTGTTGGGCGATAAGATTCTCCGTATGGGGATGGGGCTGCTAGTCGGCGTATGGGTGGCGCGCTACCTGGGGCCTGAGCAATTTGGCGCCATAAATTACGCGATGGCCATCGTCGCCCTGTTCGGAGCGCTAGCCGGGCTGGGGCTGAACGGCATAGTCGTGCGAGACCTGGTGCGGAAGCCCGAGGGAACCAGCCTCACCCTGGGTACGGCATTTGTATTGCAACTGATTGGCGGCTTCCTGGCTTTTGTCCTGGCTGTCGTGGCTATCAGCATCATGCGCCCGGCTGACGATCTCGCCAGGACAATGGTCGCAATATTGGGATTTGCCCTGGTATTCAAGGCAGCCGAGGTGGTGAAGTACTGGTTTGAATCCCAGGTCAAGTCCAAGTACACCGTATGGGCGGAGCATGGCGTCTTTCTCGCCTTGGCCGCAGTCCGGGTCGTCCTGATCCTGAACCAGGCGCCGCTCCTGGCTTTTGTGTGGGCCGCATTGGCAGAAACTGCATTGGCCGGAGTGTTCTTGCTGTTGGTCTATTCGAGGAAAGCTGGAGCACTGTCGCGCTGGAGCGCAAACTTGTCGCGTGCAAAAGGTTTGCTTATGGAAAGCTGGCCGCTGATTCTTGGATCCATGGCTTCCATGATCAATATGCGAATGGACCAGGTGATGCTCGGATCGATGGTCAACAATACGGTTGTCGGCAACTATTCCGCGGCAGTGCGTTTGGCAGAGGTGTGGCTGATCGTTCCGGGCATTATTGGCTCGTCGATCTACCCTGCTATCATCGCGGCAAAAGAAAAAAGCGAGGAGCTATATCGGCAGAGAATTCTGCAGACTACAAAACTAATGGCTGCAGGCGTGCTGCCTGTGGCTGTATTGATTTCCCTGCTGTCCGATCACATTGTCCATCTTGTCTACGGTCAGCAATTCGCTTCCGCCGGAAATTATCTGGCAATTTATATCTGGACCGGCGTTCCATATTTAATATTTTTCGTCTTGAACCAGATGTTTTATATCGAAGGCCTACTCAGGATTGGCTTTGGTCTATCGATATTCACCGTTCTTTCGAATGTTGTCCTCAACTTGGTATTGATCCCGGGATTTGGAGGGACCGGGGCTGCGCTCGCTTCATTGTTGACTTCGTGGTGTACCGTACTTCTTTCCCTGGCCATTCTTAATTCTAAAACTGGAATTTTTGGAAAGCCCACAGCAAACTAGGAATCATATGAGCTTAATGAACCTTAAAAAAAAGGCGCAAAAACTATTTAAAGAATTTCGGAACGAGGACTTTTTAGTAGGTTCGTCACACCGCCTATACACTGACGACATAAGGTGGGAGATCGATAGGCTTTTGCTTCCATCCTATCTTGCCGAGATCGAGGGTCCTCGATTCAAAGAAAAGTATCTGGCCCTGATCGACGGACTTGATGAAGCAAGCATCCTCGCTGTTTCAAGAATCGTTTCCAGAGCAATGCAGATTAAGATCTTTAACGGCGGTTATCTCGACATTTATTCGAGCGAAGAAAAAGAAACTTTGGACTTTATTAAGTATGAATATCTTCCTAGCTTCATAAAATTAGAAGATCAACTATACAGTTACAAGAAATGGGTATTTCCTTCGGAACAAGTAAGCCCGTGCGCGGCTTATTACAAGCACTTTGTCGAGGAACTGAACTCCCTCGATGAGATCCGCAACAAATGCATCATCGATGCTGGAGCCTATATAGGGGACAGCGCATTGTTTCTGTCGGGATACACGCAAAACAAGATCTTTGCATTCGAGCCGGTGCTCAGCAATTATGAAATGTTGCTAAGAACCATTCAGCTGAACGATCTGAAAAACGTGACACCTTTGAATTTGGGTCTTGGCGCGAGGGACGAGCTCATTAATATTGTGAGCGATTTTTCCGCAAGCCGATATTCAAATGCGTCCACAGGTGTGACGAATACCGAGTCAACGCATGTGACCACCTTGGATGACTTTGTCCAGAAGAACGGTCTAGCGGTTGGATTAATAAAGGTCGACGTTGAGGGTTTTGAGAAACAGCTCTTAGAGGGCGCGATGAAAACGATTAGGGAACAAAAGCCTTCGCTATTATTAAGCATCTACCATTCAGGAGCGGATTTCTTCGATATCAAAGAAATCATCCAGCGCCTGAATTTAGGTTACCGATTCAAGATCAGGCAGCAATTCGCGGGATCGGTGTTGCCGGAAACCCTCTTGATTGCCGAAGCGTAAGATGGGGCCTGAAAAAAAGAAAAATGCGATTGTCTTTGGACTTACCGCGGATCATGTCTTCGCGGTCGCATGCGTGATGCTGGACATCAAGAGGCTGTCACCCGGCCTGGTTGATGAAGTGGTGATCATTCACGATGGAATTCGTGAAAAAGATCAGCAGATTCTGGGATCGATTCTGCCGACCCGTTTCATTCGGTACGGCTTTCCTTTGAGAAGCCGCCACGTGCTCGATGCAAGGGCTGTAAGGCAGTTCACCAAGATGGTCTTTACCAAGTTTGAGTGCCTCAATCTCCTGGATGACTACAGGAACGTCATGTGGCTGGACTATGACATGGTGGTCAGGGAAGATATCTCGGAGCTTTTCTCGCCCTGTGCGGCAGGTATCAAGATGATGCCAGGCGGCCTTCCGGTCAGGGGGCAGTTGCACGAGCCAATTGACGAATACGACATGGACGCGGAAGGAATCTGCGCGTGCATTTTCGTTTTTCAAGACAATCTTGGAAGCTACAAAGAAATGCGCCGTTTCTGTTATGAGAAGCTGGAGCAATATGCAGATATCCTATACATGCCTGAGCAGGCGATTTTTGATTTCCTGATCCAGGAATACCGATTGAAACCGGAACCCATTGATGTCAGGGTTTATTCGCCGCACCCGACTGATCCTGTTCACGCCGAGCGAGCCAAAATCATACATGCGTACGGACAGCCTAAATTCTGGAACGGTCTTCAAAACGACCAATGGGACAGCAATTACAAGGCTTGGCTGCAGATGGGTGGCAGCAGATACAGGCCGCCAACAGTAATTGACAGACTGATGAGAAAAGCCAAAAGACTCAGCCATCGAATGGGTGTGGGGGCATAAGCATGAAAGCTGTAATTCTGGCCGGGGGCCTCGGCACCCGCATTTCCGAAGAAACCCATCTCAGGCCCAAGCCCATGATCGAGATCGGCGGCAAGCCGATCCTCTGGCACATCATGAAAATGTACTCGGCGCATGGCGTCCATGACTTCGTGATCTGCTGCGGCTACAAGGGCTACCTCATCAAGGAATACTTCGCTAACTACTTCCTGCACATGTCGGACGTCACCTTCGACATGGAGCACAATCAGATGGAAGTGCACCAGCGCAAGGCCGAGCCATGGCACGTGACGCTGGTGGATACGGGCGAGGAGACCATGACGGGGGGGCGCCTGAAACGAGTGGCCGAATACCTCAAGGCTGAGGAGGCGTTCTGTTTTACCTACGGCGATGGCGTGTCGGATGTCGACATTTCGCGTGAAATAGCATTTCACGAGCGGCACGGCCGACTGGCAACCGTGACTGCCGTGCAGCCCCCCGGGCGATATGGCGCGCTGCGAATGGATGGTGTTGCGGTTTCAGGGTTTACCGAGAAACCGCGAGGTGACGGTGGCCTGATCAACGGTGGCTTTTTTGTGCTGTCGCCCAAGTGCATCGACCTGATCGCGGGCGACCAGACCAGTTGGGAAGGGGAGCCCTTGACGCGTTTGGCAGCAGAGGGGCAGTTGATGGCCTTTGAACATGAAGGGTTCTGGCAGCCCATGGATACGCTGCGCGAAAAGAACCTGCTTGAAGATCTGTGGGTGACCGGCAGGGCACCATGGAAAGTGTGGCAATGAGCCGGGAATTCTGGCGCGGCAAGCGGGTCTTCCTGACCGGCCACACCGGCTTCAAGGGCGGCTGGCTGGCCTTGTGGCTGGCGGATATGGGCGCCGAGGTGCATGGCTATGCCTTGTCACCGCCCACTGAACCGAACTTGTTCACGGCTGCACGCCTGGATGATCGTTTGGCTTCCAGCACGATTGCCGACATCCGTGAAGCGGGCTTGCTCAGCAAGGCGATGCAGGCAGCAAGGCCGGAGATCGTTTTCCATCTCGCAGCGCAGCCGCTGGTGCGCCATTCCTATGTTGCGCCGGTGGAAACGTACGCCGTCAATGTTATGGGAACGGTCAACCTGCTCGAAGCGGTGCGCCAGACACCGGGCGTGAAAGCCGTCGTCAACGTCACGACGGACAAATGCTACGAGAACCGCGAATGGGTCTGGCCCTACCGGGAAAACGAAGCCCTGGGCGGTTTTGATCCCTACTCCAACAGCAAGGCCTGCTCCGAACTGGTCACGGCTGCCTACCGCGGTTCTTTTCTCGAGCCTGGCGGCATCCATGTCGCCAGCGCCCGCGCCGGCAATGTCATCGGTGGCGGCGACTGGGCCGCGGACCGGCTGGTTCCCGATTTTCTGCGTGCGCTGGATGCAGGTCGGACCCTTGTCATCCGTTCGCCTCTGGCCACGCGTCCCTGGCAGCACGTGCTGGAGCCGTTGTCGGGCTATCTCGTCCTAGCGGAAAGGTTGTTTGCCGAGGGGCGGCCCTTTGCCGAAGCGTGGAATTTCGGCCCCGAAGAATCCGACGCACGCCCGGTGCAATGGATTGTCGAATATCTGTGCAGCCAGGTGCCCAATGCCGCTTGGAAATGCGATGCTGCCCCGCAGCCGCATGAGGCCAATGCGCTCAAGCTGGATAGCTCCAAAGCCAAGGCGGGGCTTGGGTGGCGCCCGCGCTGGGACCTGCAAACCGCGCTTGGCATGACGCTGGCCTGGCATCAAGCCTGGAAAAACGGTTCGGACATGTCCGCCCTCAGCGTGAGCCAGATCCGGCAATACGAAATGGCGGCGAGACAGGCGTGAGCGCACGCTTCGACCTGCTGGATACGCCGCTTTCCGGATTGCGGGTTCTGCAACGCAAGCCCATCGGCGACAGCCGAGGCTATCTCGAACGGCTCTTCTGCAATGATGAACTGCAGGGACTCGCCCCTGGCAAGCCCATCGCCCAAATCAACCATACATGGACGGCGAAGCGTGGAACCGTGCGCGGCATGCATTTCCAGCATCCACCCCATGCCGAGATCAAGTTCGTGAGTTGCCTGCGTGGCGAGGTCTTTGATGTTGCCGTCGACCTGCGCCATAATTCGCCGACTTTCCTGCGCTGGCATGCCGAACTGCTTAGTGCGGACAACCACAAGACCCTCGTCATTCCGGAGGGCTTTGCCCACGGGTTTCAGACGCTCACCGACGATTGCGAAATGCTGTATTTCCATACCGCTGCCTTCCAGCCTGGGACGGAAGGCGGTTTGAACGCGCAGGACCCCCGGCTTGCCATCCGGTGGCCGCTGCCGGTTGCCGGGCTGTCGCCGCGCGACGCTTCACATCCCCTTCTGGATGACAACTTTTCCGGGTTGACTCTATGAAATGCCGTCACTGCGGGGCGGAACTCGAACTGCCACTGGTGGACCTCGGTAGCGCTCCGCCCTCCAATGCTTATCTGACCGAGCAGACCCTGCACGCGCCGGAAAAATGGTTTCCGCTGCGTGTGCTGGTGTGCGAACAGTGCTGGCTGGCGCAAACGGAGGATTTCGCCCAGGCAGATGAACTCTTCGATGCCGAATATGCCTACTTCAGCGGTTTTTCCAGTAGCTGGCTGGCCCATTCGGAACGCTATGTCGCGGACATGGCGGCGCGTTTCAACCTGACGGCCGACAGCCACGTGGTCGAGGTCGCCGCCAACGATGGCTACCTGCTGCAATACGTCAAGGCGCGCAATATCCCCTGCACTGGGGTGGAGCCCACTGCAAGCACTGCCGCAGCGGCGCGCGCCAAGGGAATCTCGATCGTGGAGGACTTCTTCGGTGTGCGGCTGGCCAAGGAACTCGCCGCCCAGGGCAAGCAGGCCGATCTGACCGCTGCCAATAACGTGCTTGCCCATGTGCCGGATATCAACGACTTCGTTGCGGGATTCGCCGTGCTGCTGAAGCCGCTGGGCACGGCCACATTCGAGTTTCCCCATCTGCTCAGACTGGTTTCGGAAAACCAGTTCGACACCATCTACCACGAGCACTTTTCGTATCTCTCGCTCACCGCGGTCGAGCGCATTTTTTCTGCCAATGGCCTCAGCGTGTTCGACGTGGAAGAACACCCCACCCACGGCGGCAGCCTGCGCGTATTTGCCCAGCGAAGCGACACCGGGCCGCAGGCGCGCAGCACCCGGGTGGATGAACTGCTGCAACGCGAAGCAGACGCGGGAATGCTCACCGCCGGCTATTACGCTGATTTCCAGGACAAGACCAACTGGGTCAAGAATGACTTCGTTGCCTTTCTGGTGGAAGCCAGGCGCCAGGGAAAACGCGTGGCCGCTTATGGCGCCGCCGCGAAAGGCAACACCCTGATGAACTACGCCGGCATCCGCCCTGACCTCGTTTCCTTCGTGGTGGACCGCAACCCGACCAAGCAGGGTAAATACATGCCGGGCAGTCGGATACCCATTGTCGACGAATCGCTGCTCGAGAAGGAAAAGCCGGACTACATCGTCATCCTGCCGTGGAACCTCGAGCAGGAGGTCATGCGGCAACTCGACTACGCCAAGGCGTGGGGCGGCCGCTTTGTCACCGCAGTCCCTGAGTTGCGGCTCGCGCCATGAAGATCGCTGTTACAGGCGCAACAGGCTTCATCGGCAGGCATGTGGTTGCCGAACTGGCGGAACATGTCGTCGAGGTGGTGGCGGTCGTCAGGCCGTCGACGATGAGGGCGCTGCCGGTGGGCAAGGTCGTTTCACTGGATTTGCATGACGCGCCTGCCAACGCCTTCGAACGCATGGGCTGCCCTGATGTGCTGATTCACCTGGCATGGGACGGTCTGCCCAATTACAAATCCCTGCATCACTTCGAGACAGAACTTCCGGCGCAATACCGGTTCCTCAAAGGACTCATCGAATCCGGCTTGCAGAACTTGGTTGTTGCGGGCACCTGCTTTGAATACGGCATGCAGTCCGGGCCGTTGAGCGAAAGCGTTGCGCCGAGTCCGAGCAATCCCTACGGGTTTGCCAAGGATGCACTCCGGTCTGAGCTTGAATACTTGAGGAACATCCGCCCATTCCATTTGACTTGGGCGCGTCTCTTTTATCTCTATGGCGAAGGACAAGCGGGCAACTCGTTGTTGCCGCAGCTAAGGCAGGCGGTGGAGCGTGGTGATGCGGCTTTTAACATGTCTGGCGGGGAGCAATTACGCGATTATCTGCCTGTTGATGAAGCTGCCAAGCATTTGGTTTCATTGGCCTTTGCAAAGCAGAATGTTGGTGCTGTCAATGTTTGCTCGGGAACCCCGATTTCTGTTCGTCGACTTGTAGAGGGCTTGATTGAGAAAAATGATTGGGCAATCAAACTCAATCTCGGTTATTACCCCTATCCCGATTACGAGCCTCTGGCCTTTTGGGGTGATTCAACAAAACTTTCAACGCTAATTGGTAAGGCCAAATGACAAACAAATACGAAGAATTCCAGGAAGAATGTCGATCTAGAGTCGCTTCTTATCCAAACTCTGAGATTCAGCACGCTGCAGATGACTTTATGCGCGCAAGCACCCAACCGAAATACTCATACAATTTCTCTTGGATGGGGCGGCCGATCATTCAGTATCCGCAAGACATGGTCGCCATGCAGGAACTGATCTGGTCGATCAAGCCGGGCCTGATCATTGAAACCGGCATCGCCCATGGCGGCTCACTTGTCTTTAGCGCGTCAATGCTCGCACAACTCGACATGTGTGATGCAATCGAAGCTGGGACTGGCCTCAACCCTAAAGAGTCACGCCGCAAGATATTGGGTATCGATATCGACATCCGTGCCCATAATCGGGCTGCAATCGAAGCGCACCCCATGGCTTCTCGCATCCAGATGATTCAGGGCTCGAGCATCGCGCCCGATGTTGTCGATGAGGTCAAAAAAATAGCTTCAGACTATAGCCGCATCCTTGTTTGCCTCGATTCGAATCACACCCATGAGCATGTCTTGGCTGAACTGGAGGCATATGCGCCGCTGACTTCAGTGGGTAGTTATTGCGTGGTGTTCGACACCATTGTCGAAGACCTACCCGCCGATATGTACCCCGATCGCCCATGGGGGCCAGGGAACAACCCGAAAACCGCAGTCTGGGAGTACCTCAAAAGCCATTCGGAATTCGAAATCGACAAGAGTATTCAACACAAGCTACTAATTACTGTGGCGCCTGATGGATACCTGAAGCGCGTGCGATGAAGCCGGCCACCCCGTTTGATCGGATTTGAACGCGATGGAAAAATACACTGTAATTATCCCGACAAGGGATCGCGCGGAGACTTTGGAGGCAACTCTGCGCACTTGCTTGAGGCAGACCTACAGAAACTACGAAATTCTTGTTAGTGATAATTGCAGCGTCGATAACACCAGGGAAGTTGTAGAGAACTTCAAAGAGCCGCGCGTACGCTACGTCAATCCAGGGCGGCGATTGAGCATGTCGGGGAATTTCGAGTTCGCCTTGGGGCATGTGACAGAAGGATTTGTCATGTTCATCGGCTCCGATGACGGGATCATGCCCGGTGCGATCGATTATGTGGATTCAATCGTGAAGAAATTCCAGGTCGACGCGGTCTCCTGCAGCCAGGCAACGTACGTCTGGCCGGATTTTCCGGATGAGCAGATTGCCGGCCGATTGACGTTTGGCGGGTTGCGCAACGATGTGGAGGTGCGTCGGCCTGGCGAGTGGATAAAAAAGACGCTGAATTTCCAAGTACCTTACTGTTTTGATTTGCCGAATCTTTACTGTGGGTTTGTCCATAAGCGCGTTATCGACAGGGCGCACAAGGATGGGCAGTACTTCCGGTCGATTACGCCTGATGCCTACTCGGCATTTGCGACAGCAATTTTCATTGATAAATATGCGTTTTCGTACAAGCCATTTTCCATAGCCGGGGCATCGGTCAAGAGTAACGGGGCATCCGCAATGCACCCGGTAGGGAATGACTCTGAAACCGCCAAATTTCTTCAGGAAAACGACATAGATTTTTCTGAGGGGTTCGTGAATTGTCCAAGCTATGAAGTTGTGGCGGCCGAGGCTTATGCGCAACTGGAAAAGGCTTTCCCGGATTTATGTGAGCCTTATCAGATTAACTACGAAGCCATGCTAGCCGCTGCGCTCGCAAATTCGAATGAAAGAACCGAGAAGGCCATCAAAGATGCGGTCGCATCGATGGCGGTTAATTTCGGAGTGGACGTCGGGAGACTGGAGCGCCCCGCCGGGCGTCGCGTAAGGCGTGGTGATTTGCCGGGGATGCTGTATCGCGTCTTCTCGAACCTTGTTTCCCCCAGGACGGTGGCCATCAAAAGATCGGTGGATGTGGCGGTGAAGGATATTGACGATGCTGCTCTCGTCGCTCATGCGCTTATCGAAAGTTCTGCGGGCAAGTTCACGACGACGCGTACTCTGATTAAGGAGCGCCTGAGGCAACGAATCGGCTTCTAGCGTGCATATTATGGTTTTTGCGGGGATAGACAGTTATGCGTAGGGTGTTGGTGACCGGCGGTTCGGGCTTTCTAGGCTCCCACCTCTGTGATCGTCTGATCAAGGAGGGGGCTGACGTTTTGTGCGTCGACAATTTCTTTACCGGGAGCAAGCAGAACATCGCCCACCTGATCGGGCACCCCTATTTCGAGCTGATGCGCCATGACGTGACGTTTCCGCTCTATGTGGAGGTCGACCGGATTTTCAACCTGGCTTGTCCGGCTTCGCCGATTCATTACCAGCATGACCCAGTTCAGACAACTAAAACCAGCGTCCATGGGGCGATCAACATGCTGGGTTTGGCCAAACGGGTAAAGGCACGAATCTTCCAGGCATCCACCAGTGAGGTGTATGGCGATCCGGAAATGCATCCCCAACAGGAAAGCTACTGGGGGCGCGTCAATCCCATTGGCCCCCGCTCCTGCTACGACGAAGGCAAGCGCTGCGCCGAAACGCTGTTCTTCGATTACAAGCGTCAGCACAACATGGATATCAAGGTCGTGCGCATATTTAACACCTATGGACCGCGCATGCATCCAAATGACGGGCGCGTCGTCAGCAACTTCATTGTTCAGGCCCTGAAGGGGGACGACATCACCATCTATGGTGATGGCCGGCAGACACGTTCCTTCTGCTACGTGGATGACATGATCGAAGGCTTCGTTCGCATGATGGATAGCGAGCCAGGCTTCACGGGTCCCGTCAACATGGGTAATCCTGGTGAATTCACGATGCTCGAGTTGGCCGAAAACGTGCTGAAATTGGTGGGCGGAAAATCGAAACTCGCTTTCCATCCGCTACCGACAGACGATCCCAAGCAACGTCAGCCGGATATCGCTTTGGCGAAGGAGAAACTCGGCTGGGAGCCGAAAGTTGCTCTCGAAGACGGGTTGAAGGAAACCGTAGCCTATTTCCGGAAGACCCTGAATGTCTGATTGGCGGTTGAAAACCCCGGTTGCGTTCATCGTCTTCAACCGCCCGGATACAACGGAACGCGTTTTTGCCGAGATCGCAAAAGCGCGACCCCCAAAGCTCCTGGTGGTAGCCGACGGCCCTCGAGAAAATCGGGCTGGAGAAGCGGAGAAATGTGCCGCGACAAGGACGATCATCGAACAGGTTGACTGGGATTGTGAAGTACTCACGAATTTCTCGGATCGCAATCTGGGTTGTAAGCGGCGGGTCTCCAGTGGCATTGACTGGGTGTTCGAACAGGTTGAAGAGGCCATCATCCTTGAAGATGATTGCTTGCCCGACCCGACTTTCTTCAGATATTGCCAGGAGCTGCTTGAGCGCTATCGGCACGACCGGCGCGTGGGGATAATCAGCGGCGACAATTTCCAGTTCGGTCGCCGCCGCAATGACGACAGTTACTACTTCTCGAAGTATGTTCACATTTGGGGGTGGGCCACGTGGCGTGATCGTTGGGCCGGATGTTACGATGTGTCCATGGCCAAATGGCCATGCATCCGGGAAGAGGGTTGGCTGGCGGATATGGTGGGAAATGAGCGCGAAGCAGCTTTCTGGAACAAGATTTTTGAGCGTGTGTACCGCGGCGAAATCGACACGTGGGATTACCAATGGGTGTTTGCCAATTGGGTTGAGGGCAGATCAACGGTCCTGCCGGCCACGAACCTGATTTCAAATATTGGTTTTGATGCAAATGCCACGCATACCACCAGTGACAGTGAATTGGCCAATCTGCCGACTCGGCCCCTCACGTTTCCGCTGAAGCATCCGCCCGGTGTTTTCAGGAATGTCCAGGCTGATCTGTTTAGCGAGAAAAAATGTTTCCGGGTTCCATTGCTGAAGCGGATCCGCAACAAACTCGCCGGTTGGATCCGCTGATGGCGCCAGTTCAGGCCCCGGGTCAGGAATGCCCGGTCTGCTCAGGTTCGATGGAGCTCAGTTTCTCGGCCCAAGTTCTCGGGAAGTATCAAGCCCAGTATGAAGTCTGCAACAAGTGTGGTTTTCTGCGTGCCGATGACCCCCATTGGCTGGAGGAGGCCTATTCGAGTGCGATTGCTGCTGCCGATACCGGATTGGTGATGAGGAATATTTCTCTCGCAGGCAAACTCGTCGGTGTGCTCTATTGGGTGCTCGGTGAGCGTGGCCAAGGGCGCTACATGGATGCAGCTGGGGGCTACGGCATGCTGGTCCGATTGATGCGCGACTTGGGATTTGATTTTTACTGGGCTGACAAATATTGCGACAACCTGCTTGTCCCCGGCTTTGAATATAGCCCGGCACTGGGCGTATGCCGCGCAGTCACGGCGATGGAGGTATTGGAGCATCTCACGGACCCGGTTGCCTTTATCGAAGAGACGCTGGCCTCTTCCGGCGCGCAGACGCTCATATTCACCACGGAATTATACGAAGGCCCCCCGCCACGGCCAGACGCGTGGTGGTACTACGCGTTCTCGACCGGACAGCATATCGGTTTCTTCCAGCGGCGGACGTTGGAGGTGTTGGGAGCAAGGCTGGGCCTTCAGTTCGCCAGCGCGAACGGGATTCATGTCTTTTCAAAAACGCCAGTGAATGAATCACTTCTTCGCCTTGTGACGGGGCGTTTTACCTCGCGCCTTGCGCCTTGGTGGATACAGCGGCGCCTGGGATCGAAGACCATGAGTGATCATCAGTTGATGCTGCGGAAAATGGGCTGATGCAGTTGGCGTGGGAAAAATGAAAATCGCTTACGACTCGCAGATATTCTGCGCGCAGACTTATGGTGGCGTCTCCCGGTATTTTTGTGAGATCGCTGCCCGGCTTGCCCAGAAGCCCGGGGTGGAGGTTGCGATCACCGCTCCGATGCATACCAATGCCTACCTGAAATATGTACCAAAAGGTATTGTGTCGGGATTCAGGGCACCCAAAACGGATCACTACAAGTCGATTTATCCCCGTCTGGCGGCACGGGGCCTGGGGTTGCTCATGGGCGACTGGATGCTCCGCGCTATGAAGCCGGATATTGTGCATGAAACATACTTCTCTCCGTTCCGGCTGGGGCCGCAGCGGGTACGGCGTGTCCTGACTATCTACGACATGATACATGAGAGGTTTGCTTCGAGCTTTCCTCATTCGGACAAGACTGCTCGGTACAAGGCGCAGGCTGCAGAGCGTGCGGATCACGTGATATGCATTTCGGAGTCCACCCGGCGTGATGCAATCGAAATTCTTGGGCTGCCCCCTGATAAAACCTCAGTGATCTATCTTGGATTCGATTTGATGAATGAGGCAGGGGCGACCGCCAACGAAGGCGTTCCGCTCCCAGGCAAGTCTTTCCTGCTCTATGTTGGCAATCGCGGGGGGTATAAGAATTTTTCGCGTTTGCTCGAGGCATACGGAACCTCGCCGCAACTCAAGGAATATCAGCTAATCTGTTTCGGTGGCGGGGCGTTTATTCCGGATGAGTTGGAAATGCTCCGGGCTCTTGGCCTGGACCGCGGACAGGTCACGCAACTCGGCGGGGACGATCATTTGCTGGCCAAGCTGTACGAAGATGCGAGTGCGTTTGTCTTTCCTTCGCTTTACGAGGGGTTTGGTATTCCTCCGCTGGAGGCGATGGCACATGGGTGCCCTGTCGTTTGCAGCAATACAAGCTCCATTCCAGAAGTCGTGGGCGATGCCGGTGAATATTTTGACCCTACCGATAGTGACAGCATGCGTGCGGCCATCGAGCGCGCTGTCGGGTCTGACCATCACCGTGAACACCTGATCGAGAAGGGCTACAGGCGCTTGACGGCTTTCTCCTGGGATCGCTGTGCTGCAGAAACCCTGGGTATCTACACGAAACTATCTTGAGTGGGTGTCGAGTATGCGACGAGCACTGATATGCGGTATTTCCGGGCAGGACGGCGCTTACCTTGCGCGCCTCCTGCTCGAAAAGGGCTATGAAGTCTGGGGTACCTCACGCGATGCGCAGGCTTCATCCTTTGGAAATTTGTCGCGTCTGGGAATATTGGATCGGGTGAAGACGATTTCCATGGCGGCCAACGATTTCAGAAGCGTGCTACAGGCGATCAGCCATAGCGAGCCGCACGAAATCTACAATTTGTCAGGCCAAAGCTCGGTGGGCCTCTCATTTGAGCAACCGGCTGAAACGCTCGAGAGCATTGCCACAGGCACGCTCAACCTGCTTGAGGTGATTCGATTTCTTGGGTCGCCCGTCAGGTTTTATAACGCGGGCTCCAGTGAATGTTTCGGCGACATCAGCGGAGCGGCCGCGGATGAGGATGCGCATTTCCAGCCCCGCAGCCCCTATGCGGTCGCCAAGTCGACAGCCCACTGGCTGGTGGCCAACTACAGGTCTGCCTATGGGCTTTTTGCCTGTACCGGGATTCTGTTCAATCACGAATCCCCGCTGCGTCCGCCACGCTTCGTGACCCGGAAGATTGTTCAGGCGGCCGTGAGAATATCCAACGGAGCCAGAGAGAAGCTGGTGCTTGGTGATATGGGGGTCCAGCGCGACTGGGGTTGGAGTCCGGAATATGTCGATGCGATGTGGAGAATGTTGCAGAGCGATAGCCCCGAGGATTTCGTTATTGCAACGGGCGAATCGAATTCACTTGAGGATTTTGTTGCGGCAGCATTCTCTGAAGTGGGCCTGGGCTGGCGTCAATTTGTAGAGCAAGACCCCAGGCTCTTTCGTCCCTCGGAGATTCGATACAACTGTGGGAATGCAGAGAAGGCCCGACGTATTCTGGGCTGGGAAGCGCATATGAAAATGCATGATGTTGTGCGTGAGATGATCCGCTACGAAAGGCAGCCAACATAAGTGTGGGCTAGTTGTAGCAGATGGTTATGGTTACTGAAATAGGACTGGCATGTCGAGTTCGGCAAAACAACGCGTCAAGAAAGCAATGCATGCGATGGGTATCGAGGCCCATCGTTTCCACCCGGCGTCTTCCCCTTTGGCGCGGCTGCTGGCGGCTTTGCGCACCTTTGATATTGATCTCATTCTCGACATCGGTGCAAACGAGGGACAGTTCGCCATGGACTTGCGCTCGGGGGGGTACTCCGGGCGCATCGTTTCATTTGAACCTTTGGCGAGAGCCCATCGGCAACTCGTGCGGGCGAGCAAGAACGATTCGAACTGGCGGGTGCATCCACGTTGTGCCTTGGGGGATCGTTCCGGCGAGATTGAGCTGAATATCTCCGAGAACTCGGTCAGCAGTTCGATACTTCCCATGTTGTCGGCGCATAGCAATGCGGCTCCCACCTCCGCTTATCTGGGGCATGAGTCCGTTTCGCTAATCACGCTGGACTCCATCGCATCGGGCTATATCGGTGGGAGCCGGGCGCCGTTCCTCAAAATTGATACCCAGGGATACGAATGGCATGTCCTCGACGGTGCGCTTGAGACGTTGCCGGAAGTGCGTGGAATCCTGATGGAGTTGTCGCTGGTTCCTTTGTACGAGGGGCAGCATCTCTGGCTGGAAAGTATTGAACGCCTGAAAGCGGCCGGTTTTGTGCTGTGGGCATTGCAGCCCGTATTCGTCGATCCGAAGAATGGGCAAACCCTGCAGATAGACGGACTGTTTTTCCGGCCATGACCGCTAATTGGCCCCGCATTTCAGTCATTACGCCAAGCTTCAATCAGGCTGCATTCCTTGAACGCACGATCCTGTCGGTTTTGGAACAGGGATACCCCAACCTTGAATATATCGTTATCGATGGCGGCTCCATGGACGGTAGCGTGGACGTCATTCGGAAATACGAGAGCCGCCTGGCATTCTGGGTAAGCGAGGCAGATCAAGGCCAGGCACATGCTATTAACAAAGGGTTGCAACGCACCAGCGGGGAGTGGGTGGGCTGGCAGAACTCTGACGATATTTACTATCCGGGTTGTTTTTCCAGCCTCGTCCGGGCTGCGCGCCTGGTCCCAAAGGCTGACCTAATCATCGGCGATATGAATCTGGTGGACAAGAACGATCGGGTGTTGCACCAGCTCAAGTACGTGCGTCCCACCTATCGATCAATGCTGGCCGAGGGCATGGTTATGACGAATCAGGCCGCTTTCTGGCGCAGATCAGTGCATGAGGAGATTGGCTACTTGGATGAATCGCTGGATTGCGGTTTTGACTACGACTGGTTTCTAAGGCTATTGCAACATCGGCGTGCGTACCATGTCAGTGAAACCTGGGGGGGGCTGCGTATGCACGAGGAAACAAAAACCAGCACTCAACAAGAAATCTTCCAGATTGAGTACGAAAGAATTCTACGAGGGAGAAAGGTGTCGCCAGCCACACGTCGTTTATACCAGTTGCGTCGAGTATTGCTCACTATGGCCGATGGAAATTTCAGCTATGTCATGCGTGGGATGAATAGGCGCATCAATGCCCGCCTGCTCGGGTAACAATGGGGCAGCTGGTGGGAATGAATGAAACACCCTGACGCGTGAAAGTCTCAATCATCACTGTCTCCTACAACGCCGCGAGCACGATCGAGAGCACGCTGCAGTCGGTTGCACGGCAGACTTATCCCGATGTGGAGCATGTGGTCGTGGATGGCGGGTCGAGCGATGGAACGCAGGAAGTGATTTCTGCCTACCGTGGCGCGATTTCCAGATTTATTTCTGAGCCTGACCATGGCATCTATGATGCCATGAACAAAGGCATAGCCTTGGCCACGGGTGATGTAGTGGGGTTTCTCAACGCCGATGACGTTTATGCCGACGACCAGGTGCTGGCCAGGGTGCTGAAAATCATGGAGGAGGAAAGGCTGGATGCGCTGTTCGGGGATGTGGCCTTCTTTCGCTCGGATGATGAACAAAGGGATATTCGCCGCTATCGCTCCAATCGATTCAGGCCTGAACGGATTGCATGGGGCTGGATGCCGGCTCACCCGGCACTGTTTCTTCGGCGCGAGGTCTATGAGCAAGTTGGCTCTTTCCGAACGGATTACCAGATTGCTGGGGATTTCGAGTTCATAGCGCGGGCTTTTGGAAAAAATACCCTGCGCTACCGCCACCTGCCTGAGGTGCTGGTGCGGATGCGCGTAGGGGGAGTCAGCACGGGCGGCTGGCGCAATACATTGGTGCTCAATCGGGAAGTTTTGCGTGCCTGCTGCGAAAACGGCATTCCAACCAACATGGTGAAAATACTTTCCAAGTACCCTGCCAAATTGCTGGAATACTTTCACAAATGAAAGTGTTGGTAACTGGTGCAGGCGGATTTGTCGGACACGCCTTGTGTAATCGGCTGGCCGTGGCAGGGTATGACATTGTCCCTGTGGTGCGGCGCGTATCAGGTTTGATGAATGAGTTAGTTATCAGTGAAATTGATGGTTCCGCGGATTGGCGGTATGCATTGGGCGGTTGCGGCGTGGTTGTGCACCTCGCCGCCCGCGTCCACGTGATGCACGACACGGCAGCCGACCGCTTGGCACTCTACCGCACGACCAACACCGACGCCACCCTCAACCTCGCCCGCCAGGCGGCGCAGGCCGGGGTGAAGCGCTTCGTGTTCGTCAGTAGCATCAAGGTCAACGGCGAAGGGCGCGATGCGCCCTACCGCGAAACCGACGTGCCGGCACCCGAAGATGCCTATGCGATCTCCAAGTGGGAGGCGGAGCAGGGTTTGTGGCGGATCGCGCAGGAGACCGGGTTGGAAGTCGTCATCCTGCGGCCGCCGCTGGTTTACGGGCCGGGGGTGAAGGCGAATTTCCGGCGCTTGCTCGATATTGTCGAACGCGGCTGGCCAATGCCGCTCGGCGCGATTCGTAATCACCGTAGTCTGCTGTACCTGGGCAATTTCGTCGATGCGATCCGGGTCTGCGTCGAGCATCCGGCTGCAGCCGGGCAGACCTTTCTGCTCGATGACGGCGGACCCGTTTCGACGCCGGAACTCATCCGTGCGGTCGCACGTGCCATGGGGCGGCCTGCGCGCCTGCTGCCGGTTCCGGTGGCTGTGCTCGAATTCGTCGGGGCCCTGCTTGGCAGGCGGGCGGCCGTTTCGCGCCTGACGGGCTCGCTGTGGATTGATGATTCGCTGATTCGCACGCGCCTGGGCTGGACGCCGCCGTATTCGATGGAAGCCGGCCTGGCGGCGACGGTGGCGGCGGGGTGATGGCGACCGCGATCCTGCTGGCTTTCGCGGTGTGTTGGCTGACGCTCGCCTGGTTGCTGCGCCGCCGCCATGCTCTGCCGATGGACCATCCCAACACCCGCTCGCTGCACACCACGCCGACGCCGCGCATTGGCGGGCTGGGCATCATGGCGGGCATCGCCGTCGCGAGTCCG
>JACDJB010001516.1_pt1 | contig 18541 bp, 14 predicted proteins | sample 7454121 | NCBI WGS metagenome assembly JACDJB01 (sample SAMN14253290, study PRJNA609438) | sludge metagenome | isolation source: sludge after 25d culture with pyrite | collected 2018-12-20 | reverse complement strand
TAATCCAAATACTCAAGCAGGCTATTACGCAATAACTTATAAATTTTGTGAAATTATTAATCCAACAAATTGTGATGATGCAACACAAACAAACACAGTTGTTGCTGCTTAAATTATTGCAAACGACGATAACTATTCTGGTAATGGTTATGAAGGATTTGAAACAGATTCAGTTTTAGATAATGATGAGCTTAACGAAAGTACAGTTAATCCTGATGAAGTTACTTTAACTTGGGGAAGCGAAATTTTAGATGAAGACAATAACGATGTTGCTTCAAATGACTGGTTCGAGCTTAACGATGATGGAACAATTACTGTTAATCCAAATACTCCAGCAGGCGATTACGCAATAACATATCAAATTTGTGAAATTCTTAATCCAACAAATTGTGATGAAGCAACTGTAACAATTACTGTTGAACCCGCAGAAATCTTAGCAGAAGATGATACCTATTCAGGCAACGGATACGAAGGATTCACCACCGAAGATTCTGTTCTGGATAATGACACATTGAACGATGACCCGGTTAATCCCGATGAAATCACTTTAACACCGGGCGCTCCGGTTGACGAAGATGGTAATCCGGCTACCGGAATTACTATGAATCCTGACGGAACAATAACCGTGGCGCCGGGCACACTTGCAGGAATATATGTGTATCCATATACTATTTGTGAAAAGTTGAATCCGGAAAACTGCGACGACGCCGTGGCGACCATTACCGTGGAAGCTTCCGAAATTGTTGCAGTTCCGGATATCAACCAAACTCCGGTGAACATTCCGGTTAGCGGCAATGTGCTGACCAACGACATCGGCGAAGGCATTCTGGAAGTGTCGGAAGCAAGCTATCTGGATGAAAACGGCAATAAGCAGCCGTTGTCTCTGAATACTCCGACCGTTATTTATGACGATGCCGGCAATCAGGCAGGAACTGTAACCTTGGATGAAAATGGGGATTACACGTTTGTTCCGGCTGAAGATTATATCGGAAATGTTCCGGTTGAATATACAGCCATCGACTTTAACGGCGCCACCGACCAGACGCTATTGGTAATCAAGGTGCTTCCGGAAGCAGTTTCGGGCAGAAACAACCCGCCGGTTGCTCAGAACGATGCCTTTGTAACCAAGCAGGGATACACTATTTCATCCAATATACTTGACAATGACAGTGATCCGGATGATGATGAGCTGGCTGTTATTGCAGCATCTTTCACCGATCAATACGGAAATGAGAAAAATCTGCCGTTGGGTGCGCCGACCCTGCTCTATGATGAAAAAGGAACCGTTGCAGGGCAAATCACCCTGAATGCGGATGGCAGCTTCGTCTTTACCCCCTTCCCGGGCTTTACAGGAAAAGTACCTCCTCTCAATTATACCATTGAGGATGAAGAAGGACTGACAGACAGCGCTCAGATTTTCATCACCATTCTGAAAGAAGGCACGAAGAACTTAACCTTCGCTGTTGATGATACCAACTCAGCGCCGCAGGGCGAAACAATGACCGGAAATGTGCTTGAAAATGACTACGATTTGGAAGGTGACAATCAGATACTTAGCTCCGTAACTATTGAAGGAACAGAGTATCCTGTTACTCCCGATACCGAAATCACTATAGCAGGCGTTGGATCACTGATCATCACACCTGACGGAAATTACACTTTCACTCCGGAGGATGACTGGTCAGGTTCACTGGTTGTCAAGCAGACCGTTTGTGACGACAACATCGAAGTGGCTTGCGATAATGCAACGCTCTATCTGACAACAACAGCACTGGGAACTAAGAACTACTGGCACGGTACGGTGGATACCAACTGGGCAGATCCCGAAAACTGGACAGCCCTGTTTGTTCCGGCGGAAGGTGAAGATGTGGAATTTGCCACCGAAGAGAACAACGGCGCAACCGGAGACGGAAACGGCATGGGCGAAGCGGTGAGTGACCTCTACCTTGACACCGACAGGGTTATTGGCAACCTGATCAATAATTCCAATGTTGACCTGGTGGTAACAACCGGAAACCAGCTGGTGATAAATGGTGAAGTGATTGATGAGAATAATCAGGCGGGTACCCTTGTGGTAAAATCATCTCCGGATGAACCCACGGGAACGCTGCTCTTTGCCGATCCTTCGCTGAATGCCAATGTGGATGCCATTGTTGAGTTCTACAACAAAGCTTACGAGTGTGCAACCTGCGGCTTCTACCGCAAGTCCTGGCAGTATTTCGGAATACCGGTTCAGGAGGCACAATTCCCGTATCTCAGTCCACAGGTGGAAACCATCAACGAATGGTCAGAACCAACCGATGGCAACAAGTGGATTTTGCCGGCGCTGCCGATGGAGGCTTTCAGAGGATACGAAATCAACAACAGTTCAACCACGCTGCCAACGCATATCTATGAGTTTGACGGCACATTGAACGTAGGTGATCAAAACGTATCGGTTAGCAAAACAGCCGCAGTAAATTACTCCGGAATAAATCTGATTGCCAACTCATTCACAGCTGCAATACCGATCACTTCCGGTGCAATTCAGACCAATAGCGGATTGCTGAACGAAGAGACCGTATATCTGTTCAACGCCGGAACGCGTGACCAGTGGCGCAAGCTGAACGGTGGAACGGCAACCGGAATTGCCGGTGGTCAGTATCAGGCTGTTCCGCTCAATCTTGCAGGGCAGGCAGGCATTCCCGACAGAATTCTGTCGATGCACACTTTCATGTTGGATGTTACTGCACAGGGCACCGTAACCCTGGATTATGGCGAGCTTGTGAAAAACGAGCTGAACGCATTCACCACACAGCCCTGGAAGTCTGCAATCATTGAACAACCCGCAGAGAAGCAATACCCGCACATTGTGCTGGATGTTATCGGTTCATCATCTGCCGACCGCGTATGGCTGTTTGAAAATGCCGGAACCACCTTTGGCTTCGACAACGGCTGGGATGGCGAAAAGATGGTTGAGCAAGGGTTTACCCAGCTCTTTGTAACAGGCGACGACAACCGCATTTTCCAGGTGGCAACTGTGCCACAGTTTGAAGGCAGCTTCTTCGGACTGAATCCTGCCGAAAGCGAGACTTACAGCCTGAGCATTGCAGCCTCACCCGATGCGGAAGCACAGGGGCTCTACCTCCGCGACCTGATTACCGGAAACAGCTATCCGATTGAAAACGGAGCAGAATTTAGTGTTCCCGGAATGCAATCAGCAGGCAAACGCTTTGAAATCGTTTCCGGAGCCGGAGACTCAGACCTCATGTTTGCCCCGCAGGTAATCATAAATGTAATTGACAACCAGATTGTTGCAACCAACAACTCTGAAGAAGACTGCACGGTCTCCGTTTACGATGCAGCCGGCAAGTTAGTGTTGAAAGGAATGGCGCTGCCTCTGACAACGACCTATGTCGAGAATTCGAGGAGCCTTGCCAGCGGCGTTTATTTAGTAAATGTTCGCGGAACGCAATCCGTTAACAAAACTGAACGTGTAGTAATCAGATGATTCATAAAGTGAATCAAATAATAACAAAGCCCGGAGAATTTCCGGGCTTTGTTATTTTGCGGAGGGGTGGATTTTGAGCAATTCAATGCTGTTTCCGAGTTGGTCGGGGCAGGCGCGCTGTTGTCAGGTTTGTGAGAAATCGTGGCTTGTTCCTGAACCAATTTTGATTATTTTTACGGAATAGAACCAACTATAAGGTCAAGCCCTCTGATTGTTACTATTTCTTAACGGGATTAATTTTTTTATATAATAACAACAACTTAAAATAATGAACCGATTTTTGATGATTTTAGCCGGAATATTGTTCGCCGGAGTTCTTTATGCTCAAACCCATGCTACCTATCCCACTGAGGATGTTTTTGTCCGGGATCCTTTTATTCTCACCAATTTTGAACTGAAAGAATATTATCTCTACCGGACTGCCATGATAGATGGTGAAGATGGACGAAAAAGAAGCGGAGTGGAGATGCTGGTGAGTAAAGACCTGAAAAACTGGACAGGTCCGCAAACAGTTTTCATCACCCCGGATGACAATTGGATTACGGGCAGAATATGGGCTCCTGAGGTTCATGAATATCGTGGAAAATATTACCTGTTTGCCACCATGAATTCAAATGTGGAGTGGAAAAAGAGAAAAGAAGGATGGCCAGCTTACACTTTCCGGGGAACTCAGATTTTTTGGTCTGATTCACCGGGAGGTCCTTTCAAAGCTTTCGGGAAAAAAACTCCTCACACCCCAATGGACAGAATGGCTCTGGATGGAACTTTGTGGGTTGAAGACGATAAGCCCTATATGATCTATTGCCACGAATGGGTTCAGATAGAAGATGGCACGATGGAGTTGGTGCAACTGAAAGAAGATTTATCGGATGTGGCAGGATTATCACTGACTTTATTCAATGCTTCTGCTGCTGCATGGTCCACCGGACATCACTATGAAGACGGAGCAGTATCCTACGTTACAGACGGCTGTTTTTTATATCGAACAAAAGAGAATCGGCTTTTAATGATCTGGTCCAGCTTTAAAGATGGCAGCTATGCCATAGGAATTGCAGAGTCTCTGACAGGGAAAGTTGCCGGTCCGTGGAAGCAACAGGAGAAACCTCTGTTTGAAAAAAACGGAGGCCACGGAATGTTGTTCCGGGATTTATCAGGAAGATTGTTATTGACTTTTCATAGCCCCAACAGCCCTTCCGGCTCCGAAAGAGCCAATATATACGAGGTTATAGACGAGGGAGATACCCTGAGCTTAGGCGATAGAGTACAGTAAAAAGCCATCAAAAAAGACTCCTCTTTTTTGATGGCTTCGACAAGTAGTTACACAAACCGGTGTAACGGGTATAATAAGATGTTATCGTTGTTATTCCACCAGTTCAAATCTTGCCAGCGGCGCCATTCTCGCTTTATTAAGTGAAAGTGTCTTTCCGTCGGTAGAAAGATTATCAACCATTCTTAACACGCGTAAATATTCATTTTCAATGGTGTCGGGACATGCCATCATGGTGGTTGCACCCTGACCAAAACTCAACATCAGCTCATCTTTAATTTTATAGCTCAGCAGAATAATATTGCAATTTGCTTTAGCCTGTGCCCGTCGTTCTTTAGAATCAAAAATCAGAAAATATCTGTCAGCTGTGCCTTCCACTTTCTGCCCGTTCAGCTCAACCAAATGCCACCTTTTGTCTTCAACCAGAATGTTCCCCTCCTTTTTCAAAATGTAGTGATTTTCGAGTGCGCCTGTTACAATATTTCCCTCTAAATCGAGATAACGTACCCGGTTTTCCTCAACTTTAAAGAGAGAAGACCTCTCATTTTTAGGGATTCCCTCCAAATGCACATTATTTCCCTGCCAGCTGAACTTTCCCGAAAGTGTATCTCTGAGTGACACCTCTTTGCCTAAATATTCAGTAGCCAGCAGATAAGTTCCGTCATCATTTAAAGTCAATTCTGTTTCAATACCCTCACAATCGGCACAGGGCAGAACTCCCGAATAGACACCCGCCCAGTCTAAAGAATTTTGTGAAGTATGTCCGTCAATCACCTCTGTCTGTTTTGATCTGTTTTTGCCTGTTCTGGCACAACCCATTATTAACACTGCCATTACGGCAGCAATAAATGTAAGTTTAAAGATTCTTTCAACCATTGTTTTCATATTTTTAATTATTCTTAAATTATTTTGTCGCTGTTGCTTATTTATACAAACAGGCTGCCAATTTACGGATTGACATATTCGTTATCAAAAGATTTTTCGCCTAATGAAAAATCACTCTGCATTTTACATCCTCTGCTACACACAAAAACGTTATCCGCCCGGCAGCAAATATCTGTTTCAATAACACACAAACCTGCCTGCATTAATAAGGCGTTTTTGCAATTAATCTCAACTGCTCTGACAAACCCGGGGTCAACATTGAACTCTTACAGAGTTCCGGTGCAGCGGATTTCGTTACCCCGGATTGCGCCTGTGGCTTATCCGGGGTTATCAATATTTTACTCCTTGCGGAGTAGTAGAAAATAGCCTCCCCCTGCCCGAAGATTTAAAAACTTATGTACCCTAATGTGTCTATGTGGTTCAAGAATAGCGTTGAATTGCTATTCTTCCCTTTTTTAGCACTTACAGCTTACTACTGACATGATATTTCCCGCTTTTCAGAAAGAAGCCTGTTTCTACTGACTCAGCTCTTTCCTGAAGACTTCCGTTTAAAGAAAACTCCTTTGGATTTCCGGGTAAAATAACTTCTGCCTCCACTCCCACAGGTATTTCTACATCCAATTCAAAAGTATCATTGTTAAGCGACCAGTTGACAGACAGCTTTCCAAAAGGGGTGTCCTTAAAAGATTTTGCCCGGGTTATTCCGTCCGGAATTTGTGGTTGAATGAGCACTTTCCGGTATGCAGGCACATTTTCAATAGGGCATATTCCTCCCACCGCCTGATAAAACCACGAACCAATTCCGTTGTAGCAGTTATGAATATGGCTTCGTTCTCCGTTCCAGTGCTCCCAGGTGGTGGTTGCTCCGTTGTCAAGCATATAAAGATAACCCGGATACTCCCGTTTTTTCAGCATGGAATACATCAGGTTTGCTTCCCGGTTTTTGGTAACCCACTCGGTTATCACCGGCAGTCCGACCAATCCGGTTGCCAAATGACCATTACGTTTGTTGAAGGTTTCATTATAAAATGCCTCCACAACATTACTGTATAAATCTTCCGGTACCACGCCGGAAATCATCGGGAAAGCGAGATCAACCTGCGTGCCGGTGCCATAAGTATTTTCAGTTTCATTAAAAAAGCGCTGATGGATAACTTTCTGTAATTCAGCTTTTTTAAGAGCATAGCGATTTGCATCTTCGTTTTTGCCGAGCACCCCCGCAATGCGCTCCATATTATCATAACATACAGCAACGAAAGAGTTATTTACCACATCAACCGATGCTTCATGCGTCTGGTCAATCCCTTCGGGAGTTGCCCAGTCGCCGAGATACCAACTGCGGTAATCGGTGTCGGGCCATCTTTTCAAAAGTCCGTCAACCGTATGTTGATCCACATAGCCTAACCACTTCTGCATGACGGGATAATATTTCTCCAGAATAAGCGTATCCCCATAATTCTGAAAGGTTTGCCATGAAGCCGTAATGATAAATCCACACCAGTAGGGACCGCCTCCGGCACGGTAGGGATTGGGCGCCGTGTGCGGCATTCCGCCGTCTTCACGGATAGCATCAGCCCATGCCTGCAACCAGTTATTATACAAAGGGCCAAGGTTGAACATGGTTTGTGCAGTCAGGGTCGAAGCGTTTCCATCGCCGCCATAACCTAACCGCTCAATTTGCGGGCAGTCAACAAAATCGCCGCCAATGCTCAGGCATTGCAGCGTGTAAAACAGCATATCATGGATGGCATTCATATCCGGGTCGGAACATTCAAATCCGGAAGCGGGCGCAAAGTCAGTATGTACAAGAAATCCTTTAATAGAACCGATACCCGGCATCTCCTTCAATCCGGTCACGCGAATGTAGCGAAATGCCTGATAGTTAAATTTGTTAGAAAAAACCTCCTCCCCATCTCCCGAAGCAACATATTCATCCCAGCGGTTTTTATTTTGAAATTTATTGTTCCCATCCAAAAAATCGTTGTACTCCATTTTCACCCGCTGAGATTTTGCAAGTTTTGGAAACCGGAATTCAATCCATCCCGTGAAATTTTTCCTCATATCCACCAGAAAAGTGTCCGGCGAAATTTCAATGATTGCGCCGGGAGTAATTACTTCAGTAATCGCATTGTATTCAGTCATTTGCGGAGTTGACTTATGCTCAGAAATATTAACCAGCGAAACCGGCAGCCAGGGATTTTCTGCATTTTCCGGATTCAAATCATTTTTTGCAATTGCTCCATCAACGATTTCACCCCCAAACTGACCCGGGCGCCAATTGCCATGACGAGTATAACTGCTTTTTCGCCCTTTCCAGTCAGGTCCGGTAAAGCAGATAATTTCCCTGTTTTTTTTCTGAACTTTTTCCAATTGTGCACGTACAACCGGACCGTTATTTTCCACTCCCGGCAATCCTTCGGTGTACCATCCGCTGCCGAGCCAGATCATCAAATCGTTTTTCCCTTTTTTCAAGAAAGACGAAATATCATAAGTGTTGACAAGCGACCGTTTTCTGAATTCGGAAACAGCCGGAGTCAGCACTCCCGGACTTGCCTTTTTACCGTTCACATACACTTCGTGATAGCCCAATGAGTTGACATGAAGACAGTAACCCATGCCTGCATCATTGATTTCAAAAGAGCTGTAGAGCTGCGGGCTTTCCCGGTAACCGGCATCCGTATTAAAAGCAATGTAGGAAGCTTTCCAGTCGCTTTCGCCAAGTAATCCCACACTGAAATTTGCCGGTTCGCTCCAGGTTGAAACATTACCTGCCTCATCCCAAACCCTCACTTTCCACCAGGCTGCCGAACCAGAATTCAAAATCTCCCCATTGTATGGAACCATGATGGATTCTCCGGAATTTACCTTCCCGGAATTCCACAGATCAGCCCTGTTTTTGCTCAACAAACTGATGTCACTCGCAACTAACAACTGAAAAGCAGATTGCTCCGTTCCATTTTCGGAACTGCTAATCTTCCAGTTGAAACGGGGAACAGTTTTATCAATTCCCAACGGATTACTCAATCCTTCGCACTGAAGGTCGAAGACTTTCAAATGATTTTTGGGAGTACAGGCATCAAAAAGGATAAAAAAGAAAACAACAGAAAAAAGATTAATACGTTTCATAGCGAATCAGTTTATACTTTTAAAAATATTTTTCACTTTTGTAATAATATCAATGATTAAATTGATTTACAAGCCACTCATAGGTTTTTTCCCTCATTTCAGGCGAAAAGCGGTTAATATCAGCGGGTATTTCCAACTGAAGATTTTCTTCGGAGTTATGTAGCTTGTATATTTCTGCCACCTGTTCAACACATTGCTTAACATCTTCAATATGAGCATCCTTATCAAACTCAGGTGCAATGACAAAAACCGGACGGGGAGCCATTGTCGCAATAATTTCATTGAAATCTACAGGAATATGCGCTTCATTTCCTACAAAAAAACCCAATCTCGGCAGTAGCCCGTGAAGATGGGAAAAGGTCATAATTCCTTCTGTTCCCCTCCCTAATGAATTGGTACGCATGGGTGTAAAGCCTGCTACGGAAACTGCTCCGGCAATCCGTTCATCCAGAGATGCGGCATATAAACCAACTGTGGCGCCCAAAGAGTATCCGGCTACGATAATTTTGTCCGCATCAATGAACTCCATATTGGAAAGCGCCTCCACGGCGCCTCTCGTATCGGCAACCATTTTTCCCAATTTCGACCAGTTGGGATAACGCTCATAAAAACGGGTTGCCTCCTCAATACGGTTTCCAAAACCGGGCAAATCGAAGGTGAACACCGCAAAGCCCCTGTCTGTGAGCGATTGCAAAATATCGTTAATACCGTGATATGAATTGAATCCTTTGGAGTAATCGTATTCATGCAGATAAATAACCACCGGAAGATTTTGGTTTTTCATCTCTCCCGATTCATTCAGCGGATAATAGAGATACCCAAACAGCTGGTCTCCAAAACCGCGATACGGACTAACCGGCATTACGCCCATGCTTTTATTCCCAATCGGGCGCTTGAGAAAAGTTCCGAAACCGGCTTCTCCCCCACCCGCTCTGCTTAGCTTTTCGGGTCCGGGATTGGTAACTCCGGGTGGCTCGTCACCTAAAATCCATCGTATTTTCTGCTGAATTTCACTTTTACGGTTTTTCCAACTCGCCGGTGATTTAACTGTTAAACTGTTGCCGTCCATTTCCGGAAAATCCTGCGGGTTTATATTTTTCTTACTGATTTCTTTCCATTGATCAAATGAGTAGTTGCAAAAAAGTTTGCTTTCCGGCAGATAATCACTTCGTTTAAAAACATAATCAAAAAAATCGATATACTCTTCCATATCTCGGGCGCTGATGCTGTGCAATCCGTATCTTGTTCTGATTGCAACATGATTTTCGGCGCCCAAAAACTTATAGACTTTTTTGGATGCATGATACGCCTGCTCAATTCCCCAGATATTGCTTGCCCCTTCTGAGAGCGCTGTGCTGAGCATCAGTCCGCGCGGAGCAATAAGCGCCATAAATGAGTTCTGGTCAACCGGCAGTTTGTGCTCCCTGCCGATAAAAAAGCGAAGTCGCGGATGAAGCCACGAAGGGCGGGCGCTTGCCAAAAGTGCAATATCTTCAATATCGAAATTTTGCGAAGTATAACGCCAGGGTACTTCTGCACCGGTGCCCCCGCTGCTTGGAACACATGCAGAAATCCGCTCATCAAACGCTGCTGCCATAAGCGAAGTTTTTCCGTTGCGGGAATGCCCGGAAATTGCAATTTTTTTCTGATCAACTTCCGGTAGTGTAAAAAGATAATCAATAGCTCTTGAAGCGCCCCACGCTCTACGCATCAGACGCGTGAAATCATATTTATCTGCCCATATTTCCGCATACTTCTCCGTGTCATCTTTGGAATCGGCGCCGGCATAAACACAGCCAATATATCCGCGCCGCACAGCCACCTGCGCCCACTCCCGGTGGTTCCACTGCGTCAGGAAAACCGGAAATGCTCCTTCACCCGGCGGAAGCATCAGCTCAAGCGTCAGTTTTGCCTTGTGGTCAGGGCCAAACGAAAGTTCAACCATACGAAGCAACACTTCACCATCAGCTTTTTCACTCAGAATTTCAACTTTCAGATTATCGGGCGCCGGCGGAAATGTGCCGGAAATGTAGTGCTGCAACTGCTCCTTCATCCACGCTCTTTTCTCCTGCCACTGTTCCGGTGTTTTCACCGGAATGTTTTTCACGCCTTCATCTAACACAAGCGGATCAGGCAAAAACGGCAGCGACGGCATCTGGTCGAAATCGGGCGGCAATTCACCGGTGCGCTCAAGCCAGTCCGCAAAGGTTCTGTCGGCAAATGTCAATCTCCCCCTGGCGTCAAACGCACTTTTTTCATCTAACTGGTCGGGCGGTAAAACTTTTAGAATCAACTCTAAATTTGCCTTTTGCTTCGATTTATTCTGATTTTCTACATTTTTTTTCTTGTCGGGACTTGCGCCAATGCTGCCTGCGGTAAAAACTAAAAGCAACAAAAAATAAAGAAGGGATTTTACCTTGTACTCTGAATTTTGAAAAAAATGGTAACTCATTGTCAATGAAGGTTTTTTATTTATAAAATCACACTGAATTATTTCAGATGGTTTTTACATACAAATTGATTAGCTAAAAACACATTCTGAAAACAATCCAATCAATAAAGAAAAATAAATAACCTTATAATACCAAATTGAAAATGGAATTCAGTAACCGCTTAACAACCTTTCCTTACACATTAAACCTGAAATGAATAATATCGCCATCCTGCACAACATACTCTTTGCCTTCAACTGCAATTTTTCCGGCGTCGCGGCAGGCGTGTTCCGAGCCTAAACGGATATAATCATCATATTTAATCACTTCTGCGCGTATGAATCCTTTTTCAAAATCTGTGTGAATTTTACCGGCTGCTTTTGGCGCTTTTGTTCCCTTAACGAAAGTCCATGCCCGGCTTTCATCCGAACCGGTAGTGAAAAAAGTTTGCAGGTTGAGCAACCTGTAAGCTGCATGAATAAGCTTGTTCACGCCCGGTTCATCCAAACCAAGCTCTTTTAAAAAGAGCTGTTTTTCTTCATACGTTTCAAGCTCTGCTATATCGGCTTCCGTGGCAGCGGCAACCACCAAAAATTCGGCATTCTCATCTTTTATTGCTTCTTCCAGCGCTTTCACATAGCTGTTGCCCGTTTTGGCAGAAGCTTCATCCACATTGCAAACATAAAGAACCGGCTTATTGGTCAACAGAAAAAATTCTCCGGCAAGACGCTCCTCTTCTTCCGGCAAAACCAAAGTGCGGGCAGAAAGCCCTTTTTCCAAAACTTCCTTATAACGTAACGCCAGATCATACAACTTTTTGGTTTTTGAGTCAGCGCTATGCTTTGCCTGCTTTTCAAGCTTTTCAATACGGTTAATAATGGTCTCCAGGTCTTTTAGCTGAAGTTCGGCATCAATAATTTCCTTGTCGCGAACCGGATCAACCGAACCGTCAACGTGTACAATATTATTGTTGTCAAAACATCTCACCACATGAATAATTGCATCGGTTTCGCGGATATTTCCCAAAAACTGATTGCCTAATCCTTCCCCTTTACTCGCACCTTTAACTAAACCGGCAATATCTAAAATCTCCACAGTGGTTGGCGTAACCCGCTTAGGATTATCAATTTCGGCAATTTTTATCAGTCTGTCGTCTGGAACGGTAATAATTCCGAGATTGGGTTCAATCGTGCAAAATGGAAAATTTGCCGATTGTGCCCGGGCATTCGACAGGCAATTGAACAAAGTGGATTTTCCCACATTGGGCAGACCGACAATACCACATTTAAGCGCCATAATATCCGTTTAAAAATTTGCCGTGCAAAGGTAATCGAATATTGATTTTTTACATTTTCTTCCCGTTTAAAAACAGTTTTGGGAAACTTTACATTAACTCCGGTAAAATTTATTGTATATAACAGCCGTTAAAAAGTGAAATACTACCTTTGTTAAAAAGCATGAATCTTTAAATGCCAAAACACATCCTGAAAAAGAATTAAACCTTTCAGGATACTTCTTGTCTCACAGGTAAATTGCGCAATATGGAAGAAGACCGCCGGCTCATTCAGGATTTAAAGGAAGAAAGCACCCGCGAGCGTGCGTTCAGCCGGTTAGTGGAAATTTATCAGGAGCGGCTCTACTGGCATATTCGCAAAATTCTGCTTAACCATGAAGATACCGATGACGTGCTGCAAAACACTTTTGTTAAAGTGTGGAGAAGCATTGAAAATTTTCGCGAAGAGTCTTCGCTCTACACCTGGCTCTACCGCATTGCAACCAACGAGTCGATTACTTTTCTCAATTCAAAAAAGCGCAGGGCTATGCTTCCGCTGAACGATGTGAGCGATTATCTGCGGGACAATTTAGCTGCCGACCCCTATTTTGAAGGAGACGAACTGCAGATGAAGCTGCAACAGGCAATTCTCCGGTTGCCGGAAAAACAGCGCATAGTTTTTAATCTGAAATATTTTGAAGATATGAAATACGAAGATATGTCAAAAATATTAGACACTTCGGTTGGTGCGCTGAAAGCTTCATATCATCATGCAGTGAAAAAAGTGGAAGAATTCATTCTGAAAAATGATTGAATTTGCGAACATTAAACTTTTAATTAGTTAGTAAGTCAAACATGCAAATTTGCTATAATGAGTAATTTAAAAAAGATAGCACCCAAATTATCGGAAATAAACAAGGAACAGCCGTTCGGTGTTCCCAAAAACTATTTCGATGATTTTCCGGCAAGGCTCCATGCAAAAATTGAAGCTGAAAAACATGCTCCGCTTCAAAAGCAAAATTCGGTGATCAGATACCTGAAGCCGGCTTTGGGACTTGCTGCCGGTTTTGCTATGATTTTCCTGATTGTTTACTGGCCCATTAAATCATTTCTGCCTGCTTATCTTGCTAAAAAAGAGAGCTACATTGAGCAGACTACAAACAATGAAGATATTTATCTTTCATATATAGAAAAGTTAGATGAAAGTTCTTTCTTTTCCCTGTTAAACGGCAATGGAGAATCAATACTAACCGGTTTCAACGATGAAGATTTGCTGAGTTACATCAGCTCCAATGTTTCAGATTACGAGATTTATATTTATGCTGAAAATTAAAAATTGAGAAAAATGAAGAAAACAATAACATCAACTTTTATCCTGTTCCTTTTTGCCATGACAACCTTTGCGCAGCCTAAAGAGCTCAATCATGCGGACAGGTGGGAAAAATTTCAGGCTGAAAAAGTGGCTTTCCTCACTTCAAAACTGGAACTGACTCCCGATGAAGCACAAAAATTCTGGCCCGTTTATAACCAGATGGAAAAAGAGCGGTGGGAGATTCAGAAATTAAGACGCGAAATAGAGGAGCGTGTGCAAAATGCGGAGGAGACCATGTCGGACAACAGGATAAAACAGCTCACCCGCGAAGTTGCCGGGAATATGCAAAAGGAAGCCGACATTATGAAGAACTACAACGAAAAACTGCTCGAAGTTCTCACCCCGCGAAAAGTGTTGAGATTATATAAAGCGGAGAATGAATTCAGGCTCTATATGATTAAAAAATTCAGAGATGAAAAGAGAGAAGGAAAATAGATAATACGGAGACAAAAAAAGGTAGTTAAAAAAAAGACAGGTATTAATTTGCCTGTCTTTTTTTGTCCTACAATGTCTTAAACCATTCCTGAAAGTATTTCCCTACAATCGGGGTTTCCTTTTTTTCTCCCTGAACGGCGCCAACCAGGCTCAAAATCCAGAATACGAAAACCACGATGTTTAAAATCCATCCGAGAATAGGAATAAAAGACAAAACAAGGCCCAAAAGATACAGCCCAAGTAGCTGACGAATATAATAGCTTGCAAATTCGTCTTTTTCACTGCTGTTTAACACGAGTGCTATGATCCAGCCAATCAATGTAATGTGAGCTACAATAGCTTTTGTTTTTCCATCCATTTTTAAAACATTTTTAAGGTTTGGCTAAAAATAGATAAATTAAAACAGATAAACCTATAAAACCGCAATGATTTTTTAGAAATTTCCAATTTTATTTTTCCCAACAAGTCAATTCAGGACAAAACAATCCGTTTATTAATTTTTATTAATAAAAACACACTTTTATTTTCATTTTTAAAAATTATTCCAATATTTGCAGAGAATCGTAAGTAAAAAATGAAATTAGTGAACAACATATCATCTCTCAGTCTCATTATTGGTATTATTCTTCTAATCCGGAAGAGATGAGAATGGTGTGTTGACAAGATACAGTAAAAGCGGAATAGCCATACTCAGAAAAAGGGAATGGCTTTTTTTTTAAGTTTAACAAAAAAAGGAAGATAACATGAGCGACAGACTTTTCATTTTCGACACGACCCTGCGCGACGGTGAGCAGGTTCCGGGATGTCAGCTGAACACTGTGGAAAAAATTGAGGTTGCAAAAGCGCTGCAGGAGCTGGGTGTCGATGTCATTGAAGCCGGTTTCCCCATTTCAAGTCCCGGTGATTTTGAATCGGTAGTGGAAATTTCCAAAGCGGTGACCTGGCCAACAATTTGTGCTCTCACGCGCGCAGTGCAAAAAGATATTGACGTTGCCGCCGATGCGCTAAAATATGCGAAGAAAAAGCGTATTCATACCGGTATAGGAACTTCCCCGTTTCATATCAAACACAAATTTAATTCAACGCCCGAAGAGGTTCTTGAACGCGCGGTAGATGCCGTGAAATATGCAAAAAAATATGTAGAAGATGTTGAGTTCTACGCCGAAGATGCCGGACGCACCGACAACGAGTATCTCGCCCGTGTGATTGAGGCGGTGATCAAAGCCGGCGCCACAGTGGTGAATATTCCAGACACCACCGGTTATACCATGCCCCACGAGTTTGGTGAAAAAATCAAATATCTGGTTGACAATGTAAGCGGTATTCACAAAGCGGTGATTTCCACCCATTGCCATAACGATCTGGGAATGGCAACAGCCAACACCATTTCAGGAATTATCAACGGCGCCCGTCAGGCAGAAGTAACCATCAACGGAATTGGAGAACGCGCCGGAAATACATCACTTGAAGAGGTGGTGATGACCTTGAAAAGCCGTTACGCCGTTTTGGGTATTGAAACGGGAATCAACACAAAGCAAATTTACAACACCAGCCGGCTGGTTTCCAGGCTAATGAATATGCCTGTTCAGCCCAACAAGGCGATTGTGGGAAGAAATGCGTTTGCGCACTCATCGGGAATTCATCAGGACGGCGTGCTGAAATTTCGCGAAAACTATGAAATCATTGACCCGGCAGACGTCGGCATCAATGAGTCTTCCATTTTGCTCACCGCACGAAGTGGTCGCGCCGCATTGAAACACCGGCTTGAGTTGCTTGGATTCGATCTTTCGCAGGAGAAACTGAATGAGGTTTACGAGAGATTCCTGAAACTTGCCGACAAGAAAAAAGATATCCGTGATGACGATATCGCCTTGTTAGCCGGAGATGCAACCCATCACGAACGCCGCATAAAACTCGATTTTCTGCAGGTGCTCACCGGAAAAAGTCTTACCCCGATGGCTATTGTCAGCTTAAATATTGCAGGTGAAAAATTTGAGGCAACATCTTCCGGCAACGGTCCGGTGGATGCAGCCATCAAAGCGGTAAAACAGATTATCCGCAGGCAGGTTTCCATTGAGGAGTTTCTTGTTCAGGCAATTACACGCGGAAGCGACGACATCGGAAAAGTACACATGCAACTTGAATATAACGATATGATATATCACGGCTTTGGCGCTCATACCGATATTGTTACCGCATCTGTTGAAGCTTTTTTAGACGGAGTGAACAAGCTGCCGCTGACAGAATAGATTGAATTAGTTTTAAAATTTTAAAATATAGCATATAATATATAATATGGAACAGAAAACTCTTTTCGATAAAATCTGGGACGCCCATGTGGTAAAACAAGTTGAAGGCGGACCCAATGTGCTGTATATCGACCAGCACCTGATACATGAAGTAACCAGTCCGGTTGCATTTTTGGGATTGAAAAACCGGGGATTGAAAGTGTTCAGACCCGATCAGACCACTGCAACACCTGACCACAATGTTCCAACCGAAGATCAGCATCTCTCCATAAAAGATGAATTGTCGCGCCACCAGGTGGAAATGTTGAAGAAAAACTGCATAGAGCACGGCATCACCCTGCATGAACTGCAGAGCGAATCGCACGGGATTGTGCATATCATCGGACCTGAATTAGGAATAACCCAGCCGGGACTTACCATCGTCTGCGGCGACAGCCACACTTCTACGCACGGTGCTTTTGGCGCCATCGCGTTTGGCATCGGAACCAGCGAAGTGGAAATGGTTCTGGCAAGCCAGAGCATCATGCAGCCCAAACCGAAAAAAATGCGGATAACCATAAACGGTGAGTTAAAAAAGGGAGTAACTGCAAAAGATATAGCGCTTTATATTATTTCTCAAATTTCAACCAGCGGCGGCACCGGGCATTTCATTGAATATGCAGGCAGCACCATTACGGGGCTCTCCATGGAAGGGCGGATGACGCTCTGCAACCTGAGTATTGAGAGTGGTGCCCGCGGCGGCATGATTGCCCCCGATGAAACCACCATCAATTACGTGAAGGGAAGAAAATTTGCCCCCAAAGGTGAAGAGTGGGATAAAGCGGTTGCCCGCTGGCGTGAACTCAAAAGCGATGACGGTGCCGTTTTTGACACGGAATACACCTTCAGCGCTGATGATATTGAGCCGATGATCACCTATGGCACAAATCCGGGAATGGGCGTGGGAATCACAAAAAGTATCCCCACCACCGAAAAGATGAACGGAAGCGACAAAAACACTTTCCTGAAATCCCTGAAATATATGGGCTATTCCGAAGGCGAACAGATGCTGGGAAAAAAAGTGGATTACGTTTTCATTGGCAGTTGTACCAACGGACGGATTGAGGACTTCCGCACATTTGCCGGTTTTGTTAAAGGAAAAAAGAAAGCCGACAATATTACGGCATGGCTTGTGCCCGGCTCAAAGCAGGTGGAAAAGCAGATTCGCTCGGAAGGATTGGATAAAATTCTTAAAGAAGCCGGATTTGAATTGCGACAGCCTGGCTGTTCCGCTTGTTTAGCAATGAATGAAGACAAAATTCCCGAAGGAAAATATGCGGTATCCACTTCAAACCGAAACTTTGAAGGGCGCCAGGGACCGGGGGCGCGTACCATGCTTGCCAGCCCGCTGACAGCAGCTGCCGTTGCAGTTACCGGCGTTATCACCGATCCCAGAAAGATGTTGTAAGTTATAATTACTGTTTAACTCATTTATTGAAAATAAAATACAAAAGATATGGCATACGATAAATTTTCAGTCATAACTTCACCGGCAGTTCCCCTGCCTGTAGAAAACGTGGACACCGACCAGATAATTCCGGCAAGATTCCTGAAAGCCGTAGAACGCAAGGGCTTTGGAGAAAATCTCTTTCGCGACTGGCGCTACAACAGAGATGGCAGTCCAAAACCGGAATTTCAGCTAAATGACCCGAAATATACCGGGAAAATTTTGGTAGGCGGAAAAAACTTCGGCAGCGGTTCCAGCCGCGAACATGCTGCATGGGCAATTTATGATTACGGATTCCGCGTTGTGGTTTCCAGCTTTTTTGCCGATATTTTTAAAAATAATTCGCTGAACAACGGATTGCTACCGGTTGTGGTTTCACCTGAGTTTTTACAAAAGATTTTCAGCGCTATCGAAAAAGATCCGCAGACCGTTTTTGAAACCGATTTGGAAAAGCAGACTTTCACCATTCTGGAGACCGGTGAATCTGCTGAATTTGAAATTAATGCATATAAAAAACACTGCCTGC
>JACDJB010001513.1_pt1 | contig 18559 bp, 13 predicted proteins | sample 7454121 | NCBI WGS metagenome assembly JACDJB01 (sample SAMN14253290, study PRJNA609438) | sludge metagenome | isolation source: sludge after 25d culture with pyrite | collected 2018-12-20 | reverse complement strand
GGGTGGGCTTTATCCTGTGGGGAAATGGGTGTTCAAGGCGCGCACCGAGTTGGGTGGCGTGGTGACACCCGATTTCAATTCCTTACCCAAAAGCCTGCGTTTTTTTGCCGGCGGCGATCAATCCGTGCGCGGTTATGCCTATCAATCGTTAGGCCCGATCGATTCAACCGGTCAGGTGATCGGCGGGCAATACCTGTTCACGGCCTCGGCCGAGGTGATGCATCCGGTGTACGGGCGGGATTGGTGGGGCGCCGCGTTTGTTGATACGGGCAACGCCTTCGATGGCTTGAGCGCTATTGATTTGAATACGGGGGCGGGTGTCGGCATCCGCTGGCGCTCGCCGGTCGGCATGGTGCGCGTGGATGTGGCCTATCCGTTTGACGGCAATCAACGCACGCCGCGATTGCACCTGGGCATCGGGACGGCTTTTTGATGCTGCGCTGGTTCTCCCCGCTGTTACAGGTCGTCGGCTGGCTTATCGGCGGATTGCTGGCATTGGTTTTTGTGGTATTTATCGGTTTAACGGCAACCACGCCCGGCGTGCGTTGGCTGGCAGGGCAGGCCCAGCAACAAGTGGTCGGGCTTTCGATGGGCAAAGTCGAGGGTAATCTTTGGCAGGGTCTGCGTATTGATCAGATTGCTTTCCACACTCAAGATGGTTTGTCCCTGGATATCGGTAAGGCCGAGGTTGCACTCGATTGGCGGCAGTTCTGGCACTTTAGCTTGCTCATCAAAAATCTCACCGCCGAGGATGTGATTCTGCGCCTGCCCCTGCCCGTCCAATCAACCACGCCAGCCACGCCATTGAATCTGGATGATTTGCCGTTGAAACTGCCGGTGGGTGTGCAGGTGGCGCATCTGCAGGTCGATCAGTTCACGTTAGTGCAGTCAACCCAGGCAGTTCAAAACCCGCAACCCAGTCTGACGCTCACGACCCTGCAAGCCGAAGGCCGGGCGGATGCAGAGATTGTTTCATTAAAAATAAACAAGATCGTGGCGGGTATGCCCGGCCAAAGTGTTGCCGATGGCCACACCGATGAGGCCGCGTACGAGACAGCCATCGAAGGGCAGGGCGCGGTACACGTCGCGGTCGCAACGCCGCATCAAATCCATGGCCAATTGGCGACGATTGTGACCTTGCCCCAGGGTTGGGCTTTGGCGCAAATGACACTGGGCGGCAATCTGGCGGCTATAAAAACGCAGGTCAACGGACGATGGGAGGGCTTTGCGACCCCGTCGGCCACGCTGCAAGCCGATGCGCAGATCAATCCGCAGCGCATGACCTTGGAAGAATTGCACATCGATACCCTCGAAGGATCGTTATGTGGGCGCGGTATTGTCGATTTTGCCCCACAACTCAAGGCCGCTATTCACGGGCAGGCAACAGGTTTGAATCCGGAGCGTCTTGCGCCCGCAGCGGCGGGGCAGGTGGGCTTTGATTACCAGCTCTCGTACGCTCAGTCGGGTGATCAAGGCAACGAGGCAGGGCAAGATATGGCCCAAAAATCACCATCCGCGCAGTTGCAGTTCAATCTCACCGCATTGGGCGGACACATTGCCCGGCTGCCCTTTGATGGCTTGACCGTGGATGGCGCGATGGCAAACCAAAAGATCTCGCTGGATATAACCCACGGGACACTGGCAGGCGGTGCGCTCAAGGCCAAGGGTGAGCTGGGTTTGACCGGCGCACGGCCCGTGGCGCTCTCACTGGATTTGGATCGAGCGGCCCTGCGCGATGTGTTGGCACCAAACGGCGTGGCGGCTGAGGGGGCGATCAGCACGCATCTGAATCTGAACGGTTCATTGGGTATCGATCCGTTGCGAGATGCTCAAATAAACTTTGATTGGTCTATTCCGAGCACGGTGCTGCATGTGCCCGCATCTGCGGCGAATCAAAAAACGGTTCGGGTACCGTTGTCACTGGCCTTACAGGGTAGATATGCCGATCAGCGGCTTGACTTGAAACAGGCGAAAATCAATGTGGCCGATGCGTCCCTTGATGCCAAAGGCCGTGTGACGATGGCGGACTTGACCAAAAATACACCTGTCGATTTGACCGTGAATACGAACATTCCCCAACTGGCGCATCTTCCCTGGCGCGCCGTCAATTTGCCTGATTTAACCGGCAGTCTTGATCTTAAATCCCGGTTGACGGGCAGCGTGCAGCGTCCTGAAGCCACTGTCGATTTGCTCGCCCGTAATCTGGCTTACAAGCAATGGCAGTTGGCCAATTTGAGCCTGAACGGACGTGTGAAACAGCAGCAAACATCGGTGTACGATCTTTCCCTGCGTGCCGATCGGTTGACCCAAGAGAATGCCAAAAAAACCGCTGATGTGCGTTTGAATAACCTTACTTTGGATGCCCAAGGCCAATGGCCGCAATTTGTGTTCAATGCGCAAAGCGCCGACGTTGGTGCCGGATACAGTGCGGCGCAGCGTTTTAGGTTGAGTGCAGAGAGCCCGCAGGGGCAGGTGCGCCTGGCGATCGATGGCTTGCTGGCTCAAATTGGGCGTACACCCACATTACGTTGGGGCGGGCAGATCAAACGGTTGGATCTGTTGCCCGCGCCGTTTCACGGTAAATCGATACCGGCTTGGCATCTTCAGAAACCCGCCGATCTGACGTTGACCACGCAACAACAAACCTTGAGCAAAACTTGTCTTGCCACGGATACGGGTTCAAAAAACCAGTCGGGTCACCTGTGCATTGACCTGGCCAGGAACTTGGCGCGTCAGGAAAATAGCAAGGGTCGGCTGGACGCCGATCTGCCTCTGGCGCTGATCACACCGTGGCTGCCGGTTGCCGCCGATTTGCCCGGGCGGGTGCGGTTAATGGCCGATGGGGAGATTACGGCGGATCAGGCGAAGGGCACGCTGAAACTGAGCTTGCCCGACAGCGAATTTCGCCTGCCCGATATCCTGGGTAATCGAGCCTATCGATACAAGAACGTTGATCTGACCGCCCGCGTTCAATCGGGTGTCGTCAATGCTGTGCTCAACGCCGATGTGCCGGATTTGCTCAATATCAAAGGCGGCGGCACCGTGGGGCTGACCGGGTCAAAACCACTGGCGCTCGACCTCAAGGCTGTATTGCCCAGCGTTGCGATGTTGCAAGGCTTCCTGCCGCAAGTTGACGGGCTCAAAGGACAGGCGCGCGCCGATCTTGCGGTTGCCGGTACGCTCGATCAACCCAAACCCAGTGGACGGCTCGTGGTCGATCAACTGGCGTTCACCCTGCCAGATACCGGCGTGGCTTATGATCAAGGCACGCTCAATGCGCAGATCGACGGCAACGGACAACTTGTTTTTTCCGGTGGTTTGAACGGTCAAAACTCTACGAGCAACGCAGCAAGCACGCAGCAAACGGGGGTAGGGCGCCTGAATATCCAGGGCACTGGCGATTTGGCCAAGTTGCCTCAATGGCAGGTGCAGGCGCAGATTCAAGGGCAAGACGTGCCGGTATTGCGTCTGCCGAGTTTATTGATTGATGCCAGCCCGGATCTGACGCTGGACGCCAGCCAGGCGGGGGCAAGAATCGGCGGTTCGATTACCCTGCCCACGGTGACCGCGCGTATTGAAAAACTCCCCGACGCGGTGGTCAAATCAACCGGTGATTTGGTGATTGTGGGCGAGAAAAAGCCTATTCCCACCGCGGCTTATCCCGTAACGGCGGATATCAAACTGATTCTGGGCAAGGCGGTTTCGCTCGCGGGCATGGGGTTTTCGACTGATCTTGCCGGTACGCTGAATCTGCGTCTGCGCCCGAACGCGCCTTTGGCGGCATTCGGCGAAATTGATCTGATCCGCGGTACCTACAAAGCCTACGGGCAAAATCTCGCCGTCAAACAGGGGCGGTTACAGTTTGTCGGGCCGCTGGGCGATCCGGGTATTGCAGCCACCGCGCAACGGGTGGTTAACGCCACCACGGTCGGGTTGAACATCACAGGGACGTTATATCAACCCAAAACCACCGTGTTTTCATCGCCCTCGTTGCCCGAATCCGATGCATTATCGATACTGCTGACCGGAAAGCCCTTGAGCGATTCGGGATCGGGAGATCGGGCCATGTTGATGAATGCCATCGCCGGTCTGGGTGTGGCGCAGGGCAACGATATCGTGCGCGATATCGGCCAGAAATTCGGCTTTGATTCGGTTGGTCTGGATACCTCCGGGGGATTTGGTGATACGCAGCTTTCCTTGGGTAAAAAAATCGGTGACCGTCTCTTTGTGCGTTATGCGGTGGGTGTGGTCAATGGCTTGAGTGAAATCATCACGCAATACAAATTAAGCAATCTGTTTTCTATCGAAGTCACCACCAGTCCGGATGCGACCGGCGGTGACCTGATCTACCGGATTCACTGATGTCGATTTTGTTACTGGCCGCGATGGGCCTGCTCGCACTGTTATCCTGGTGGCCGAACTGGTGGGTCGGCCAGGTAATGGCACGCCACGCCCAACCGGCCGACCGCTATCCTTTTTCCGGCGCGGATCTGGCGCGTTACCTGCTGGATCGGCGCGGCTTGAGTGACGTGACGGTCGAGGCCACACAGGCGGGTGACCACTACGACCCTCATACCCGGAGCGTGCGATTGTCGCCCGCGCATTTTAGTGGCCGGTCGCTCACGGCGATCACCGTGGCGGCACATGAGGTCGGCCATGCCCTGCAACACGCCGAGGGCGATCCGGCTTTCGCCCGACGCCAGGAGATGGTCGAACGCAGCGCCTGGGCGCAACGCGTGGCCGGTTGGATTCTGGTGGCGATTCCGGCGGTGACGCTGATCGAAAAGCAACCTGCGCCCGCCTTGGTGATGCTGGTCGTCGGCGTGTTGACGATGGCGGTGCCCCTGATGGCGCAGTTATCAAACCTGCCCATCGAACTGGATGCCAGCTTCAAGCGCGCGCTGCCCATGCTCGAAGAGGGCGGCTGGCTCGGTAAGGCCGAAAGAAAACCGGCGCGGCAGATTCTGCGTGCGGCCGCCTTCACCTACGTGGCCCAGGCGCTGTCTTCGGTACTGAATGTCGTCAAATGGTTGCGCGGACTGCGGATGTAGCGGGGCGTTTGGCCATGGCCAGGCTGCTCACTTCAGGCAGTATCTTCATTTTGCCTCGAAAATTGTTACGGTCGGCCGCCAGCGTTGTATTCGCCCGTTCAAGTGCGATGAGCCGAGCTGCCATCAGCTTCGTGTTACGCTGGCATTGTTCAGCACAGTAGGTTTTTCGAAGTGCCCTTCGGTCAATTTCTCGGGGGTAGCGCAAATAAGCCTGCTTCTACTATGTTATAAATAACAGGACATGAATAACCCAGTCTGCCCATCGACTTTTTGTTCGGGCAGTTTTCACCTGCTAACTTTTTCAACCCAGAACAGGAGCACGACATGGCTTTTCAACTTCCGGAACTCAGCTACGACTACGGCGCGCTCGATAAATCCATCGATGCGCAAACCATGGAAATTCACTACACCAAGCACCACGGCGCGTATGTGACCAACTGCAACAACGCCATTGCCGGTACCGAATGGGATGACAAATCCATCGAAGAGATCATGGCGAATGTGTCCAAACTCCCGCCGGCCGTGCGCAACAACGGTGGCGGACACTACAATCATGCGCTGTTCTGGTCGATTCTTTCTCCAAACGGTGGCGATGCACCAGCTGGAAAACTCGCCGATGAGATCAACGCCACGTTCGGCTCGTTCAGTGCGCTGAAAGATCTGATGAACACCGCGGGGGCCACGCGCTTCGGTTCAGGCTGGGCCTGGCTGATCGTGGACGCACAGGGCAAGCTCGCCGTCTGCTCAACGCCGAATCAGGACAACCCCACCATGGACATCGCCGAGATCAAGGGCACGCCCATCCTTGGGATCGATGTGTGGGAACATGCTTATTACCTGCGTTACCAGAATCGCCGCCCGGATTACCTCAAGGCCATCTGGGACGTCATCAGTTGGGATGCGGTTGCCGATCGGTACGCTGCTGCGAAGTAACCCAGTCGTAGTCCTAAAGTTGAAAACCCCGCGCCGGAGACGGTTGCGGGGTTTTTTATTGCCAAGGTCGATCCAGTTAATCGATCCGGTGGGTGTAGGACGAATTGATCTGGCCGTACACTCGGGGTGACGCTCGGGACGCGTCAGAGGAAAATCCGCTAATGTAACTCGATGAGCCGCCCGAACGCCAGGCTGTGGATGCACACCCAGAAAGCGCAATGGCGACAAGTACGGGCAAAATCCAGAGGAAATACCGTTTCACGGGCAGCCTCTTCACTTGTCCTGATGTTTGGTGTCGTGACGCTTCAGGTTCGCTTCTTCGCGCATCGCATTGAGTTCGACATCGGTCTTGTCCGCAATCGACAGCAGTTTATTGGCAAGATCTTGCTCGATGTTTTGCCATTCCTTCGCAAAGGCTTCACGATCCTGACGCAGGGTGGTTTGTGCTTTGGCGATGTCGATGCGGAGGGTGTCCACGAGATCAGGGTGGTATTCGTGCTCGGCCAACTCAGCACGTGATTCGTCGATGATTTCATCGCTGTGGCGCTTGATGGCCCGGCTTTCATCGTCCAGCAGGCGGGCGTAGATGGTGCCCAGCCAGTGGTAGTAACGGTCGCTCAAGCTTTCGTGGGCCGTATTTTGGGTTTGTTCGTCGGTAGACATGTTGCGATTCCTCCTGAAGATCTGCGCTCAGCATACACCGAGGTTCATGTACCCGGACACGGTTTTTTGGGGCAGTGGTCCTGTTTTTCAGGTATTCTTGACGCCGTTTTTATATCGTCCCCCTTATATAATCAAGTACGCACCCAATCGCCATGATGCACGAGCAATACGTTCCCGCCCAAGTTGAAGATCAAGCCCAGAGTCTGTGGGCTGACCGCCATGTATTTCGCGCGGTGGAAGACCCGACGCGGGAAAAATTCTATTGCCTGTCCATGTTTCCGTACCCCTCCGGGCGGCTGCACATGGGGCATGTACGCAATTACACCATCGGCGATGTGATCGCGCGGTACCAGCGGATGCGCGGCAAAAACGTGTTGCAACCGATGGGTTGGGATGCGTTCGGCCTGCCTGCGGAAAACGCCGCGCTGAAAAATGGCGACGCTCCGGCGCGCTGGACCTTCGAGAACATCGATTACATGCGCGGCCAGTTGCAGCGCTTAGGATTGGCCTACGACTGGCAGCGGGAACTGGCCACCTGCACGCCGGAATACTACCGCTGGGAACAATGGCTGTTCACCCGCTTGGTGCGCAAGGGCATGGCCTACAAGAAAACCGCCGTGGTGAACTGGGACCCGGTGGACATGACCGTGCTGGCGAACGAGCAGGTCATCGATGGCCGCGGCTGGCGCTCCGGGGCGCTGGTCGAACGGCGCGAGATTCCACAGTGGTTCATCAAGATCACCGATTATGCGGATCAACTGGTTGATGATTTGCAGCAACTGGATGGCTGGCCGGAGCAGGTGCGCACCATGCAGGCCAACTGGATTGGCCGTTCGCGTGGTTTGCAGGTCGATTTTGCCTTGCCCGATGGCAACAAGCTCACGGTGTTCACCACGCGACCAGACACGCTCTATGGCGTTTCGTACCTTGCCGTGGCCGCAGAACATCCGCTGACCAAAAAGGCGGCTCAGACCAATCCCGCCATTGCCGCGTATATCGAGCGTTGCCGTCATCACAAGGTGGCGGAAGCTGAAATGGCGACGATGGAGAAAGAAGGTGTCGATCTCGGTATCACCGTCACGCATCCGTTGACCGGCGAACCGATTCCCGTCTGGTCGGCCAATTTCGTGCTGATGGAATACGGCACCGGCGCGGTCATGGCGGTGCCAGCGCACGACGAGCGCGATTTTGCATTCGCCCGGCAGTATGGGTTACCGATCAAGCCTGTGATCGAGTCCATTGAGCCGCATGATTACAGCACCGGGGCGATGACCGCCAAGGGCAAGCTGTTCGATTCCGCTGCGTTCTCAGGGATGGATTTCGAGACGGCTTTCGATGCGATTGCCGAGCATCTTGAAGCCAAAAATCTGGGCCAAGTGCAAATCAACTACCGCCTGCGTGACTGGGGCGTATCGCGTCAACGCTACTGGGGCTGCCCGATTCCGATCATCAACTGCCCACATTGCGGCGCGGTGCCGGTGCCGGACGATCAACTGCCGGTGATCCTGCCGACCGATGTGGTGATGAACGGCCCGCAATCGCCGATCAAGCAGTCGCGTGAATTCATCGAGACGACCTGCCCGGAATGCGGCAGTGCCGCCGAGCGTGAAACCGATACCTTCGATACCTTCTTCGAGTCGAGCTGGTATTACGCCCGCTACACCTGCCCGGATTTCACCGAGGGTATGCTCGACGAGCGTGCCGACTACTGGCTGCCGGTCGATCAGTATGTGGGCGGTGTCGAACACGCCGTGCTGCATCTGTTGTATGCACGCTTTTTCCATAAGCTGATGCGCGACGAAGGCCTGATTGCCCAGGACAAACCCGAGCCGTTCACCCGCCTGCTCACGCAGGGCATGGTGAACAAAGACGGCAGCAAGATGAGCAAGTCCAAGGGCAATACGGTCGATCCGCAACCCTTGATCGAGGAATATGGCGCCGATACCGTGCGCCTGTTCATGATGTTCGCCGCACCGCCAGATCAGGGTTTGGAGTGGTCCGATGCAGGGGTGGAGGGTGCGCATCGGTTCCTCAAACGCCTGTGGCGTCAGGTGTACGACCGTAAACAGGCCGGTTGGCAGCCATCGCCCTTGGTGACCGACGGGCTGGACGATGCCGCCCGCGCTCTGCGCCGCAAGCTGCACGAAACCATTGCGCGTGTCAGTGATGATGTCGAAAAACGCCAAACCTTCAATACCGTGATCGCGGCGAATATGGAGCTGTTCAATGAGTTGAACCGTTTTGAAGGGACTGATCCTGTCGCAAGCGGCGTCATCACCGAAGTGCTGCAAAACATGATCAAGATGCTTTCGCCCATCGTGCCGCATATTGCCCACGCGCTGTGGTCAGAAGTGGGTGGAACAGGGCTTGTGATCGACGCGCCGTGGCCGGAGGTTGATGCCGCTGCACTGGTGCGCGACGAAATCGAACTCGTCGTGCAGGTAAACGGCAAATTGCGCGGCAAGATTCTGGTGGCGGCTTCTGCGGACAAGGCCACGCAGGAAGCGGCGGCCATGGCCAATCCCGATGTGCAACGCTATCTTGACGGGATGTCCATCAAGAAGGTCATCGTCGTGCCCGGTCGGCTTATCAATATCGTGGTGGGGTAACCTGTGACCATCCAGAATTCTTCGTTTTTAGCCCGTTTCCTGCCATCGCGCGCCATCGCTTTTTTTGGTGCGCTGGCCGTTCTCGCAATGCTCGCGCTGGGGGGCTGCGGCTATCATCTACGTGGCGTGACAACGCTCGATCCGGTATACAAATCGGTTTATGTGCAGGGCATGAGTACCAGCGATCCGGTGTACCAGCAGTTGCAACGTCTGTTCCGGAACACGCACAGCACCCTCGTGACCGATCCGAGCAAGGCATCGGCCACCCTGGTGATCGACAGCAATCAGGTCGAACAGCGTGTCGCCGTGGTTACACCGCAGGCAAACGTGCAGCAGTACGAGTTGTACCAGCGGATTACCTATCATATCGAGCTGGCTGATGGACGACGTCTGCCTGAGCAGACGATCGGGCAGGCGCGTAACTACAATTACGATCCGACAGGCGTCATTGCTTCCACCAGTAACGAGGCCCAGATTCGTCAGGAACTGGCCGAAACACTGGCCCGGTTGTTGTTCTACCGCCTGAGTGCGCCCGTGAAGATGGAACCGCCAGCGGCGGTGCACTGATCCGTGAATCTGCGTCCGGAACAACTGGATGCGGCGCTGGCCAAAAAACTGGCCGCCCTTTATGTACTGGTGGGCGACGACTGGTTGCAACTGGATGAGGCCCGTCAATCCATTGCCCGACAGGCGCGAACGGCCGGCGTGACCGAACGCCTGCGGTTCGAGGTGGAGGGGCGCTTTGACTGGAATAGTCTCAAGTCGGTCGGGGCGAATCTGTCCCTGTTCGCCGAGCGACGCCTGGTTGATTTGCGCATTCCCGGCGGCAAACCGGGCAAGGAGGGTGGCGAAGCGCTCAAAGCCTTGTCAGCCCGATTATCGAACGCTGCTGAGACGGACGATGTCTGGTTGATCAGCCTGCCGAAACTGGACATGAATGCACAGAAGTCGGTCTGGTTCAGTGCCTTGAGTCAGGCGGGCGTCACCATCCAGTTCTGGCCGATTGGTTTGCGTGATCTGCCGCGCTGGATCGAATCGCGCGGTGCCAAACTCGGTTTGCAGATACGGCCGGATGCCGCGCAACTGATTGCCGAGCGGGTTGAAGGCAACCTGCTCGCCGCCAAACAGGAGCTCGACAAGTTCAGCTTGCTGAATTTGCCCAACCCCCTGACGGCGGAGGCGCTGCTTGAAAATATTACCGATCAGTCCCGGTTCAACCCGTTTGATCTGGGCGATGCTTTGTTGGATGGCGACCGCGCCCGTGCGGGACATCTGCTTACCCGGTTGCGGGAAGAGGGTGTCGATGCCATCCTGATTTTGTGGGTGCTGAGTCGGGAACTGCGCCTACTGGCTACACTGGATGAGCCCGCGGCCATCGACCGTTTGCCGGTGCCCAAAGGCCGCCGACCCTTGTATGCCCGGGCGGCACGACGCGCACCGGTGGCGTACTGGCTCAAGCTGCTGGGGCGCTGTGCCGAGATCGACCGGACTATCAAGGGGCTAGCGGCAGGTGAGCCTTGGCAAATGCTTGATCGCGTGGCCTTGGCGGCCTGCGGTGGCAGCCGCGCCCGAAATGAGTGAGTGGACAGATGCAAAATAATGTAGATAAAAATTTGACCGAGATGATGACCCAGATGGGACGGGCGGCCCGTCGGGCCTCGCGCGCCCTGGCTGGCGTGACCACGGCGGACAAGAACCGCGCACTTTTGGCGATTGCCGATGCGCTGCTCGCGGCCGAAGCGCAGTTGTTGACCGCCAACGCGGTGGACGTTGCAAACGCACGGGCGCGAGGACTGGATGCGGCAATGATCGACCGACTGATCCTGACATCCAAGGGCGTGGCACACATGGCCGAAGGTGTGCGGCAGATTGTAGCCCTGCCCGATCCGGTCGGTGAGATCACCAATATGGTGTTCCGTCCCACCGGCATTCAGGTCGGGCAGATGCGCGTGCCGTTGGGTGTCATCGGCATCATTTACGAATCGCGTCCGAATGTGACCATCGATGCGGCGGCGCTGTGCCTCAAGTCGGGCAATGCCACGATTTTGCGCGGCGGTTCGGAAGTGGCCGCAACCAATCAGGCGCTGGCGGACGTGATCCGCAGCGGCTTGAAAGCGGGCGACTTGCCGGAAGATGCCGTGCAGATCGTACCGACGACCGATCGGGCGGCGGTGTCGATTCTGCTGGGCATGCATGAGTACATCGACGTGATGATTCCCCGTGGCGGCAAGGGTCTGGTCGCGCTCGTCACCGAGCAGGCGCGGATGCCGGTCATCAAGCATCTCGACGGTGTGTGTCACGTATTCGTGGATGAGCAGGCCGATCTGGATAAAGCGGTGGCGGTAGCCGTCAACGCCAAAACCCATCGTTATGGCGTGTGCAATGCCATGGAAACCTTGCTGGTGCATTCGGCGGTGGCAGACCGGTTTTTGCCGATGGTGGCCCCGTATTACGTTGAAAAGGGCGTCGAGTTGCGCGGATGCCCGAAGACACAAGTGATATTACGAGCAATCCTGGGCGATTCCGTCGTTGCGGCTACAGTCGAGGACTGGTACGCGGAATATCTCGCCCCGGTTCTGGCCGTGCGTGTGGTCGATTCGCTCGATGAGGCCATCGACCACATCGAGACCTACGGCTCGCATCACACCGATTCGATCATGACGGAAAGCTACACCACCGCCCGCCGTTTTTTGCGCGAGGTGGATTCGGCATCGGTGATGGTGAACGCTTCCACGCGCTTTGCCGATGGGTTCGAGTATGGCCTAGGCGCGGAAATCGGCATTTCGACCGACAAGATTCATGCGCGCGGGCCGGTGGGCCTGTTGGGCCTCACGTCGCAGAAATACATCGTGCTGGGTGATGGTCATATCCGTGGCTGATACCCCGGTTGATCACGCAAAGGCGCCGCTGCTCGGGATTCTGGGTGGCACGTTCGATCCGATTCATCTGGGACATTTGCGTCTGGCCGAAGAAGTGCGGGAGGCATTGAATCTGGCTGTGGTGCATTTCGTGCCATCCGCCGTGCCGCCGCATCGCCCTCAGCCCGCATTGGGGCCGGATGAACGCTTGGCATTGGTGCAGGCCGCCATTGTCAATCATCCGGATTTTATTCCCGATGGGCGAGAGCTTGAGCGTGCAGGTTTCTCGTACACCGTGGATACACTCAAGTCCTTTGCAGCCGAATTTCCCGAGCGTCATCTGGTGCTGATCCTGGGAATGGATGCCTTCAACGGACTATTGCAGTGGCATCGTTGGCAGGAGCTGTTCGATTGGGCGCATATCGCCGTCGCCAGTCGCCCGGGCGCTGTGGCCACTGGTGAAGCCGCCGCATTGCTGGCCGAGCGGCGACTCCGGCCGGAGCAACTCACCCGGCAGCGGGCGGGCGGTATTGTGGCGCTGGAAATCACCCGGCTGGATATTTCCGCCACCGCGATTCGCACAGCACTCGATGCCGGGCGCTCGGTGCGTTACCTTGTGCCGGATTGTTTGCTAAACCCCCTGCAAGCCTATTATTCTGATCCGGATTCTGGGTTGAATACCCATTAATTTTTTCTACTAGAAAGCTGAACCATGACCCAAAAAGACAACGCACCGGCTGCAAACGACCCGGCCTCTACTCAAACCAACAGCACAGCCCAAAACTCAGAGGGTTACCCGGAGGCCGAAACCATAGCGGGCTGGGTTGTCGCCGCGCTCGAAGACCTCAAGGGCATCGACATCCGCGTGCTGGATGTGCGTGGTCTGTGCAATTTTGCCGACTTCATGGTGTTTTCGTCGGGCACTTCCGACCGGCACCTCAAGTCGCAGGCCAACAGCGTGGTCGAGCAACTCAAGGCGCACGGTGTGCGGCCCACGGGCGTGGAAGGCGATGACGTGCCCAATACCGAATGGGTACTCGTCGATGCGATCGATGTGCTGGTGCATATCATGCTGCCGGAAACGCGCGATCATTATCAGCTGGAAAAACTCTGGTCGGCCCAATCCAGCCAGGCTTCGAACAAAGCTGTAACAGCGGCCGATGCCCCTGCGGCCTACGCAACGGCGATCGACAAGATTCGTGGTTCTTCCAGGCCTAAGTAATCAAGCCCTGAAGCCGTCCGTTGAAAATCCATCTGATCAGTGTCGGGACGCGTTTGCCCGACTGGGCCAATGCAGGCACGGCGGAATACCTGAAACGGATGCCGCCCGCCTGCCCGGTTCAGTTGCACGAAGTCCCCGCCGTGGCGCGCAGCAAGACCATGGCAACCGAGCGCGCGAAATCTGAAGAATGCGCCCGCATCGAGGCGCAAATACCCAAGGGCGCCTGGAGAATCATCTGCGATGAACGCGGCAAGTCGTGGACGACTGCCCAACTCTCGGCGCAGATGGCCGACTGGATGCAATCCGGGCGTGATGTTGCCGTGGTCGTTGGCGGTGCCGATGGCATGACGGACGAATTTCGCCAAGGTGCCGACCGGCTCTGGCGCCTGTCCGATCTTATCCTGCCGCATCCGCTGGTTCGTGTGCTTCTGGCCGAGCAGCTTTACCGGGCTTGGTCGTTATTGAATGGACATCCTTATCACCGTGAATAGACGCAAATGAATCCCTCCAAACCACTGTTTTTGGCTTCCAGCTCGCCGCGCCGCGCTCAGTTGCTGGCAGATATGAGGTTCGAATTTCAGACCTTGCCGGCTGATGTCTGTTCGATCGATGAAACGCCGCAAGAGAACGAATCAGCATGGATTCTGGTCGAACGCTTGGCGCACAGCAAGGCAGCATTGGCATTGTCCATGGCCGATTTGCCTGACGGCAGCGTCGTGTTGGCCGGAGATACCGTCGTGATCCATCAGGGCCGCATTTTCGGCAAGCCGGTCGATGAACGCGAAGCGGCCGCGATGCTGTCAGCCTTGAGCGGACAGACGCATGCCGTGGTAACTGCCATCGCTGTCGCCGACGGCCTGCGTTGCGAATCGGTGATCGTGCAAACGGATGTCACGATGATGTCGCTTGGCGAGGCACAGATCGCCGCCTACCTTTCGACCGGCGAACCGCAGGGCAAGGCCGGGGCCTATGCCTTGCAGGGCATTGCAGCCCGGTTCGTCGAACGGATCTGCGGTTCCTGGGGCGCGGTGGTCGGTCTGCCTCAGTGTGAAACGGCGCAACTGCTGGCAGAATTTGGCATTCATCCTGTTTGGCTGCAAACACAACGAGATTCGATTCATGAGTGAAGAAATCCTCATCAATGTGACCCCGCAGGAAACCCGGATCGCCTATGTCGAAAACGGGGTGCTGCAAGAGATCAATATCGAACGCTCACGGTCGCGCGGCATCGTCGGCAATATCTATCAGGGGCGGGTCAGCCGGGTATTGCCGGGCATGGAAGCGGCATTCGTGGATATCGGGCTGGAGCGCGCCGCGTTTCTGCATGTCTCGGATATCGAGCTCAAGCCGGAGGAAAAGGAAACCGGTGTCGAGACGCGCCCGCGGATGATCTACGACCTGCTGCGAACGGGGCAGAATCTCGTGGTACAGGTCATCAAGGACCCCTTGGGCACCAAGGGCGCGCGCCTGACGACCGAAATCACCATCCCGTCACGCTATCTCGTGTATCTGCCCAATGGTCGGAATATCGGTGTATCGAGCCGGATCGAGGACCCGATACAGCGCGATCGCCTCAAGGATTTTCTGGGCAAATTCATGGCCGAATCGATCGAGCGGACGGGCGACAACGAGATCGGTGGATTCATTCTGAGAACGGCTGCCGAAGGGGCGACTGCCGAAGCGCTGCGGCAGGATTACGACTTTCTGCTGCGGTTGTGGGCCAGTGTCCAGGAACGCCAGAGTCAGACCAACGGCGTGGGGCTGATTTTCGAAGATCTGCCGATTGCCCTGCGGACTTTGCGCGATGTGCTCGGTCGCTATGTCGAGAAAATCCGTATCGATTCACGCGAGACCTATCATCGGGCCATTCAGTTCGCCCAGGAAATGGTGCCGGATATTCTGCCGATACTGGAACATTATCCCGGCGAGCGACCCCTGTTCGACATGCACAACATCGAGCAGGAAATCGCCAATGCGTTGGAACGCCGCGTGCCGCTCAAATCCGGTGGGTACATCATCATCGATCAGACCGAAGCGATGACCACGATCGATGTGAATACCGGCGGGTTTGTCGGTTCGAAAAATCTCGAGGAAACCATTTTCAAAACCAATCTGGAGGCCGCAAGCGCCATTGCGCGCCAGCTCCGGCTACGCAACTTGGGCGGCATCATCATTCTCGATTTCATCGATATGATCGAGCCGGATCATCGTTTGGCGGTGCAGGAAACACTCAAGCGCGCACTCGAAGCCGATCATGCCCGCACCAAGGTGTGCGAGGTTTCCGGATTGGGGCTGGTCGAAATGACCCGCAAACGCACGCGCGAATCGCTGGAACATATTCTCTGCGAGGTCTGCCCGACCTGCGGTGGGCGCGGTACGGTCAAAACAGCTGAAACCGTCTGCTACGAGATTTTCCGTGAGGTGACTCGCGAGGCACGCCAGTACCATGCGAAGCAGATGCTGGTGATTGCCTCATCTGCGGTCATCGATCGTCTGCGCGAGGAAGATTCGACCTCGCTGGCGGAGTTGCAGGAATTCATCGGTGTGCCGCTGCGCTTGCAGGCCGATGTTCACTATTTACCGGAGCAGTACGACATCGTTCTTATGTGAATGTATCGCTCCAGACTCCAGTTCACCGGAGTGGCACGTGGCGCTGATATACTGTTCCCAAGGTAATTTCACCTAAGGTAATCTGCCGCAGTGACGCATATTCATCTGCCCCACGTCGTCCATCTCTCTTCCCGGCCTCTGCGCCGCTTGATGCGGTTTTTGCTGGCTTCTGTGGCCGTGATTCTGGTTTTGTTCGCCCTTGCGTTCAGCGCGTTGCGCGTTGCCTTGCCGCATATGACCAATTATCGGGAAGAAGTGCAGACTGTGCTGTCCAAGGCCTGGGGTGCGCCGGTGCAGTTTGGTTCGATCGATGTGGCGTTCGTCAGTTATCGCCCGCAGCTGGTGCTGACGGATCTTCGCCTGGGAAAGAATGGCCCGGCCATCTCGCGTCTTGGCGTATCGCTCGCGCCTTGGCGCAGTTTGGTTGCCCGGCATTGGGTAGCCGGGAAGATCGTGATCGACAAACCGCACCTGGCATTCATTCAGCAAGCCGATGGAAAATGGACACTCTCAGGCGCGCCGCAAACATCGCCGCAAAATGAACCGGAAAAGACAGCTAATTCATGGTCGGACTGGTTGTCCAGATTGCCGGACTTGGGCGATGTATCCATTCATGATGCCGTGGTTGAGTGGATTCGACCGGCGACATCCGATCTTCCCGAATCCCGTCAGACCATTAACCTGAACGCGACGGCGCGGCTGGCGTCGCATGGCTGGTCGCTTTCCGGGGAGCTGTTCGCACCCGGATTCGGCACCACGCCCGTTCGTTTGAGGGCGGATGGACATTTGGGCGATGAGCCAAACGCCGAAGTGTATCTGGGAACCCGTAACTGGAACCTGCCCGCCATGCAGCTGGCCGTTCGCGACTTTACCCATGGATCGGTGCGCGCTGAGCTCGGCGGCTGTGCCGAACAGGTCGAAGACCTGGATTGTTCGGCGGGGATGCCACTCATCGATCAAGGGCAACTGACCGGCGAGTTGTGGTTGCGCTTTGCCGGAACGAGTCTGCGCTCGGTTTCGGCCGATTTTGATATTTCCAACCTCAAGGTCAGCCGGATGGCGAAGATTGCGGGTGTCGGTGCGCTGGCTGCGACTCAGTCCCAGGCGGATTTGAATCGGATTGGCGGGCGGCTGATCTGGCAGAAAACTGCGGATGGTTGGCGCATGGATGCCGATGATGTCCACGTAGTGACCGCGGATGATACTTACTGGCCCGTTCATTCAATTCACCTGATCCACGCCGGAAACCGGACCGATTACGCATCGAGTTACGTCGACCTGCATCAGCTTGCCGTCTGGTTGGCGACCGCACCTTTGCCCAAGTCATTTCTGGAATTGTTGGGGCAGAATGCGCTGCGGGGCGATGCCCGGGATATTCGCCTGCATCTGGTCGGCAATACGCTTGTGGCGGGCTATCTTGAATTGCAGCACTTCGGCAATGTGCCGGGGCGGCGCTTGTGGCCGGTCATCGGTCAGTCCGATGGACTCGGCGGTCTGAACCTCAAGCTCTACAAACAGCCATCCGGCTGGCTGGCGCGTTTTGATCAGTCGAATCTGGTGCTCGCCGTGCCGGGCATGTTCCGTGAACCGATGACCATCGATGCCCTGAAAGGGGATGTGTATCTGCACGATGCCGATTCAGGGCGGCTTATGATCTACAGCTCGGGGCTGCGCATCAAGAATGCCGATCTGTTCACGGATACAAGCTTCCGCTATCAGGCCGCAGACAAGGATCATCCGGCTCAACTCGCCATCGATAGCGCATTCGGCGATATCCACGTTGCGCGCGTTCCGGCGTATTTGCCGCGAAACCTGCTGGGCAAGAATGTACTGCACTGGCTGGATACGAATCTGGAGTTGCCCGAGAAAGGGGGCGGGCAACCTGGTCGAGTGGATCGCGGGCATTTTGTATTCAATGGTGATCCGGCTCGATTCCCGTTTATCAAAGGCGGCGGGTGGTTCTCCGTGGTGTTTGATTTCAAACATCTGGATTTGCCTTTTCTACCTGATTGGCCGGCGCTCAAGGATGCCGATGGCAATATCGCATTCGTCAATCAGCAGTTCCACGCATCGATTGACCACGGAACGCTGGCCGACGTGCCGGTGGATGGCTCGCGGGTGAGTATTTTTGATCTGGACAAGGCCGCACTCGATATTGCCGTAACAGCCAAAGCGCCTTTGAGCCAGTTGATCGGGTTTGTCGGCCAAACCCCGCTATTGGGTGCCGGCAGTTTGAACGCGCTCAAGGCCACGGGACAGGCCGGGTTGGATGTCTCGGTTCGCGCGGGGTTGAAGCAAGGCGACAAGCCTGACGTAAACGGCCATTTGGTATTGAAAAACAATGGCCTGTCTCTCGATAAGACGCCGATCAAATTGAGCCAGATTTCCGGAGCCATCGATTTCCATAATACGGATTTCTCTGCCAAGAGCCTTTCTGCCCGTTTTAATGACGAACCGGCAACGATGACATTAAAGCCTGGTAAATCGGACGATTCGACCATCGTGAGCCTGCAAACGCGCCTCGATCCCTTGTTCGCGTTGCGAGATAAGCCCGTCTCGGCATTCGGGCCCCTGCTTGATCGGGTGCGCGGCAAGGCGGACACTACGATTGAG
>JACDJB010001510.1_pt1 | contig 18570 bp, 16 predicted proteins | sample 7454121 | NCBI WGS metagenome assembly JACDJB01 (sample SAMN14253290, study PRJNA609438) | sludge metagenome | isolation source: sludge after 25d culture with pyrite | collected 2018-12-20 | reverse complement strand
CGTTCCACCGAAGCGGAAACCCTGATTGCCCGATTGATCGATCGCCCGTTGCGCCCCCTGTTTCCCAAGGGTTTCTATAATCAGGTTCAGGTGATTGCCCAGGTTTTATCACTCGATCCCGAAGTACCCGGCGACATTCCCGCCATGCTCGGTGCCTCAGCCGCGCTGGCCTTGTCTGGTCTGCCCTTTGATGCGCAGCTGGGCGCGGCACGCGTCGGTTATATCCATGATGCGTTCGTGTTGAACCCAACGCAGACCGAAATGGCCGATTCCCGGCTTGAACTCGTGGTGGCGGGTACCGAAGATGCCGTGCTCATGGTCGAATCCGAAGCGGATCGCTTGCCCGAAGCCACGATGCTTGATGCGGTCATGCTCGGTCATGAGGCCGCGCAGTTGGCGATTGCGGCGATTCGCCGTCTTGCCGCCAATGCTGCCCGTCCGGCCATGGCTTGGGCACCGCCGGTTGAGCATCCAGAATTAGAAGCCAAAATCCGTGCGGCATTTGGTGATTCGATTGCCGAGACGTATCAAATCGCTGAAAAACAGCAACGCTACCTGCGCTTGAATGAATTGCGTGAAGAAGCCATTGCCCAATTTGCAGATGATGTTGCCGTGCCTGCGAAGTTGGTCTCCAATCTGCTTGAATCTTTGGAATCATCTGTTGTGCGCGGTCGCGTTCTGGATGGCGCGGCGCGCATCGATGGTCGCGACACCAAAACCATCCGTCCGATTACCGTACGAACCGGTGTGCTGCCCCGTGTTCACGGCTCGGCGCTCTTTACCCGTGGTGAAACGCAGGCATTGGTTGTGACGACGCTCGGGTCGGCACGCGATGCACAATTGATCGATGCGGTGGTGGGCGAGTACAAGGAATCATTCATCTTCCATTACAACTTCCCGCCCTATAGCGTCGGTGAAACCGGCCGCTTCGGCGCACCCAAACGACGCGAAATCGGCCATGGCAATCTGGCTCGTCGCGGGGTCAAGGCCGTCATCCCCAATCCGGAAAATTCTCCGTACACGCTGCGCGTGGTGTCGGAAATCACCGAGTCCAATGGCTCAAGTTCCATGGCCAGCGTCTGTGGCGCTTCCCTGTCGATGATGGATGCCGGTGTGGAAATCGCGGCGCCGGTGGCCGGCATCGCCATGGGGCTGATCAAGGAAGGCGATCGCTTTGTCGTGCTTTCCGATATCCTCGGTGATGAAGATCATCTTGGCGATATGGATTTTAAAGTGGCAGGCACCGCCGATGGGGTTACCGCCCTGCAAATGGACATCAAGATCAACGGCATCACCCGTGAAATCATGAGTCAGGCGCTCGATCAGGCCAAGAGTGGGCGTCTGCACATTCTGGGGATCATGAACGCGGCCCTTGCCGCACCGCGCAAGAGCGTTGCCCCGAACGCGCCCCAATTCATCAAGTTCAAGATCAACCCGGACAAGATCCGGGAGGTGATTGGCAAGGGTGGTGCGACGATTCAGGGAATTACCCGCGATACCCATACACAGATCGATATTTCAGACGATGGCCAGATCACCATCACGGCGACATCCGCCGAGCAGGGCGAGGAAGCGCGTCGACGCGTCGAGCAAATCACGGTCGAGGCTGAAGTTGGCAAGATTTATGAAGGCAAAGTGGTGCGAATCACCGATTTCGGCGCTTTTGTAAATATTTTGCCGGGTAAGGATGGCCTGCTGCACATCTCGCAAATCAGTGACGAGCGTGTCGAGCGTGTCACCGACAAGCTTCAGGAAGGTGATAGTGTTCGCGTACTTTTGCTCGAGTTGGATAAACAAGGTCGTATGCGCCTGACCATGAGGGGGCTGGATGCCCCGCTGACTGAATAAGTTCTTACGTGATCTGCGGGTTTTCCCGCTTTTCCGGGGGGCAAACTTGTTTTGTCGGAGAAAGCTCAAGCCTGTCATTATTTTCGACTAGCCTGCGGTGGCGTTTTTCGCTTTAATGGGCGGGGTGTCTTTTGTTTATGTAAAGCGACGAGGCTATTTGCCCAATCTGTAAGGAAACACTGATGACATCCACGCCCATGCTGATCCAACACATCCGCTTGGCTCGCCAGCCGATCGTAGACCGGGAATTGAATACCATCGGTTACGAGCTGCTCTACCGTGCGCAGGATGAGGACCAATCCGCCCGTATCAGTAATTCCAATCAGGCCACTGCCTCGGTGGTGATCAACGCTTTAACGGAAATCGGCTTGGATGTGCTGGTGGGTACCCATCAGGCATTCATCAATGTGCCGCTTAAGTTGCTGTTCAATGATGTCCTTAAAGGCATTATGGCGCGCCAGTTGGTATTGGAAATATTGGAAACGGTCGAATGCAATGAATCGACCGCCGAAGCGATGGCCACGTTAAAACAACTCGGTTTTCGTATGGCGCTGGATGATTTTCCGGTAGACAACATCGGCCAGCCTTGTGTCAAAAGTGCGCATTACGTCAAGCTGGATGTATTGTCCGACGGCGTCGAAAAAATCGTAAAAGTAGTCCAGCGTGCGCACGAGGCAGGTCTTAAGGTCATCGCTGAAAAGGTTGAGGAATGGAGCGATTACGAGACACTCAAAGCCGCGGGTGTTGATTATTTTCAAGGGCATTTCTTTTCACGGCCGGAGATGATCGTTCGTCAGACTATCCGGGCAAACAAGGCCCACCTGCTCAGTATGTTGATCCTGCTTCAAGACGAAAATGTCACTCTGGACGCGATTGCCGAGAAGATCAATACCGATTTGGGGCTGACTTACCGCTTGTTGCGGTTGGTCAACTCGGCGGCCATCGGCATGCGACGCAAGGTTGAATCTGTGCCTGATGCTGTTCGCATACTGGGCATCAACACCATTAGAAGCATGGTTTACCTTTCGGCGTTGACGGGCGTGGCAGGGAAACCGTCGGCTTTGATCACCACCGCAATGGTTCGAGCCCGATTCGCAGAATTACTCAGCAAAAAGACAGGATTAGGCAACCCCTCGTCGGCATTCATGGTGGGTTTGTTCTCGACTTTGGATGCTTTTTACGACCAGCCTATCGAGCAGATAGTCGGCGAATTGCCGCTCTCAGACAGCATTACGGAGGCTCTGGTGAGCCGAAAGGGTGTGCTCGGAGAGATACTGGAATATCTCGTATTCTATGAGCGTGGCATGTGGCTTGATGGCGATGAAATGACCGACAAGTTGAATGCCTGTGCGCCTGAACTGTATGTTGAAGCCGTCAACTGGGCAGAAAAGATCGCATGAGTTGAATCAGCGGGGCAGTTGAAAAGCCGCCGCCGCTGGTGTGTTCGGGCACGGAGCCCCACTTCGTGCGGTCGCCGTCTAAAAGCGCCCGCAATCCGGGTTGATGTATTGCAGCATCTGCAAGTGCTGCTGGTTCATCCGGCGCGTGATCTCCCGGATGCTGTATACGATGGCCCGCATGACCTTGTAAACGATGATGGGATTGTCTATCAAAAGTGCCTCAAGGCGCGCCCGTTCGATCGTCAGGACAACGGCATCACCCACCGCGCGCAATGTCGCACTATGCGGCGCGCCATCCAGAAATCCAGACTCGCCCGCCAGTTCACCTTGGCCCAGCAAATGCAGCGTATCGCTGAACCCCCGACCCGTATCCCGACTCACGGCAAAGCGGCCTGACATGATGACGAACAAGGTATTGTTGCTTGAGCCTTCTGCAAAGAGCAACTGGCCATTGGGGATGGTCTGTTGCTCACAAATAGCGGCCAGCGTCTGGCATTGTTCAGCCGTCAGTTCACGGCCGATAATGGTGTCTTGCAGGTTTCTGCCTTCGATGGTCATTCTGAAGTTCCGAGCAGTAAAAGTTTGATTATACCCGTCTGAGGTCGGGGTTTGATTGTGCGTTATTTTTGAGTTATGAATCAAGGCCGCAAATTGGAAGAAAAGAGAATCTGGGTTGACTTATCATACGCTCAAGAGTTTTTTGTAGCCCAGTAACACGAATACCAGGGTCAAACTGGTATTCGTGCGCGTGCTTTCGCCGATGTGTCGCTCTATGTGATCGAGTCGTTGACCGGCGAGAGTAAGCTTAGGGAAGCGCTGATTTATTCAGTGCGTCCCGCTTGGGGCAGGATGCCCCAACACGAACAAAGACGTAAGTCTTTGATTCGTGAGTGCCATCGCGGGCATGTACCGCGATGAGCGCGCTGATTTATTCCAAGGATGGAATAAATCAGCATTTACTTAGGGTTTGGTTGCTGGCGCAGGTTCTGCGGCAGGTTTGGGTGCCTCTGCCGGTTTCACTTCAGGAGTGTTGGGAACAGACATGATTTCAATTTTGGCTTTTGCACGCAATTTTTTGATCAGATCTTCAATGGCCGCACGACGGTATTGGGTTTCAAGTTGTGGCTTGAGTTCCGCAAATGTCGGTGGTTGTGCCACGCGCGTGTCTTCCAATTTGATGACATGCCAGCCGAATTGTGATTTGACCGGCTGCTGTGTGATCTCGCCTTTCTTGAGTTTTTCGACGGCTGCTGAAAACTCGGGCACCATTTGATCGGCATCAAACCAGCCGAGTTCACCGCCTTGTTTGGCGGAACCCGGATCCTGCGATTTTTCCTTGGCCAGTTGATCGAACGGCGTTCCGCTGTCGAGTTGCTTGATGATTGCGTCTGCTTCTTCCTTGGTTTTGACCAGGATGTGTGCAGCCTTGTATTGCGTGGTTTTTGGGTAGCCTTTGACGAACTGATCGTATTCGGGTTGGAGTTCTGCGTCGGTTACCTTCATTTTGCTGAGGTAATCAGACAGGTAATCGTTCGCCAGTTGATTGTCGACAGCATTTTGTATCTGCGCCTTGGTTTTGATCTGCTTATCCAGTCCTTCCTGACGCGCGGCACTGGCCAACAGACGGAGCTCGATCATACGTTGAAGCAAGTCTTGTTCAGGGATGTTTTTGGATTTGGGCAATGAGCTTTGAATAACCTTCAGGTTTTCTTCATACAAAGGCTGGCCATTGATGGTGGCGATGATCTTCCCGCTGGTTACCTTGGCCGAAGTATCCGCTGTGTTCATGGCGGGGTGCGTAGCGGCTTCATTGCCCAAAGGTGTTTTGGCTGCGCTGGTTGCTTGATCCGAGTTGCCTTGGCATCCAGCCAGACCGGCGAAAGCGAGCAGGGCGATTCCGGTTATGGCTAACGGTTTCATCCAGGTTGATTTTTGCATGGTGCGTTTTCCTTGAGTGTGTGTATGAAAATTAGTTGATAGCTTCAGCCGAGTTGCTCGGTGAGGCGGGGAATGTTTGCAGGTACGGATAAACCCGGATTTGGGCGTAGATGCCATTCAATACATAAGGGTCGGTGTCTGCCCAGGCACGCGCGCTGGCCTCATTCGGGAAATCGGCAATAATCAGGCTACCGCTGAAGCCGGAAATGTTCGGGTCCGCCTCAACCTTGTTCGGTAGTGGCCCCGCGGTGACCAGACGGCCTTGGTTATAAAGTGCTTCGATCCGTTTGCGATGATCGGCCCGATGAGCCAGCCGCCCTGTCAGGCTGTCGGGGTGATCGATGGCGTGAATGACAAAATGCATAACAATATCTCTGCCTTGTAGCTCGTTATTGGTGGGTGGAATTTAGCGAATCTGATCCGTATCGTTGGCATTTTCAGCCACGACTTCCTCGGTGTTTTCCGCGTAGCGGGCAAGGTATATGCCCTGCAAAATCATAAACACGAAGGTCATGCCCATCAAACCAAAGAGCTTGAAGTTGACCCAGGCATCCTGCGAAAAGTTGTATGCCACATAAATATTCGCTACACCCGAGATGATGAAGAACAAGACCCAAGCCCAGTTCACCCGTCGCCAGATCGGGTGCGGCACGGTCAGTACGTGTTCCATCATGCGCTGCACCAGAGGCTTGCTGCCCATGAAGGCGCTGCCCGCAAAGGCGAGTGCAAAGAGCCAGTTCAGGATGGTGGGTTTCCACATGATGAAGAGCGGGTCATGCAGAATCAGTGTCATGCCGCCGAACAGCAGGATCAGGCCCGCGGAAATCCAGTGCATGTTTTCGACTTTCTTTTTAACGAACCAGCCATAGCTGATCTGTATCGTGGCGGCGATCATGGCGACACCAGTGGCCACATAAATACCGCCTACCTTGTAGGCTGCGAAAAACAAGAGGATCGGGAAGAAATCGTATAAAAACTTCATGAGGTAATTCGGAGTACACTAAAAAGCGGATTGTTCGAAATCCAAGACGGCCATCTTAAATCAGATTTGCCGCAAAATTGTTGCCGGTTAGGTGTTTTTCCTGCCGGTTGGTTCCCCAATAAAAATATCAACATCAGATTCAAAAGATTATGAGCGTTCTTCTCGAAGTCCACCCTGAGTCCCCACAACCCCGATTGGTCACTCAGATCGCCGAAGCTTTGGCCGATGGTTCGGTCGTCGTTTTGCCCACCGATTCCGGTTATGCTCTGGCCTGTCGGCTGGAGGACAAGACGGCCCTGTCCAGAATCGCGCAGATTCGTCGTGACAACGAGCCGCATCATATGACGCTGTTGTGTCGGGATCTGTCTGAAATCAGTACCTATGCCAAGCTCGACAATCAGCATTACCGTTTTCTGAAAACGCACACGCCGGGGCCGTATACGTTCATCCTGGAAGCGACGAGCGAAGTGCCCCGACGTCTGCTGCACGCAAAGAAACGTTCGATCGGTTTGCGTGTGCCGCAAAATACGGTGTTACGCTCGGTTCTTGAGGAATTGGCAGCCCCCATTCTGAGCGCGTCACTGGTTTTGCCCGATCACAATGAACCGCTGGAAGACCCGGCACTCTTCCCGCGTGCGGTGGAGCGCCAGATCGACATGATCGTCAGTACGGGGTTTCTTGCACAGATCCCATCGAGCGTCATCGATATGACGGGCACCGAATTCGTGCTCGTGCGGGAAGGCCTGGGCGGCATCCCGCCAGAACTTGAGGATTGATCGTGCTGGAACTCACACTCATTCAGAAAATCGCCATCGGTATCCTGCCCATCCTGCTGGCTGTGACCGTGCACGAAGCCGCCCATGCCTTTGCCGCCAACTATCTGGGCGATGGCACGGCCAAGTTTCTCGGGCGGATGACGTTGAACCCCCTCAAGCATATCGACCCGATCGGTACGATTGTTGTGCCACTGGCGATGTTCATTCTCACCTCGTTTGTATTCGGCTGGGCAAAGCCCGTGCCGATCAATACGAAGAACTTCAAGGATCCACGGCGAGACATGGCGCTGGTGGCGATTGCGGGCCCCGCTTCGAATATGCTGATGGCATTCGCGTGGGCCGGGCTGACCGCGGTCGGCGTGTCCGGTTTAGCGAGCGGCGCCTGGTATGCCGAACCTTTGGCATTGATGGGGCAGATCGGGATTTTCGTTAATATTCTGTTGGCCGTGTTCAATCTGCTGCCCTTGCCGCCGCTCGATGGCGGGCGTGTGCTTGTCGCGCTGTTACCTCCACAAGCGGCCAACAAGGTCTCCATGCTGGAGCCCTGGGGCTTTCCCATTTTGCTCCTGCTCCTATTCACCGGAGCGCTATCGTACATTATTTCGCCGATTCTGCTTGTGCTGCTGAACTGGTTTAACGGCCTGGTTCATCTGCTCTAATCGCCGGATCAATCAAAAGTGGTTGCAGAGATACAGGTGAAAATCGGCGGGCAGCCACTCACGCAACTGCCCCTGGATCTGTATATCCCGCCTGATGCGCTTTCGGTATTGCTGGCGCAATTCGAAGGCCCGCTCGATCTGTTGCTCTATCTGATTCGTAAGCAAAACCTCGACATCCTTGCGATTCCTGTCGCCGAGGTGACACGGCAATACCTGACCTATCTCGATCTGATGCAATCGCTGAAAATCGAACTGGCGGCGGAGTACCTGCTCATGGCCGCCTGGCTTGCCGAGATCAAATCTCGATTGCTTCTCCCGACGCCACCGACCCCAGATGAAGAAGAATCAGAAGACCCGCGCGCTGCTCTGGTTGAACGCCTGCTGGCTTACGAGCGGCTGAACCACGCAGCCCGTTGGCTCGATGAGCTGCCGCGAGTGGATCGGGATTTTTTCCCGTTGACCATTGCCGCGACGCTGCCCCGTCACACCATCCTTGTGCCTGACATTTCCCTGTCGGACCTGGTGGCAGCGCTACGCGGCATGGTGCGGCAGGGGGAGCTGACAGCGGCGCATGAAATTCGTCGCGAGACGCTGTCCGTTCGTGCCCGCATGACAGACATCCTTGATTTGATGCAGGCGGGAGGCCCGGTGATGCTGGATCGTGTCTATCGGGCCGAGGAAGGGCGCGGTGGTATTGCCGTGAGTGTGGTCGCCGTGCTTGAGCTGGCCAAGGCCCACGCGATCGAATTTTCGCAGGATGCCCCCTTTTCGCCGATCCGGCTATTTGCGGTTTCATCGGAAGCCGATTTGAATGAGTGATCAGATAGGAATTTTGGCGATGCTCGCGGATAAAGCACTCATCGCACTGCTTTGATTGACGGGAGTGGCGGCGGCCTTGCTGGTCACAGAGGCGGTGCGCCACAAAGGTGTTGAATCAGCTCCCCAAGCTTCCCTTCTGCGGTCTGAGGCGCTAGAATACGCGCGCCTTGACATGACCTAGGTTGTGTACGAGGTAATTCACACGTTCAACGGTAAAACGATGCGGGGTGCTGCGGGAAGGCGATAGGCCGCCCAAGGTTGCATTGGTTTGGTTGAACGGAGGCTCAACCCATAATTTGAAAAGGTTTAATATCATGGCATCAGTTAGCATGCGTCAAATGATCGAGGCCGGCGTCCATTTTGGTCACCAGACTCGTTACTGGAATCCGGGCATGGCGCCCTATATCTTCGGTCAGCGTAACCGCATCCACATTATCAATCTGGAAAAGACCGTTCCGATGTTCAACGATGCGTTGAACTTCATCAGTAAGGTAGTTGGTGGTGGCGGAACCATCATGTTCGTCGGTACCAAGCGCTCAGCTCGCGACACGATCGCCGAAGAAGCCACACGTTGTGGCATGCCTTACGTCAACCACCGTTGGTTGGGCGGCATGATGACCAACTACTCAACTGTACGCCAGTCGGTTCGTCGTCTTAAAACGCTGCAAACCATGGAACAAGATGGTTCGCTGGCAAAACTGAACAAGAAAGAAGCTCTGATGCTGACCCGTGAGCGCGAAAAGCTCGAGCGTTCACTCGGTGGTATTCAGGATATGGATCGTCTGCCGAATGCGCTGTTCGTCATTGACGTCGGCCATGAAAACATCGCAGTGATCGAAGCGAACAAGCTGGGTATTCCGGTTATCGGTATCGTGGATACCAACAGCAGTAGCAAAGGCATCGATTACGTTATCCCGGGTAATGATGATGCGATCCGTGCCATTCAGCTCTATGCACATGCAGTGGCTGAAACCGTACTGGAAGCGAAGGGCGCATCGGCGATTGCTCCTTCGGACTTTGTTGAAGCGGTAGAAGAAGCCGATCAGGCCTGATTGACTGTTTGATCGGTGTGGTGTCGACCTTCGGCACCATCGCCTAATGAGCAGCGACAGAACGGGTCCCAGGTGACCCGTTATTGTTATCGAATGAATTTTAAAATTAAGAGGAAACGCTGATGACAACGATTAGTGCCAGCTTAGTTAAAGATCTGCGCGAGCGTACCGGCTCGGGCATGATGGAATGCAAGAAAGCCTTGGTTGAGACCGGTGGTGATATCGAAGCGGCCATCGAGTACATGCGTAAGAACGGCATGGCCAAAGCGGACAAGAAAGCCGGGCGTGTGGCTGCTGAGGGTCAGATTGGTGTAGCCGTTTCTGATGACGGTCATATTGCTGCCATGGTTGAAGTCAACTCCGAGACGGATTTCGTTGCCAAGAATCCGGATTTCGCCCGTTTCGTGCAAGAAGTTGCCGACCGTGTGTTGGCAGATAACCCTGCCGATATGGATGCCTTGATGGCGTTGCAGATTGACGGCCAAACCATTGAAGAGAAGCGCAAGGCGCTGGTCGCCAAATTGGGAGAAAACATTCAAGTGCGCCGTTTCGAGCGTTTCGAGACGACGGGCGTGGTTGGCGCCTATCGCCACGGTGAGCGTATCGGTGTACTGGTCGAACTTCAGGGTGGTGAAGTCGCTCTGGCTCGTGACATCGCAATGCATGTTGCTGCGACGCGGCCAATCTGCGTGAACGAATCTGATGTCGATGCTGATCTGGTGGCCAAGGAGCGCGAGATTTACATCGCTCAGGCGGCAGATAGCGGTAAACCGGCGGACATCATCGAAAAAATGGTGGACGGTCGTATTCGCAAGTTCCTGGCAGAAGTGGCGCTGGTTGGTCAGCCGTTCGTCAAGGAGCCCGATTTGACTGTTGGCAAGTTGCTGAAGAACAAAGGTGCTACCTGCGTCAGGTTTGCTCGTATCGAGGTGGGTGAGGGGATCGAAAAAGACACCACCGACTTCGCTGCCGAGGTGATGGCGCAAGTCAAAGGCGCCTGATACGGATTGAAAGGCCGGAGGTGACTCCGGTTTTTTTTGAGCCTGATAATGCGCTACAGGCTGGTGCGAAGGATTTGCAGCACCGGCGTGTGCCACCATTTTCCAATGTCTGTGCGATATTGGAAAATGGTGTCAATCGAAAGGCGTGCTTTTCGATTGTGCTGGTCTGAACGGTTGGGGATGAATCTGCACAGACCCTATTTGGATTTCCGATAAAACTCAAGAGGCCTACTATATGACTGACCCTGCCACGCCCAAATACAAACGCGTATTGCTGAAATTAAGCGGCGAGGCGTTGATGGGTGATAGCTCCTTTGGTATTGATCCTGCGGTTATCCATCGCCTGGCCGACGATATTCTGAGCTTGCGATCCATGGGTGTTGAGGTAGGGATTGTCGTCGGCGGCGGTAATATCTTCCGTGGCGAGGGCTTGGCCAAGGCCGGTATGGACCGGGTCACGGGTGATCAGATGGGGATGCTCGCGACGGTCATGAATGGTCTTGCCATGCAGGATGTGATCGAACAGCGGGGGCTGGAAGTGCGGGTAATGTCCGCTGTGTCCATCCCCTCCGTGTGTGAATCCTTCATCCGCCGCCGGGCGATTCGTCATCTTGAGAAGGGCCGGATCGTGATTCTTGTCGGTGGCACGGGCAATCCGTTCTTCACCACGGATTCCGGTGCGAGTTTGCGCGCCATCGAAATCCAGGCCGATATCATGATCAAGGCGACGAAAGTCGATGGCGTGTATGACTCTGATCCCATGAAGAATCCAAATGCGCTCCGATTTGAACACTTGACTTATAATCACGCCCTTGATCAGCGTCTGGCGGTCATGGATGCGACAGCCATCGTGCTTTGTCGCGACCAGAACATGCCGATGATGGTGATCGATATTCATGCCACGAATAACCTGGTGCGCGCCATTCAAGGTGAGCCTGTGGGCACGTTGGTGACAGCCGAGGAATTATTGAAATGATCGAAGATATCAGAAAAGATTGTGATGTGCGGATGCACAAGAGCATCGATGCGCTCAAGGTGGAATTGAGCAAAATCAGAACCGGACGGGCACACGTCAGCATTCTTGATCACGTGTCGGTGGATTATTACGGCAGCATGGTGCCTTTGTCCCAGGTCGCCAAACTGTCCGCTGAAGACGCCCGCACCTTGTCGGTGACGCCGTGGGAAAAGGAAATGGTCGGCAAAATCGAAAAAGCGATCATGACTTCCGACCTGGGATTGAACCCGTCAACCTCCGGTCTGGTTATTCGGGTTCCCATGCCTGCGCTAACCGAAGAACGTCGCAAGGAGTTGGGCAAGGTGGTGCGCACCGAAGGTGAAAATGCCAAGGTGGCCGTGCGTAATATTCGCCGCGATGCCAACAACGACCTGAAAAACATGCTCAAGGACAAGGAAATTTCCGAGGATGACGAACGTCGTGGTCAGGACCTGATCCAGAAATTGACCGATCAGTGCGTCACTGAAATCGACAAGCTCGTCGCCGAAAAAGAAAAAGAATTGCTAGAAGTCTAATCCCGCGTGAAGGCATCGGATAAAGAGTCTACATCCCGGGCGGCTTCTCCTGCTGTCTTAACATCCCATGGCCCGCTGCACGTGGCTGTGATTATGGATGGAAACGGGCGCTGGGCCAGAGAAAGACATCTTCCGCGCAGCCTTGGTCATCAACGAGGCCGTCGGGCGGTTCGTCGTCTGATTGAGTCTGCCCGACGCGCAAATATCTCCGTACTCACTCTTTTCGCTTTTTCCTCCGAGAACTGGACGCGTCCAGCCGAAGAAGTGGATGCTTTGATGCGTCTGTTTTCCTATGCGTTGGAGCGTGATATCAATGAACTGCACGCCAATGACATTCGTGTGCAGTTCATCGGGGATCGAACGCGTCTGCCTCAGGCTATTTGTCATTCGATGACACAGGCGGAGGAACTCACGTCCGCCAACGATGGCATGCACCTGATGATCGCCGTCAGCTACGGCGGACAATGGGACATACTTCAGGCGGCTACCCATTTGGCTCGTTCGGCAGTGCAGGGCACGGTGAATCTTGACGACGAAACCGCGGTTCGCGCCTGTTTTGAAGCCAACCTTTCCACGGCTGATCATCCGCCTGTCGATTTGTTCATCCGCACGGGTGGAGAACAGCGCATCAGCAATTTCCTGCTTTGGCAATCCGCTTATGCCGAACTCTATTTCACGTCCTGTCTGTGGCCTTCTTTCACCGACAAGGATTTTAAGGAGGCATTGAACTGGTTTGCCTCCCGCCAGCGCCGCTTTGGTGGTGTTGAAGAATGATGACGAGCGCAGATAACAAAACCATGAGTGGGACCCAGGTGCGCGTTTTGACGGCATTGGCGCTGGGCGCGCTGGGTTTGTTCGTAATTTTCGCGCTGCCTCGATATGCTTTTGTCGGTTTTACCGCGTTGCTCGCGCTTGGCTTGGGTTATGAGTGGTTCCGTCTCAGTACAACCGACTTGCGATTGCGCTGGATTGCTTTAGTCATTGCCGCGGTTTTGGGTGCCGGACTATTTCTGTTCTTGCCGGGTAACTGGGTTCCAGGGGTGTTCGCTCTTGTCGTGTTGGGTTGGGCGGGATTGATCCTGGGGCTCTGGATTCACCGCCGTATCGCTGCACCTGTCCGCTCTTCCCTCGTTCGTACGTTGCTTGGAATCCTGATCCTGCCCGCATTCTGGTTTGCGGTGGTGATGATCCATCGTCTGGAGCAGGGGCCGTGGTTACTGCTGTTCGGGATTTTGATTGTGGCGGTTGCCGACTCGTTGGCGTATTTTGCCGGTCGGGCATGGGGCAAAAATAAACTCGCACCTGCCCTGAGTCCGGGCAAGTCGATTGAAGGCTTGGTTGGTGGCCTCGTTGGCGTGGGTATCCTCGCTGCGATTGGTGCCGCGCTGCCCTTGTTTCAGGCCGTGCCTTCATGGCAGTTGGCGGTTTGGAGCATGTTGGTGGCGATTTATTCCGTCGCGGGTGATCTTGAAGAATCCCGTTTGAAGCGTGAGGCCGGCGTGAAGGACAGCGGGCGAATCCTGCCCGGTCATGGTGGTTTGCTCGACCGACTCGACGGCCAGTTGGCGGCCATGCCTATCTGGTTTCTGGCGCTTGCCCAGATGCACCTGTTCGTTGTGACTTGAGTGGGTGGGGGCCTTGAAATGAAATCTCTTGCGATTTTCGGCTCAACGGGCAGCATCGGTCAGAGCACATTGGCCGTGGTTCGCCTCCACCCGCAGCATTATCGGGTGCAAAGCCTGGTGGCGAACACACAGGTTGATATCTTGTGGGCGCAGATTCAGGAATTTCACCCCAGTAAGGTTGGTGTGGCCGATCCGGCTGCCGCCGCTCGATTGCGTGAGCGAATCGTGACACACATGCCCGATGCATCGCTGCGCCCCGAGGTTATTGATCAACCAGAGCAAATTGCCGCATTGGCGGCTGAAGAATCGGTCGATGTCGTTGTTGCTGCCATTGTCGGTGTGGCTGGTCTGGCTTCGACCTGGGCGGCGGTGCGCGCTGGCAAGCAGGTGTTGCTGGCCAATAAGGAATCCCTCGTCGCGGCGGGGCAAATCATGATGACGGCCGTCGCCGAGTCCGGTGCGACGCTTCTGCCCATCGACAGTGAACACAATGCGATTTTCCAGTGTCTCCCCGTGGGAGAGGAGCCTGCCAAAGCCGTCGATAAACTCATTCTGACGGCATCCGGCGGGCCATTTAGAACCCATTCCCTCGAGCGTTTTTCAGAGATTACGGTGGAGGAAGCCTGTCGTCATCCGAACTGGTCGATGGGGCGTAAAATCTCGGTGGATTCGGCCACGATGATGAACAAAGGGCTTGAAGTCATCGAGGCATCCTGGCTGTTTGGGATGCCAGCGTCGCGGATCGATGTGGTTGTGCATCCGCAATCCGTGATCCACTCCATGGTGCAGTTCGCAGACGGCTCGGTACTGGCCCAGATGGGCTTGCCGGATATGCGCACACCCATCGCGCATGCATTGGCCTGGCCGGAACGAATCGACTCGGGCGTGGCGCCGCTGGACTTTACAGCCCTTAACGGGTTGCATTTTCACGCGCCCGACTTTGAACGTTTTCCTTGCTTGCGGCTTGCCTACGCTGCGATTGAAAGTGGCGGCAATGCGCCGCTCGTGCTGAATGCCGCCAATGAAGTTGCCGTAGCCGCGTTTCTGGATGGCCGTATCTCATTCAACGATATTTCCCGGTTGATCGAGGACGTCATGAATTCGGTTCAATCCGGAACCCGGACGGCCGCGCCCGAGTCCATGGAGGCGGTGTTGGACGAGAACGAGTGGGCACGTGCGATGGCAAGTGCGGCGGTCATTCGTTTCGAGAATTCACGTGGCTGATCGCTTCATTGCCCAACGTGGGCGTGCCTGTACTCTTTTGGACCAGTTGATGACATGAATATTTTAATGAGTTTGTTGGGGTTCCTGATCACCATCGCGGTGTTGGTCGCATTCCATGAATACGGCCATTTCTGGGTCGCCCGAAAGCTTGGGGTCAAGGTTTTGACCTATTCACTCGGCTTTGGCCCTACGTTATGGTCCACCCGTAAAGGGCCGGATGCGATTGAATACCGCATTGCCGCTTTTCCTTTGGGCGGCTACGTGAGAATGCTCGATGAGCGCGAAGGGCCTGTCGACCCTTCCGAGCGCCATCGGGCATTCAATTGCCAGCCGGTATGGAAGCGTTTTCTGATCGTTCTTGCCGGCCCCGTTGCGAATATTCTGCTTGCACTGGTGCTCTGGATGTTGATGTTCATGGTCGGGGTTCAGGGTGTGCTGCCCAAGGTGGGCGTAGTGCCCGCCGACTCCGTGCTGGCGCGTAGCGGCATTCAGGATGGTGATGTGATTACTCGGGTCGGTGGACAAACCATTCATAGCCTCTCCGATCTGCGGCTTGCCGTGCTGGAAGGAGGGGTGGCCGGGGCCAAGGTGCCGATTGAATTCGAGCACCGGGGAGCTGTCAACACCGGCACCCTCGATTTGACCCAGCTCAAACCCCTTCAGGGCAATCATCAGGGTCCGGCCGCGGATGTGTTGAGAGAAATCGGTTACCGACTGTGGTCGCCGAAGGGTGATGCACTTGTCCACAAGGTAATCGCAGGCAGCCCTGCCGAACAAGCCGGCTTGAAGAAAGGCGACGTCATTCAGAAGATCGATGGTTCGACATATCGCGATCCCTGGGCTCTGATTTCACGTATCGAGCATTCTCCTGGCAAGCCCGTCACGCTGACCGTGCTTCGTGATGGGCGTTCAGAACAGATCACGGTGACGCCCAAGACCGAAACATCCGCCAATGTCGACGGCAAAACAACCTCAGTCGGGCGGATTGGTGCCCAGTTGGGCCTGGTGCCCGATGCCGTGGCACGCGCGAAGGCAGATGGGATACAGATGCTGGTTCTGGAGCGATACAATCCGGTCGAGGCGTTATCTATGGCCGCATCGCGAAGTTGGGCCATGACCACGCTAACCTTTAATGTGTTCGGTGGCTTGCTGACCGGTCAGGCGAGTTTGTCCAATCTCTCAGGCCCGGTGGCGATTGCCGAGTATGCCGGGCAGAGTCTGATCATCGGCTTTTCCACTTTCCTTGGGTTCATGGCATTGGTCAGCCTGTCGCTAGCCATCATGAATTTGCTGCCCATCCCCTTGCTGGACGGCGGCCATCTGGTACTTTACGTGGTTGAAGCCATTCGAGGGAAACCAGCGGAAGCGGCGCTCGAAGCTTTTGCAACCAAGATAGGTCTGGCCTTTCTGGTGAGTTTGATGGCGCTGGCTTTTTATAATGACATCTCACGGTTGCTGCACTAGGCATAGTCAGCGACAATAGCCCGATTGTTGATGGGGTAGGCAGTGTGCTTAACCTTGCGCACACGCTTGGTCTCCTTCGTTTGATTGGTCTGGCTTGTTAGCCGGACAGAATCGATCAGTGACCTGAACGAGCTGTGAAATTTACTTTAAACACTTTTATCCGAATCTTTGGGATCTCACTTCAAGCATGACTTCACCTATCAAGTTTTCATTGGCTCGGTTTTTACTGAAGCCCATCGCGGGCGCTTTGCTGCTCATACCAACGCTGGCCCATGCGTTTGTGATTTCGGATATCAAGGTGGAAGGTCTGCGTACAGTCACGCCCAGCACCGCCTTTACCTATATCCCCTATCACGTGGGTGATGATTTCACTGCAAGCGACAGCACCCGGGTTATCGACGCGCTGTACAAGACCGGTTTCTTCAGCGACGTCAATGTAGGGCGTGTCGGCAATGTGTTGATGATTCAGGTCAAGGAACGGCCGACCATCTCTGCCATCGAAGTCAAAGGCAACAAGAAAGTTGAAACCGAAAAGCTTCAAAAGGCGCTCAAAGACATCGGCCTGAGCCAGGGGCACGTCCTTGACCCGCAGGCACTGGACAAAATGAAGACCGAATTGCAACGCGTGTACTACAGCCTGGGGCAGTACGGTGTTCAGATTCAGACTCACGTGCAGAAACTGGATGACAATCGTGTTTTCGTTTCCATCGATATCTACGAGGGTAAACCGGCCAGCATCCAGCAGGTTCGCATTATCGGGAATCATGACTTCTCCGAATCGGAACTGTTGTCTCAACTCGCGATGCATCCGGTGTCCTGGTGGGCTTTCTGGTCGAGCGCAGATCAATATTCCAAAGAGAAAATGGCGGCCGATCTCGAAAGCCTGCGATCTTTCTATCTTGATCGCGGTTATCTGAAGTTTGCGGTGGATTCCTCGCAGGTCACCATCACCCCTGACCGCAAGCACATGGCCATTGTGATCAACATCACGGAAGGGCAGCGTTACAAGGTCAGTGGTGTCACTTTTTCCGGCAATCTTTTGCTGGACAAGGCCACACTGGATGCGCTTGACAAGGTCAAAACAGGTGAATACTTCAACCGCAAGGATGTGATCGATACTTCGGATGCCATCGCCAAGCGCTTGGGTAACGATGGTTATGCGCTGGCTCGCGTTCAGCCCATGCCCCAGATCGATGAAGACAATAAAACGGTAGCCATTGATTTCAATATACAACCCGGTGACCGCGTCACGGTTCGACATGTGGAATTTACCGGCAACTTCAATACGAACGAAGAGGTCTATCGCCGCGAAATGCGGCAGATGGAAGGCAGTTGGTATGCGGCCGATAAGTTGGACCGCTCCAAAGAACGCATCCAGCGCCTGCCTTCCGTTCAGCAGGTGGATCAAAAGGTGAAACCGGTTTCAGGTGTGCCTGATCAGGTTGATGTCGACTATGACATTACCGAGCAGTTGTCCGGTTCCTTCACTGCGGGGGTTGGTTATTCGCAATCCGAAGGTGTGCTTTTCAATTTGGGCCTTAACCAGTCAAATTTCCTGGGTTCCGGTAAATCGGTCGGCATCAATTTGCAGCGCAGTTCGTACCAGACAGGCGTGCAGTTCAATTACAACAATCCCTATTTCACCGTCGATGGTGTGAGTCAGGGTTTCGGTCTGTTCTATTCAAAACAGAATGCGGCGCAGTTGTCTCTCTCCCGGTATCTGGTCGATTCGATCGGGGGTAACATCAACTTCGGTGTGCCTTTATCCGAGAATACCTATGCGTCCATCGCCTTCCAGTTGCAGAACCAGAAAATCAAATCCACCACTTATTCACCGAGCTGGATTACCGGCGTGCCTGTCGTTCCTACAGGGGAATATCCGGTAACTCCATTGGGTGAAAATGGCTACGATCGCCCAGGTCCAGGGTTCGATGGCAAGAGTTTTTATACGTTCAGCCTGATTCCCACCTTGAAGTACGACACGCGCAACAAGGCCATCTTCCCGACATCGGGTATTTTGCAGACCGTTTCCGCCACACTGGCCGTGCCGGGTAGTCAGTTGAGATACTACAAGGGCGACTATAAAGGCCGCATTTATTTCCCGCTTTGGACAGACGCGACACTGTCTGCCCATGGTAGGGTCGATCTGATTAAAGCGTATGGCGAGACGCAGTCCACTTATGGTGGCGTCAGCCAATATCACAATGGTGTGCCTCCCTTCTTGAATTATTATGCCGGCGGCATACAGTCCG